>Ga0172367_10000977_pt1 | contig 42997 bp, 24 predicted proteins | sample Lak10m_FD_114542 | JGI IMG/M metagenome (GOLD analysis project Ga0172367, IMG submission 114542) | Freshwater microbial communities from Kabuno Bay, South-Kivu, Congo - kab_022012_10m | ecosystem: Environmental > Aquatic > Freshwater > Lake | place: Democratic Republic of the Congo: South-Kivu...
AACCTACAAAACACGTTGGTAAAATTAAAAATACAGGAAATAAATGTCTTGTAGTTTTTAGAACATTGCCTGGAGAATCGAATATGGCACTGGTAGTAGAAACTGCCACTTTACCTGATTCTTATCATAATGCAATTATCGATCTAGTCGATGGCGATCAATCCCAAGATGCCTTTGAGTTCGGTGAAATGTTATTTGTAAGACCTTTCCCAGACGGTCGTCCTATGTTAAGAGCATTACAAGCAGATGGACGTTTGAAAAGGGTGGCTACAGACAATGTTATTATGACTCCGACTCCTAACAGCGAGATCAGTCTAGCACAATTGAATATGTTAATCGCTGAACAGAAAAATTGCAGTGTAGATGATCTTTGCACCTTTGTCAAAGGTGGTCCAAATGATCCGGGGTTAGTTGACTCTAAAAAGGTCAACAAAGAAACTCCTGTAAAAGAAAATGTTCAAAGAATTCAGGCAGATGAAAATAAAGTTTTAACAGACTCAGATCTTGCTAAATCTTATCGCAGTCAAGCTGATGCTATGTACAAAGAAGCAGCTCGTCTTAGAAAACAGGCTGACGAATTAGATCCACCTAAGAAAAAAACAACTAAGACTGCAGATGCCGAAGAAGTTATTTAAACCTCCCAATCATCTTGTAAAAGAATGGCCAGAGGTATTTGAAGATTTGTATATGAATACAATGCCTGTGGCCTATCTTGAAGTTATAAGATTAGAATTTAAAAATGGAAGAATTTGGGAAATCAATATCAAAGAACAATTATCAGAATCCCATAGTCAACTAATCGCAGATAAATTAGTAGACACTTTTCAAGAATATCAAGAAGAAATTTCTAAAATAGATTTTAAGATCGACGTTGAAAAATTAAAAAAGGATATTAGTAATTCTACTAAAGATTTTTTTTAATTTTTAAGAAATGTTGTTGATTAAAATCTGCTATATCTAATAATTTTTTGTACATTTCATAAAACTCATTAGGGGATTTATTTCGTAAATTCTCTAATTTTTTTATCTCTGTTACTATAGCTAATAATCTATCTGTGCCATTTTCAATAGTATCATAAGATTCGTCAATATATGGATGAAAAGATTTATATCCTAAAGATTTGAGATGTTTTAAACTATTAACAGATGCCAACAACAGAAATGGTCTACCGGCGAATATTGCTCCAAAAGTTTTTTCAGTAAGAAAAATTTGTCCTTCAAAAAAAGTTTCTGGAATTATTTCGATTAGACTATCTAATCTTATTCTGTATAAATTTTCACTTTGACAGGCATGGTCAGTTGATTTGTATCGTGATCTGTCATCTACACGTAACGGCCATCTGTCTCTTAGTAATTGAAGTTTATCTATAATTAAATCTTTATTAGAAAAATTTTCAAATTGTATTTTAGAAAATTTGATAAAATTAGTTAAATCTGTATCCTTATCATATCGACCTTTTTTTTCTAAATCAAACCAATACGGCGAAGATACATAATTATTTTTTATTAGATCGTAGTAATTTAACAGTGCTATTAATCCTGCTCGATGTGGGCGAGAACGCAGATTGAAACAACAATATAATTTTTTAAGATTTAAATTATTGTTATTTTCTTTTATATCAAAATTTTTATATTGTTTGGTTCCTGAACTAGAAAAATTTGCATCAGAAAAAATATTTGGAAGAACAAAACACTGTAATTTTTGATCTAATTTATTTTCTTCACAATATTTTATATAACATTGATGATTGTTTACAGTTAAATCGGCATATTTACAGATGCCAGATAATCCTAACATTTCAATAATTCTATGTATGCACAAAAAAATATCTTTATTTGACCATCCTTCACCTGGACAAACGAATAATGTAGATCCTTGTGTGTTAATGTATCTGTTAATTTTTTTGCGTAAGCCTTTTTCATAAATTGTATTAGTAATTTCAAGAAAATCTTTACAATCAGCAGAAGTAAATACAAAATAATTATCAAAAATTTTATCTTTTGGAATATCTATGTATTCTACGCCTCGAATCCGTAAATTACCTATCAAAGATTTAATCTCAGCTACTTCAAAATAGTGCATGTGAAGATTACATAAAAACGAAAACGAATTAACAACTCGGCGCATAAAAATTTATCCTAAACTATTAATAATAAATACTATATTATACACGTATATTTAAATGAATCTAATCAACCATATCGTAGAAAAATTTTCTAATTATTCGGAATTGTTGAGTCAATTTGAAAATAACTTACCTCATCCAATACTTGTTTTAGACAATTTTTTACCTGAAAATTTGGCCCTAGCATTATCTAAAGAATGTGACAGTATTCCGGAAAAACATTGGAGTACATTTATTAGAAATCAAAGTCATATGCAAGAATGTACAAATCTACGTGTTGCACCAATGGCTTATGAATTCACTAATCAATTTCAAAGTTGTATAGGAATAGAATGGTTATCAAATGTGACAAATATCAAAGGACTAATTACTGATCCCTCTATATCTGGTGCAGGATATAGTAAAATTAAACCAGGCGACTCATTAAAAATTCATATTGATTTTAATTGGAATGATAAATTAAAGTTACACAGAACTCTAAATTTTATAGTTTATCTAACTCCTGAATGGAAAGAAGATTATGGCGGATCTCTAGATTTTTTTGACGAGAACAACGAAACGCTAATTCAAAGTATACCAACATTGTTTAATAGAGCTGTGATATGGAAATATCATAAAAGAGGATTTCACGGATGTCCTACAGCAGTAACCTGTCCTCCCGAAATGCTTAGAAAATCATTTCGACTGTTTTTTTATACTAGTAATTCAACTCATCTAGACGATGATCTGCCTCATCGAAGTTATTATTGGTACAATAAAGACACCAAAGAACCATACGATATCAAAGAAAACAAATAAAATGTTAAATGATCTTAAAAATCTAGGTTACGAAATAAAAGATCCTTGGGATGCCGTAACTATATTTGAAAATAAATTAGCAGCATATGGCGGTTCGAAATATGCTGTGTGTGTAGATAGCTGTAGTAATGCTATGTTTTTATGTCTAAAATATTTAAATATAACAAATGAAGTTATTGAATTACCTAGTCACACTTATTCGAGTACTCCGATGCAATGTATTCACGCAGGTAATAAAATTAAATTTGTCGAGAAAGAATGGAGCGGTGAATATTATTTAGGAAACACTCCAATTGTAGATGCTGCAACTAGATTCAAAAAAAATATGTACATTAAAGATACATATTATTGCCTAAGTTTCCATCATAGAAAAACTTTAAAAATAGGAAAAGGTGGAGTTGTTCTTACCGATGACAAAAAATTTATAGATTGGGCTCGACCGATGATATACGACGGTCGCCATAAGTATGTTCCTCACTCAGAAGATGATTATTCTTGCATAGGATATCATATGTATATGACTCCTGAAGAAGCAGCAATTGGAATAATTAAATTCGATCAATTGGCCGACGATAACCCAGACACCGGCTCAAATTTAACTTATAAAGATTTAAGATTACAAAAAGTTTTTGAACCTTATAAAATTTAAAAATAATTAGTAAGTTCTGGTATTATGTCTAAAATTTTATTATTTCTTAAAAGGTCTTTATCTTTAGTATATCTTAAAAATTCATTCCAGCCTTTTTGATTAGCAGGCATTTCTAATTCTTTTATTAAAGCTTCTTTAGAATTGATTTCAGATACAGGAAAATAATCTTTCCAACCCAATCGTAACCTAGATATAAGAATTTGTTTTATTTCAATTGGTAAATTTCTAATCGTACTGCGCGAATCATTAACTAAATTAAACCAAACCAATAGTTGATTATCTTGATTACTTATCGAAGAGTAATATTCTAAACTATCCAATATATTAAATATGCTGTAAATACTAACAGTATAACCAATTCTAGCTGATATTTTTCCGTTTAAATATTTGAAACTATTTTTAAGATTATCTTCAAATACATTCCATTTTCCAGGATACCTGTTATATTCAAAAGTTTTTTCGATTCCGTCTGCACTATATAAAATCGATACCGATTTAAAATGAGAAAAAACTTCTATAAAATATTCGTCCTTAAATAAACTTCCATTAGTGGCATAGTTTAATGTAATATTATTACTTAGACCGGTTTCAATTAATTTTTCTAACAATTGCCACTGTTGTTTTATTAACCAAGGCTCGCCTCCATAAAATTCGATATATTTTATAGATTCTAAAATTTTATAAAGTTTTTCCATAGAACCATTTTGTCTATACCAATCAAGATTTCCGTCTTGAAAAAAACTTTTAAATTTTTTTTCTAGTATTGTTGTTTGTTGAAATTCCTCATTGGCTATCATTGAACTAGAATGAGGGCCACAAATTATACACATTTGATTACAGGTATTACCCAATTTTAAATCTAAACTTATTATTTGATAATCATTTTCATTGTTGAACTTATCAGAATAATCAATTAACTTTCTATTGTATCTCATTCGTTGGCTTCTTAATCCGAGGTCTTCGTCTCTCCAACAGCGATGGCACCCTGAATATTTTTCACCTTTCAACAATGCTGATCTCATTTCTTTAGCATGAGAACTTTCTAAAACTTCAAAAATATCATTTGATAAAATATTTGCTGTTTTTCCATCAAATTGATATTCGCCATCATATCTACAACACGGTGATATTCTACCATCATTTGTTATTTCGATATGAGTAAATGGATATAAACAGAATGTTTTTGATTTTTCAACCATTGATCAAGCCTGCTTGTAACAATCTCGATTTGAAAGAGGGAATATTTATTAATTCAGTGATCCATTTGCTCAATTCAGGACAAGCATCATGCACACTTTCGTTTCTTAACTTATCAAGTCTTAAAGTATCTCTTACAAATATAAAAAGGTCTTCGTCCGTATAGTCTTTGTTTAAGAAAAACAAAATAGAATCATAATGTTCTTTAACAGCATCTTTGTATCTTTCTGGTATTTTTTCTAGATGGTCCGTAAATTTTTCAATTAAATCATTTTTTAAATGATCAGGCAATAAACAAATTCTTAGATGATTAGGCCAGATAACATTATTTACGACTATTCTTCTTGGATTCATTTTGCATTCTATAATTTTATCGATAACATCGGAAAAATGAAATACATTTAATAAATGTATTGTACTGTTAACAATTAAATTAATATTTTTATATTCTAAAGATACACTATTGATATATTTAAAATTTTCATCTATTTTGATCCAATCGGTTCCTGATCTAGTATATTCTGCATTTTCATAAGTTCCGTCGATACTAGCGAAAATATCAACCTTATTAAATTTTTTCCAGGCGTCTACTAAATCATAATCTTTATATTTCAATGTACTTAAATTAGTATTATATCTTAAAAAAACATCGTATCTTTGATTCTCTATCAACTTATCTAAAATTTTATAATGCTCGGGCATTAGTAACGGTTCACCACCTGCAAAGTAAATTTCTTCTACTACGTCAATACATTGATCAACATATGTCATTAAATCTTGTTTATAATAATTAGAATCTAAAAATTTAACATACTTATGTTTATCGTGAAGATCTTCGTACCAACTGCTGCTTAATCCGTGTCCGCACATTCGACATTTAAAATTACATATATTACTAAATCTAAAATCCCAATATACTAAATTAAAGTTTTCATAACGACCGTCCTCTGACGTTTCACTCTTAGCAACATCTATATGATGGGCAAATCTTTCATTCATTGCCATCCTCATGCTGTGAGAACCACTATCTTCTTTATTAAAACAAGTCATACAACCAGAAGGTCGTTCGTTATTCAAAAATTGTTTTCTTAATTTTTTTTGAGCATCGCAATTCCAAGTTTCTTCTAAAGAACTTTCTTGAAGTTTACTCCATTCGTGATCGTTGGCATCAAATGCACAACAAGGTTTTACTTTTCCTGTTGGTTCGGTATTAAGATGGATCCAAGGAACGACACAAAAATTATTGCTCATTTATTGCCTCAATTAATTTATTAAAATATTTTTCTAAATTCTCGTTTCTTACTTTGTCTAATTCAGCATTATAATACTTAAAGTAATCAAGTTTTCCATTATTCTCGGTATCGTAATAATGTCCTAATAATTCGTTATAATTAAATTCGCTTAGATCTGATCTAATATTATCTAATTTTTCCTGTCTAACTTTTTTTGGAAGAACAGTAGCCATTAGATAATCCGGACTATGTACATGATTAAATTTAACTGGTATATTAATAGAATTATTTTTTAAAAATTTAGATAATTCTTCTATATACATAAAATTGTAAACACTAACAGTTTGAGTTATTCGATATACAAAATTGTAATTTTTAGTTATTAATTTACAATTTTGTATTGTAAGATCCCAATCACTTAAACTTCTTATATAAGAATTTCTTTCTCCAATATCGTCTATGCTAAAACTCATTCTTACTTCTTTGAAATTAGTTAAAAGATCAAGAGCAGGTTTAATTTTTTCAAAATCGTAATTTAAGTTAGTATGATAATGAATTTCTATATTGGTTCTTCCTTCAGAAATTAATTTTTCTAATAAGAAGAAATGCTTAGGAACAAGAAAAGGTTCCCCTCCACTAATATGAATTTGTTCTAAATTAGGGGCAGCATCAATTAAATTATTGTAAAAAATTTCATCGTCAGTCCATTCAAAATCGAAAACTGGATTAGACTTGATCCAGTGATATCCCGAGGCTAAATTGACATGATCTTTTAATTTATAATAATCTTGTATCCAACTAGTACTTGAATCGGCATTGCAGCTTCTACATTTTAAATTACAATAATTTCCTAATCTTAACTCGATATGTCTAAGATCAGGCTTAATAGAACCATCGATATCAGTTAGACTTTTGTAATCTAAATTTCTATGGGACTCATACTGTCTTTTACTTCTACCTCCAGACTGTTCAACTTTATAACATCCTTCGCAGGCTTCCGGTATCTTTCCTTCTAGCATTTCCAGTCTAATTTTTTTATAATTATCACAATTAATAATTTGATCAATGCTAGAGTTTTTCACAGTTAAAATTTGTTCTTTACCAAAACTATCTTTGTTCCAACTGTGTCCGTTATTTTTACCACTGTGTTTTGCTACACAACATATGGTACAATTTCCTTGAGGAAAAGTACTAAAATGTATCCAAGGAAAATCGCATACAAATTTACTCATCGACAAATCCAACTTGAGTATTTTTTTTGAGATTATTATGAATAAGTTTTCTAACTTCAAATCTATCGTATTTTATAAATTTTCCTAGTCGTATCCAAGGAGGTAACACTTTTAAATCATTTTTTGTACACCATTCTCTATATCCTGGTGGTTCAGGACTTTGCAAAATATTCGGATTAAATTCTATATCAAAGTGATATTCAAAATCCATTGCTATAGTGTCATAATTATTTGTTTCTCGATCAATAGCTGCACCTGTTAACCATTGATTATACTGGTGCCTACCTAAATTTCTATAAGAGATAACTAGATCATGAACACCATAATCGCAACCCTCGGCATCTAAATTTTTTAACCAATCAGCTTCAATATGTTTATGGCCTCTTGCATTTTTAAAAAACACATAATAATGTCTTTCTAATGAGTGAACATGATCATTTATTTCATGCCAAAGTCTAGGTTGAGGATGTAAAGCATTAAGATTATCGCCTGTTTGAATAGCCCATTTTTTATGAACATTGTTTAATGAGTGTTGATCTAATTCGTCTACTTTATAAATTGGGTCATAATTTTTAATTTTATCCGAGGCATATTCATTGCCCTGTATTATACATTGATTTAACAATGTTAAATGTTTTTCTATATGATCAAATGAACTATCCTTTACTAACCAATGATTATATTCGTTATTAAAAATGTAGTCAAACCAAGCATTAACTACTTTCGTATCTGTTTGATCAAAATCTAAATAATCCCCGGTGTCAAAAAAAACTAATTTCATATTTTTTCAATCCATTCAATAAAATTTTCATCGTAAATTTTTTTATAATCTTTTTTATTTCTTTTCGAATATTCTAATAGAAAGATTTTAAAATCCTTACGTTTATCTTCTAAATTATCTTTATCTTCGTAACTTCTGTCAACAGTTCTTAAATATGTTTCTAATCTTTCTATTTGATTTATTTCACTTTCCGTTAAATGCTGTGCATTTTTTAACCACGAATTGATTTTTTTTGATAATTCTAACTTAATCTCTAAAGGCAGTATATTTAAGTTTTGAAAACTAGGATATCGAAGAATATTGAAACTCATATAAAATTGCATTTTCTGCAATTGAACTCGCATCTCGATTATTTCATCCATAAATTCTGTTAGAGTCCATATACTTAAAGCACTAAGAGTACACATAATGTGAATAGATTTATACTTTGCATTTTTAGCAAAATACCAAAGATTTCTCTTCCAAAGAGAATAATCCAAACCTGACCTTACAAATTCTGCGTGTTCGCCTGTTCCTTCGCAACTTGTATATAAATCAAAAGTATCAAACTTTTTAGTAGATTCAACAAACTTAATTAATCTATCTTCATCCATTATCATATTAGAATTTACAGCAAACTTAAAATTAACATCTTGACATTCATCTAATAATTTCCAGAAAGAAGGACTACGTGTTGGTTCTCCTCCGGTTACTCGTAATTCTTCTAAATTATTTTTTAAGGATGAATGAAACCACTGAAAAAAAGCTTCTATATAAGGATTATTTTCGTTCTTGATTCCGTATGGAGCAGCAAGATAGCCATCATTATGATAGGTCATTCCCCCCGATGTATTCATTAAAGGATATTTGCCGTTATCTTTTATATCAGATGCCCAAGTGCTGCTAAATTCAGAATTACAATAAGAGCAACTTAGATTGCAAAGATTATCAAAACTTATTTCTAATGTCTTAGGATCAAGATCAGACATAGCGATTTCTGATATTTTTTTAATATCTTCGTCAGAATATATTACACTTTTGTAAACTCTATCACTGTAAACATCTTTATCTCTTTTATCTTCTACGGTCCAACAATAAGCACATTCGTCACACCGAACACCAGTTAACATTTCCAGTCTTCTTTGTTTTTTATATTCAGTATTATGCAATTCACTAGGATTGTTTTTTAAATTATCGGTGGGAATGCTATGAGCTAAGGGTAAATGACAGCTAGCTGTTCTACCATTGTTTAACCAGATAGTAGCATTATACCACTTTGCAGCACAAAATGAAGGACTTATCTCATTAATTATGGTTATTGTTTTTTTTAAATCTCTTTGCATTTTGTATAAAAATTATTAAGTTCAGGAAATGTTTCAACAAAATTTAAATTTTTTCTTAAATCGTATTCGTCAACAAATTTAATAAAATCATTTCGTAGTAAATTTAGTTTATTGCTATCAGGAAGAAACATCATGTAATCTACCATTCTTTTTAACTGATCGATTTCAGAAAACATTAAATTACCGAGTCCGTCCCATTTACCCCTTTCTTCGATCAATCGTTCGATATCATTTTTAAAAATAATTTTAGTTTCATCGTCTAATATGTTCAAAGATAAAAATTCAGGATATCTCAAAAAGTTAGTCATAAATTGAACTTTATTAAATGAAGATGTTTTATTATATTTTCCTCTAAGATCTAATAATTGTCTTATAAAATCACAGTATGTCGTCACACTGGTTAAATTAACTGTGGTCATAACTGCAACTATGACTTCTGTATTGTCTAAAATTTTTTCTAGATTAGATAACCATTTTGCATAATCTAACCCGTACCTAATATATTCGCCGCAGGCGCCGACAGCTTCGCCGCTGGTAAAGAATTGAAACTCTTTAGAATCTCTAGAAATATTTTGTATCTTCGTGATTAATCTATCAATCAAATCATCTGATACACAAAGATTTGTATTGAGAGCAAAAACTAAATGTTTGTTAGGGTTTTCTTCAATATAATCTAACATCTTCCAGGCATCTTTGCTAAGAAGAGGCTCTCCGCCTGTCAATCTCAAAGTATGAAGTCCTTGATATAATTCTGGCCACCATTGCCAAAATGCTTCAACATAAGGATTATATTCATTATGTTTAATTGGCATTTTTCCTATTTGTTTAAACCAATCAAAATTGTTATATCTATTCAGAGTAGGATACGGTCCGTGTTTATCTATCTCTTCGTACCACTGACTACTGAGGTCAGGACTGCAATACGCACATTTAAAATTGCAGACATTAGAAAAACTTATTTCTAAATAAGCAGGATTTACATCTTCAGTTTTATTTTTTACTACATCATCAAAATGTATCTTAGCCCAAGAAGTGGAACTTTTGTAGATACGATCACTTATGTGTCCGCTATCTTCTGCTTTCCAACAATACTCACATTCGGCTGGTCGTACGCCGTCTAACATCATCTGCATCTGTTGTTTTTTATATTCAGTATTATGCAAAGATTTATAATTAGATTTTAATTCTTCTAAAGGAACTTTATGAGGACTAGGATGATGACAACTATGATTAAATCCTGTCTGGAGATAGAGTGTAAGTTGATGCCATTTAGCTAAACAAAAACTTGCCGAAACCGAATTTAATTTTTCGGTAACTATTTTATATTTTTCTTCTTCAGTCATTACTATTAAAAATTTGTTTTAGCCAATTAAAATCGTTTATTTTAGACAAAGCATCTAAATTATCTTTATTTTCTTCGCCGTACTTTCTTCCGGCCAATGCTCCTTGGATGGCATATTTTCCATAGGGTTTATCGGAGCCTATCGTGCACCAAATGTCTAGTCTATGTTTAGTTTCTTCTTCGTATTGTCTATCTATTACTCTACTAGCCAATTTGCAACACTCTCGAAATGCAGATCTCCAAGTGGTGAATTCATCTACATTGAACGCATTTATGTTAGATATTTTTTCCATGGTTTTAAACTTTTTAGAAATAGAAGTAGTCATATCAGGAGAATTAACATTCATCTCTAAAGTTAACTTTCTGGGTAATAATTTTACTCCGCCGTAACCGTATTCTAAATTATTGATAGGATTTAAACTTTTCCAAACATGAACACAGTCAATTTCATATCCGTAGCTAAAATAAACTAAATCAAAATTAAAATCGTCATCTATTATTGCATCGCCATCAACTACCCATATCATATCTGTATTAGACATACTTGCAGCCTTGATGTGTGCTTGATGAATTCCTGTTATACCATGAACACGCTTGGCCCTAGGACATCTTGATAATAATTTTTGAAAATTTTCGTCAGCATTTTTTTCTTCATAGCTAATAAAAAACACATCATATGACCTATGACAAGATATTAATCTATCATTTTCTTTTTTATTAGTTATTGCTCTAAAATTAAATTCTCTTTTACTAATAGCATCAACTGAAGAAAATAACACAGGCGAATTATGAGTTATAATCTTATTGTTAAATTTATGCTTGAACGTATTATGTTCTTCAATATTGTGTTTTGTTTTCCAATCTTTTGGATCAAAATAAAAATCAAAAATTGTATTGTCTGTTATTTCGATTTCTGGCCAAATCCCCCAAAACATTTTTTGAGTTTCTTTTTCAAATATGTTAAGATAGTCTTCATAAGAATTTAAAACATATCTAGGATATCTATATCTTGTTGCTACTATATCATATTCTTTTTTTTCAACAACATATCTTGCATTAAATTCTTTTTTAGAGATTGGTTTAAATTTGCTACATAATATCATACCGTTTATATACGATGAAGAATCATTGCAGGCATTTTTAAAAATATGATTTTCTCTTCTATCATACATGTTATGATGACTAAAATAAATTTTAGTAACTTCATCATCAATTATTTCAATTTCCGGCCATTTTATCCAAAACATTTCATCTGTTATTTTTTCATATTCTTCGTACGACTCAGGAGAATATATATTGTATTTTTTTGGTTCGCTAACTTCGATGTTAATTTCTTTTTTGTTAGTAAAAAATCTATGATAAAATTCTTTAGTTGAGATTTTTACGTTTTTAGGAAAAAGACCAACGCCGTCATAAAAATCTCCATTTTTAAAAACATGGATATACATATCATCCCATTTGGTCGCTTTATAATCTGTAAGATTAAAAGAATCTAACAAATCAAGATCGTCCCAAATAATCCAAAACATTTTTGTAAATGCCTTAGATTGAATCTGATCATATGAAACAACATTATCTATTTTTTGAGCATACGGATATCGAGATTTAATTTTTTCCCAGTCTAAAAAATTTCCGTTGTTTTTAGAAACATAAAAAATATCATACATTTGCAGGCACCGGCATTCTAAAATAGGTATCATTTAAATTCATAGTTTCGTTATATAAATCTAAAGTATACTTGCTTTGTTCGGGATCCAAATAGGGCCAATGTAGTCCTAATTTAATTTTAATTTTTTCACCTAAATCTTTTGTCGCTTCGATTAATCCGCTGGTATTTTTTTCATATTGTTTTACATTTTCATTGTAAATATTTCTTAAAATTTCGAAATCTCGTACATCAATATAATTCCAATCTGTACAATTAGCCATCCATGTACCTAATCTCGCTCCGAACACCGCAAATAATCCATTTTCTTCGTGCGATCCAACTGTTGACCACATACGAAGTCTATGAATATTGTGCCACCAAATACGTTGTTGAATTTCCGATGGCGGAACTTTAACTCCGTCGAGCAAGGTCATTTTTACACCTTCACGAAATCCTGCTCGCCAGGCCTGAAAAGGCGATCCTGTAATGATACTATCACTGAAGCTTAGAGGAAAATTTTTATAACCATCTTCCCAACAAAAATCAACCTGTCCGCGATCACTTTCGGAATTTTCGTGAGTTTTCATATTGAGAACAAAATTTTTGTTCCAAATTTTCAATCCGCCGTTGCCATAACGTAATCCGTTAATTACATTACGACCACACCAACCATAAACCTGTATTTTAGAATTACTCATATCTAGATCGATATTAAAAAATCTAGAATCTACAATGTTATCGGCATCTACCGTAACAAACCAATCTGTTTCACTTTGTTCAGCAGCAGCCTTATGAGCATGATCAGAACCTTTGACACCGTGAACACGTTTAGCCCAAGGCACTTTGTTACACAAGTCTGCATAATGTAGATCTGCATTAGGTTCGTCGTAACTTAAAAAGACAACATCAAATTCTATGATCTTCATCTTATTTCCAATGTATAATTAGAAAACAGTCGTCGAGTAAAAATACTAAATTTGGTACGTAACTTACATTTAAATTTTTGAGGATAAGCAGTTAATTCATCAATAGAAAACTTTATCATTTCTTTTAAATCGTTAGGATCATTATATCCTGTTACTAAAAATATCATTTCTTTTTCGCCTGGCCAGGTCATTTCTTTAATAGACGGGTTGATCTTAAAAGTTAATTCTTCATTAGATCTATCATAAACGATATGAATATCAGGTTTAGATATTGTTGACCATTTTTTTTCTATAATTCTATGAAGTACATTATCTATTTTCGATAATACTAAATTATGAGATTGATCTTCTAAAATTTTAAAAGGAAATTCAGTTATATCTATTTTTATCGAAGTTAATGACTTTATTCCTCTTAAAAGTTTATCGGCTAGATCAGCATCAATCTCTAAACAATTTTTATCAGAAATATCAGTGCGACTAGGAAAAACTTCAGTAATTGCACCTGTCGAAAAAGAAAATCTAACATAATATTTTAAAACAGGAATATCAACTACTAAATCAAAGTAACCGTCTTCTATTGTTTCTTGAACCATAAAACATCCTCTAGTAGACTTATATATTCAGCTGTAATTAAATCTTTTTCTACATAATGAAGAATATTCGTCTGTTCAAAATTTCCAATTTTTAATCTACCCTTTTCATTCAAATAGAATCCTACATGATCAGTGACTCTTTCCGAAGTAAAAGACCAATCTTGTATCATAGATTTTAAGTGTGTAATCTTTGGAAATCCTAAATCATAACTAATTTCATCTGAAATATCTAAAATTTTTGCACTTAACGCAAATGCTTCATCGGTACCTATGATTTTTGGTTTGTGCTTATCTAAAAAAACATTGCTAAACTCTTCTGGATTTTCTATTATAGACCTTCCCAAGTTAAAAAACTCTTTAGCAAGATCAGATCCTCTATCAAAAAATGTATAGAAGCTGTAAAGATTTGGAAGATTGTTTGTTTCAAAAGCTTTTCTATAGTAACAACTAGTTACAACTTCATCTCTAAACGTATAAGATTTATTTGGCAGATATAACTCGGTATTATTTTCTACGAAATAATCTATCCAATGACTATAGTCTCTTAAAAACAACATATCTGCATCTAAACAAACAGTGTATTCGAACGGAGTTAGCTCATCCATCCAAGATCTTCCGTCCCACCCTTGTTTCTTATTCCATTCGATAACATGATCAAATACCCAAGGAGAATTTAAAATGTCAACTCTAGACTTATCATCTATTACCAGTGCTACTTTATCGTAACCTTCTTTCTGTGTATTTTTTATACTAATAGCTAACCCATAGGCCAATTTTAAATAATCTAATTTTTCGTTAGATACAAATATCAAGTATCCAAAATTCATATCAACTCCATTAGTGCGTCTTTATTTCGAATAATACTCTGTTTATTCATCACATGAATATCTGTATCTGTAATTTTAACTGATTTGAAATTACCGTCGTTCATTGGATCCATTAAAACAATCATCTTTCCGTTTTTATCTATTTCTAACAAAATATCTTTATCAAGAACTGATGTTATTGGAGGCAAATTATAAACATTTTCTATTTCATAACCGCTTAAAATATGTTTTGCTATACTAAAAGCGATATCATTCCTGAACTGCGTCGGATTAAATCTAAAAAGATCAGCAAAGTATACATAATTTAATTTGATGAATTCAACTAATTTAAAAAAGAATTCACTCTCTTTGTTCTTTTTAAACATCACTGTAGTTGCCCATAATAAAGGAATACTAGGCTCAGATACTCTTTTATCTAAATAACCTGGACGATCTTCTAGGATGTCATTCATCGAACTTCCTACCATTACACTAGATTCGATACTCCAATATTCGTTTAGTTTGTTAGTGAAAATTAAAAAATCACTATCTATTAACAATGTTTTGTCGTACGGTGTAAGAGAAAATGCGTCGCATCTATTAGAATTTATAAATGGTACTGTTTGATGATCAAATCCATCATATAATTTTCTTGTATTCTCTGTATAAGGATATTCTATTTCTATAACTTTTTCAAAGATGTCATTCAATTTTTTTCCTAATCCGTTGTTTTTTAACCAAGCTAACGTTCCTTTGTCAGTGACTAAAGACACGGGTAATCCAAGATTTTTTTTAGCAAGTCCGCCCGAGATAATTGCTAATGTACCGTAATCTACAAACGGACTATTATGAGCAAAAATTAAAATTCCTTTATTCATAGTTCCAAAAGCTTTTGCAATGATCTAGTGGTTTTTACCTTTTCGTATTCTTTATAATATTCCAAGGTAGAAGTAAAATATCTGTCCAGTATTTCGTTTTTAAATTCTTCTAGGTCTGTAATTAGGATCGGATTTTCATTTGAATCTAGCAAGGGTACATCATTTTTTCTACCCATATTGATTAACATATCAACAAAAGCAATTAAAGACATATCAATTTTAAATATACCACCTCCATAGCCGTAGGTGAGCTTTGCTTCATTTTTTTCTTTTAAAATTTTTCGTTGAATTGAAAAAGTATACCGAAAATTAGAAAAATCTAAGGCTTTTTTAAGACGTTCATCCATTTATTTCCCCTGAATTAAAGTAGCATATTATTTAGTGCTACTTTAATTAGGAGTCAAAAATTATGAACCTGTAATAGCTGTTGTAGCGTATGTAGGTAAAATAATGGTCCAAACCGGTTGAACTGCTGGCGGTGTTACTATTGGTAAAAGATTTATACCTGCAGTGCTACCAGCATAAGTTTGTGTTACTGTTAAATTCAGATTACCATCTACTTCGTCGCCCGGCGGAGGACCGCCCGGATCGGTATAAGGATCAGACCAAGTTACTGTAAAAATAATTGAAGTTGCTGTGAAACTGGAAGATCCGACAACTCCGCTCGCTAGTCTTGCTCTGATTCTGTAAGTATTTGAAGCATAAGGAGCCGAGCTTGTGATCGAATACCAAATTTGATCAGTTGTGGTAAGATTATAAAAATTTATTCCCTGATTACCGCTGCTAATGGCTCCTAAACCTTGAGTACCGGCTGAACTTAAGGTACTAGACCAAATACTATTTTGAGAAGTTGCAGCACCCCCTGTCCTAGTACTGTTAAAATTGATTCGACCGCCGCTATTGAAAAAATAACGCATAGAATTAACACTAGGAAAAGTTACTGTAACGGTACTTGATACACTAGAACTCCAACTAGTAGTTCTAGTGATAGGCATTGGAATGTCTGTGCCGCCACTGTCTTTGATAGCAACTGTACTAAAATATCCAGTTCCGAGATTAAATTTGTTAGCAATGGCTGTGGCAGTTAATGTATCATATTGGTTAATAGGATGGGTGGCACCGTATCGAACAACGTCGCCAACATTAACGGTTGTAATAGTAGGAGTAGTTCCATCTTGATGCAATCTAGCATTCAATATATCACTTTTTAAATTTTCAAACTGTGATTTGGTTATAGTTTGTCCTTCGGATACAGCTGAACTCATTAACTGTTGACCATAACCAAATGTAAAATCAGTTACTCCTGTGGTAGGATTAGTTGTTCCGGTACCCATAACCGCTATGATTTTGTTTCTAATAGCGTTATAATCTGCTGCCGATATTAATGATCCGACTGATGCCATTTTAATTCTTCCTTATATTACAATACATTCAACAACTTTTTCCTGAACATCGTCATTGGATTCTAACGCTATAGCAAAAACATCAGAGTGTGAGTGAAAAGCGGCTTTTTGTGCAGCACCATTATCAACTGCTATCAACCGATCTCCTTTTTTAATTGCTCCTACTACTTTTACAGGAACCCTACCCTTAAGTGCCACTGCTACACCATCAGATAATTTATCATTCATAAGATATGCAGGATAAGCTGAGATAACACCGATGGCCCTATCTCCAAATTTTGATGCCGTAATTTCTTTTTCTCCGCCAATAGATACAACAGTTCCAACTTCGTATTCGGTGTCTGGCAAATATTTTTCAGCCAAATCACCGTATTCTGCCGCAGTTGCAGTTCCTCTAAACTTGACAGCATATATATCACCAGAAGAATCCCTAGCTGCTATAGTACTGGCTGTGGCAGTGGTCTTGGCAGATCGATAATTAGGATCGGTATCTGATGCAGCGTCGTTAATTCGTAACCTATCAGATTTATCTGATATTCCTACAAATTGATTTGCTAAAATATTTCCAGATGAATTTCTTATGGGTATTGTACTATTAACTATAGATTCCGAAGCTGATACTCCGCCTAATGTAGATGCAGATGATGCTGTTCCTGTAACGCTCCCTGTAACGTTTCCAGTTAGATTTCCGGTAAAGCTACCAGTATAAATCTTTGTAGTGGCATTGTATGCAACAGAATTGTCGCTTGCTAATACATTTCCCTTATGAACTCCGGTAGTATTTCCAGTAACGTTTCCTACCAACGAACCGTTGAAAGTAGATGCAGTTACCTGTAACCACGAAGAACCTATTGCGCCTAAATTAAATGTTGCATCGGCAGCAGGGAACACTCCTGTAGTACCTATTGTTATAATATCTAGATCAACAGCGGTTTTAATTCTAAATGTTATATTATCTCCGAGTTGATTTTCTAGTAAAACATTATTACCGTCTTCTACCCATATCCTTAGATCATTCTGATCGCCTATTGTTATTCCAGAATCGGCTACAGATAATCCTGTTGAAAAAGTTGCTGCGCCTGATCTTACAAAATCAGTAGCAGAAAAACCTCCTAATTTTGCAGCATTAGAAGCAGTACCCCAGAAATAATGATCGGTACTAGTAACTCCTGTTGTTCCATTGGTGTTGACAAGATTTATACCTTTCTTAATATCCTGAAACCCTGTTATCGGATTAGACGTATTCAATCTAAATGCATCTGCACTTAGAATCGCAACGACTTCTCCCTCAGATATTAATTTTAAAATAGAATGATTGTTATTAACATCATCTTTAACAGTGTCTTGAACTGCCGCAGATTCACCTGTAGCAGGACTGGCTTCTGGGCCAATTAATATGTATTCTGTTCCGTTCCATGTATATAACTGTTCGGTGCTAGTGTCAAACCACAAGTCTCCTGTTTGTAAGCCGGAAGGAGGCACAGAGCCTACTTCGGCACCGCTAGCGGATCTAAATCTAGTACCATCAAAAAACTTAAGTTTTTTAGTTGCAGTATCAAACCAAATTTGTCCGGTAATTTTTTTAGGTGGAGCTGTAGTATTAGCAAAATTTTCTAATAGATGGAGGAAATTTTCGTTTTGTACTTCACCGTATCCAGCATAATTTTTTCCAACAAATCTAAGATCTGTGGTGGTATCAATAGTGCCGTCATCGACCGATACTAAAAACGTGCCGTTAAATTTATCAACTTGATATGCCATCTATAAACTCCAATATTCAGTATTTATACGTTTAACTATTCTTATAATTTGCAAACAACAACCTCTATAACTCCTTCTGTACCATCGAAATCTTCAAGAGCTTTCCCTATAATAGTTCCAATTTTTGGGTCTGCAGAAGGTCTAGCATACCCGTTTCCGCCACTAGTAAGAAGGTCGCCCTTGCGTATTTTACCTCTTACCTTGCAAGGAACCCTACCTTCTAAAGCTATAGATACTACGTATTCTCCTTGACACTCAGAATTCATTAAAAATCCCGGTTCAGTAGATACTATTCCGGCCACTGCTCTGGTTTCGTCTTGTGCAAGTGTAACTTCAAATTTACCTCCAAATTCTAATACTGTTCCAGGCTCATATGCATTATCTGCCACATAATTCTCAGCTAAGTCTGCATATTCCGCCGACGTTGCTCTTCCTCTAAATTTATTAGAACCTACATCAATATCTTTGTTTGATACCCATTTATCTCCGGTAGCTCTGTAATAAAATTCTGCAAAAGATCCATCTATTAATAAACCTGATTGATCCGCTGCTGCCGAAGTAGGTGACCCTGAGGCCAAAGTAAGCGTTTTATCTGCCACATTCACAACAGTTGAATTTACGGATAACGTAGTTCCTTGTATTGTAAGATTACCTGTTATAATAAAATCTGCATTGGCTGTAATTGTTGTGCCGCCTACAGTCGGATATAACGAGCCCACTCTAGATAAACTTCCTAGATATTCAGTGGCATATACTTTATTCCAACGAAAATCAGGCAATCCTAAATTTATAGAACCACTTTTAGTTTTAGTAAGTGCAGGTTGATTATCTCCACCTAATATAACTGCCTGCGCCGAACTAATAAAAGAAATAGCGGGATTATTCTGACTTTGTGGAGAATCATTTATTTCTAAAGTTAAACCGCCATTTAAAACAGTAGATTCAATAGTCGGATTGTTACTATCCAGATATAATTTTAATTGTTGCCCTGTGCCAATTTTTACACCAAATTCTCCAACATTCAAATCGGCTAATATTCCTACAGAAGTTAAACTCGACTGTGTTACGTTAGAAGGAATCGTATTACCAGTTAGTGTATTAGCAGCAGCAGGTACTGTGACATTTGCACTTCCGTCAAATGACACTCCATTAATCAGTACTGGAGTAGCTAATCTAGATGCTGTTCTAGCATTTCCAGTTAATGTATTTCCAACAAAAGTATTTGCTTCGATTACATCAAATCTACTGGTTCCTGAAATAGCTGTAACATTACCAGTTATATCTCCTATAAGATCAGCAGTAATAGTTCCTGCACTGAAATTCCCAGAACTATCTCTAGCTACTACTTTTCCTATTACATTTGATGATGATGCATCTACTGCCCAGGTTGTCGCAGAACTGCCATCGAAATTACTTCCTATTAGATAGGTTCCTCGAGAAAGTATACCAGCAGTAGATGATTTTATGTTTATACTTTGTGTACCGTTAAAAGGAATTCCGTTAATATTAACATAATTTTGTAATCTAGTCGCACTTTCGGAATTACCTAATACATTCCCATTTAAATTTGTTCCAGATTTTAAATTAATACCTCTCACAAGAGCAGTATATCCAGTTAAATTTTCTGTTGTGCTAATTGTAAAAGAATCACTGGTATATATTGCTATAGGTTCATTATTGCTATAAAAAAGAGCGGCTGGATGCTGTACTCCGTTAACATCTGCTATAGACTTACTTACTAATTTTGTAATTCCAAAATTTTCGATCGCATCGGGACCTATAAGATTCCAAACTTCACCGTTGGATATATAAAGCTGATTGGTATTATTCTTAAACCATAATGCTCCCGGAATAGGATTTGTTGATGCTGCATCTACTGCCGAGTTTGGTGCTGTGTCTGATACTGAAGCTCCGCCAGCAGGAGACCATCCCGTTCCGCTATAAACATTTAATGTTTTTGTTGAAGTATTGTACCAAGTTTGACCAGTTATAGGTTTTGACGGAGCTGTTGAATTAGCAAAATTTTCTAAAATAAAAACAAAGTTTTCATTTTGTGTTTCTCCGTAACCGGTGTAATTTCTTCCTACTAATCCTAGGCTTGTGGAATTATCTAAAGTTCCATCTTCTAGAATAGTTAATCTTTCACCGTTGAATTTATTAATTACATAAGCCATCTAACGCTCCATTATACGAATGTTTCACTAATGTACTTCCAGCCGACACCGATTTGTATTTGAAAAGTTTTAACTGTTCTAGGTGATACCTGAATTGTTTGAGCCGGGACTGTTACCGGTGCAAAGGAAACTGATGATATGCCCGGCGACGTTCCTGGAGACCCGCTAGGCGGTGTTAAGAAATTTGTAAAAGATGTAGATTTAGAACCCTCTACATCTGCAGTTGAATTAGCATTTGTTAATGATGTACACAATATTCTTGCAACTGTTCCCACTTCATATTCTGTTATTGGAGCTAATGTAGTTAAAATTCCTTCTATTGCAACATTTGTTAATCCATCAGAAATATCCATACTAAAAACTAATGACCGTGTTCTAACAAAATTTAATACGTATTGTTTATTTGTAGCTTCTGTGTTTTCTGTAGCAGATAACAACGTGGCCGATTCACTAGTTTGACTAGGTGCAGATTGAGATGTTGTGGCAACGCCTCTTAGTAAAGGAAATCCCACATTAGTTTGTGTAGAAAAAGTTGATCCAGTAACCTGTCTAAACTGAACATTACCGGTACCGTTAGGAGTGATTTGAATATCGGAATTCGTAGCTACCGCAGAAAATCTGTTTTGTTCTATTCTAAGAACAGGAGATCCTGCAGAAGGTCCAACTTGTACAAAAATTTGTGGTCCAAAACTTGTTACTCCCGGTATACTTGTAATACCAGGGCCTAAACTTGTTCCATCTATTACAGTAGTTCCGTTTATTTTAAATGCTTTTCCTGCTTCTAAATTAATATGCTCAGAACTATTCCAAGCATCATCTGCTAGGGCCATCCTTGTACCGGAAGAGGATTTATTCCCATTGCTCCATTGAAATATATGATCTTTCAAAACCCATGTATTATAACTGGGACTGCTAACATCGTTGTCAAAGAAAGCACCCTTTAATACCATGCCTCCCTCGTCAGCATATTCATCTCTGTTTAAACTACTATCACCAGTTTGCGCCAAGACAATTAATTTATCTTCAACATTTAATTCAGTAGTCTTAATAATAGTTACATCGCCATCATTTACTGTTAATGTACCACTTATTATTACATTTCCTTGTACAGCTATAGATCCACCTATATTAACTTGACTATTAATATATGCATTGTCATTGTAGATTCCAACAGTTCTAGTAATAGGATCTACCGTGATTGCATCTTCTGATTCAAGATCTTTTTTCACAGATATTTTAAATGTTTTATTATTAGCAATATTTGCCATTTGAACATTTGAATTATCTACAACTACTTGAAACTGATCGTCATTTCCTACCAATAGATTGTCTCTTATACTAAGATTTCCCTCAATAGAACCGCTAGTATCACTTCTTACATACGATGACGCTGGTTGATTTCCTAACTTATCGGAATTAGTTGCTGTTACTGAAAATTTAATTCCGGCACTGGCGGCCTGATTAAACCCGGGAATGATTTCGATTCTGCCGAAGCCGGATATTTCTGCCTTTGGAGTAAACGTATCTTTAGAAAAAATTCCTAATAATACTGCATTTACATACAATAGAGCTACTATTCTTGTTTGATTTCTGTCGTCTAAAACGTTAACAACTTTTAATCCGCTTAATCCCTGACTTTGAGAATAATCTGGTCCTAGTAATATAGGATTGATGCCATCATAAAAATATAATTGTTTATCAGTGCTATTAAAAAATAAATCACCTATGGCTATATCAGTTGGGAGAGAATCGGCTATGGTCGCGCTGGAGACTGGTTGAAAAGACGAACCATTGTAAACTTTTAATTTAGCTTCAGAAGTATCGAACCAAATTTGTCCTCTAATCGGATTGGAAGGTACTGCAGATCCTGCAAAATTTTCTAATAATTTTATAAAATTCTCATTTAAAGCATCACCAAATCCGCTGTAATTTTTTCCTATAAGAGTAAGATCAGTAGTCACATTGTCCAACTGACCGTCGGCTAAAGTAGTTAAAATTGTTCCGTCAGTTTTATTAATTGTATATGCCATTTTTTTACCTTAGAATTCTGTTGGTCCTGATCTAATAATAAAATTTAATGTCAAAAACGGATTCATTGTAGAAAATGCTGTTGACAAAGTTTCACTAGTTTTAATTCCTCCACTCGTAGGAAGATATTGAGATTGAGATGGTGTAGTGCCGCCTCTTCCAGAAAAAGATCCAACATCTGTAGGGACAGCACTGTCTGCTCTCGTTGAATAATATTGTTCACCGGTAGAGCCAATCATATTGTGTTCGTGATCGGGTAAGTTTGCCACTGTTAAAGTTTGATCTGAAGAGCCGCCTGATCCACCAGTCGTTTGAGCTTCAATACCTTCGACTCGACCAGCAGGCCCTGATGGTTTTCCAGCTATCTGACCTGTAGCAGGAGGTGCTGCTTGAACAAGACCAGCAATAACTCCGTCATCTTTATTGTCCATATCATCTCTACCGAGTGGGAATCGACCTCTAAGATCAGGAAGTTTAAATGTTTCAAATCCGAGGGTAGGTGCTCCATAAGTATTTCCTATTACATTATACAAAGTTCTGTACCTAGATATTTCTAATTCTCTACCGTCACAGAGTAAATATCCTGCAGGCACTGTTTCTCCGGCAAAAGGTATAATGCCGCCTATAGGTATTATTGCATCTTGTAAAAATTCTTGTTTACTTACTTTAAATAATCCTGTGGTTCCGCCCGTTGTAGACGGTGCAGATCTAAAGATTAATAAGTCGTCGTTTTTATCTAAAGGATATCTTTCTATCGGCGCTCTTGTTTGACCGCTAATTATCTCGCTGGTTAAAGAAGTTTCTAAAGTAATTGATCCTTCTGTTCCTGTAAATGTTTCAACCGTCGAAGTAACAGCACCTATAGTTTTAAACAATGTTGGAAATTTTAGATTTGTCGCTGTTGTAGCATTACCTGTAATATTTCCAGTTAGAATGCCGAACAAATTTTGAGAATACAAATTTTTGGTATAAACAGCGTTATATCTTAATTCATTACTTTGTCCTAAACTATAGGTATCAGTGACCGAAGGTCTTATATTACTTGTGGTAGTAACACCGGTAACGTTTAATGTAGTTCCTATTAAGACATTTTTAGAAACAGATATTCCTCCTGCAGTTCTAATAGTACCATTGTTAAAATTTGTGCTTTCTGTAGTGGAGGTTAAGATAATAGAACCATCTAACTTAAGATTTCCACTAATATCTACTGCTTCGTCAGGAACATTTTTATTAATAGCAATTTTATTATCAATTATTCTTAAAACAGTTACGGGTCGATTATCTTGATTTGTTTGGATGTCAATACTACTACCTGCGGAAGAATTATAAATTTTTCCTGCGCCGGACGAAACACTAAAACTGAAAGTACCGTCAACACCTAAAGTAAGACCTTGGTTATTTTTAATATTAAAGCCTTGCTCTGTAGTATTAAGAACATCTGATCTTAGAAATCTCGATGCTGGAATTTCTGATCCAGATACATTTAAGGAATCTGAATTAAGTGCTGCGCCATAGAATTTAGGAGAAAATCCTCCTGATCCAAGATCGCTAACAGATGAAATATTCACTCCAGATTTAATCGTTGTAAAGCCAGTGATAGCTATCTTAGGTGTAAAACTATCTTTAGAAACAATTATTACAGGACTATCTTCAACATAAAAAACAACAATTACTCTATTCTGATTTGTACTATCTACTATTTGCTCTACTAGAGGACCACTTCTTAATCCTGTTGAAAAATTAGGACCTACGAGAATCCAGCGTTCTCCGCTGAATATATAGAGTTGTTGATTATTAGTATCAACCCATAGCTCGCCTGTTTCAGCTGAAGCTAAACTAGGTTCATTATTATCAACCCTAATATTACTGGCTGATTTCCAGTTCGTTCCGTCATATATTTCTAAACTTTTATTATTTGTGTTGAAATATAACTGACCTTCTACTGGATTCTGCGGTTTGGTAGCACCGGCAAAATTTTCTAGAGATGTAAAAAATTTTCTGCTATATTTTGTCCGTAACCTGTAGTATTTCTTCCAGGAAATATCAAACTTGTTTCTGTATTATTGGTACTATCGTTAACAGTAATGGGTAATTTTGCACTATCAGTGAAATTGACATTATATGGCATTTTTAAACCTCATTAAAACCAGTTAAACTTTGTATTCTGATCGTATAATCGATCTGCAGCAATCTATTCAAACTTTTTTGTACAGGGTGAAAAACTACGTGAGTTAACAATTTTCCTGATCCCGAAGGATCATACGATTTTAGTCCTAATTCATCGAATACAAAATCCCCAGATAAAGTTTGACTATTGTCAAAAGCTTCTTGGCCATCGGGTTCGCCGTAGTCTAATAGACAAGTAATAATAACATCCGAATACGTTGCACCGCTTATGTGTCTAATTTCCATTTTATTTCTTACAGGATCGGTATTTGCTGTAGCATTTTGATCTACTATTTTACTATAGGTCTGATTATAAAGTCCGGTATTTGTACCTATGGTATTAGGGGTTAGGTAAGAAATTAAACCCGTGGGGTCCACCGTCGTGCCGCCTGAACCAAAAACCATTTGATAAATCCAACCTTTACCCTGATTACTAATACTATTGACCATAGCCACACTAATATTTTCGTAATGGATGGCGTTTCTTTTATCTATTAAAACTTCGTTCGTATCAGGATCCCAAATTTTGATGTGCCCTTCATAGTGAAAACCGCCGATTTCATTAGGCTTTTTTTCTGAGATTTTATTGTTTTCTGGCATTGGCTGCTGTTCCATATTGTTCTCTTCTAAATCCATAGTGTATTTATTCTGGTAACTCCGTAGTCTTTTGCGACAAGAATACTGCTATAGGTGTGTCGTTTTCTAATAAACTCTGTCCTGTTGTTGCGGTAGTTGTACCACGAGTATACCAAGATTTTCCTGTGCGCCTAATTACAGTAATTTTCGTTCCAATCTTAACTGGTTCAGAAAGACGTATATAATTCGAATCTCCGTCAACGCTGAATTCTGCTTGTAATGTTGTATCGGCGGACGGACTGGACGGACCTAGATCTTCTTTATAAATCGTGATAGGATCTTTTCTTAGCCTTGTTCCACCAACAAATACTTCAATCTGATCGCAAGGACCGTAATCTGACGGAATATCATCACGATACCAAGAGTTCCTATTAGATTTACTAGGGATATAAGGTAAAGGACCCACTAACAAAGTACTACCGTCACTTATAAAGTCGTTCTTATCTTGAGTTTCTACATATGGAATATTCTCGGACGATCCTAGATTTATTACATAACTTCCTTGTGAATGTACTGTCGCTATCGCAGTACCAAAACTGCCTCGTCTCAATTGAGATATTGTATTTCCGTTTATTGACAAATATTCAATTTTTTCTCCATTAATTTCTATAATACCTGGGATATTTCGAGAGGCTATCGGAATAGAAAGATTTGATGCGTCTGTTACTTTGATCGTTTGATCATAATAATTTAAATCTTGTGCTAGTTTTAAATTTTTATCAATAGAATAACGTTTATAATGATAAACGTTTAGCATATCTTTAAAAATTTGATAAGCAGAGGATTTTTTATAAATCCTACTACCAAATTGGAAAATTTTAATTTTGTCTGTTACAGTAGTTTCTTCGGTTATGTATAATACAGAACGTGTAAGAGACACAGTATAGTCTTTATTTCCTGTCAATCTTATGCCATTCTTATATACCCAAACATAACTTGAATTGATAGCCGATGTTGGTAACCTATAAATTGATTTTCCACCTGTATATTCGTCACTGATAATATCAAACGTTGGATATTCGCTGAACCAAGTTACTGTGACAATATCTCCAGAAATTAGACTTACTGAATCACTGATTACAATATCGTTGTTAGTGATGCTGTATTCACTTCTCACATCATTTTCTATTTTGATTATATCTCCCACTTGAAGGTTAACAACATTAACCGTTACTACACTTGTAGTCCCGTTGTAGGTCCAGTTGACTAGAAAATCTTGTTCTACATTATTCACAAAAACTTTTATATTATTAGAAGTAATGGTTCCCGAAACTTCAGCTGGATCAACTCCTAATTGCACTGTATTATTTGTGCCGTCATAAACTTGAACAACAGTATCAACACCTTTTAGATATGTATTATTAACTTCTACTAACATAGCAGACCTAGAACTATTTCTAGTTAGATTAACAAACTTATCTAAATCAAATATTCTAACACCGTTATATGTAAATGTTTGTTTATTAGACCTAATAACAGATTGTTGAGTACTGTCTGTATCAAGAGATGCTCCCAACACTACTATCTTTACAACTTGATTTAACTCGGGTCGTTGAACAAATTCTATTAAAGTTTTTCCAACAGTTTCTGTTACGGTAGAACTTTCGACAAATCCTGTGTCAACTGCAATACCATCTACAGTAACTAATACAGATTGGGTGTTTGTATAATTTGCTTTAGTAAGAAAATGAGCTGTCTCGCCATCTGCTAGAAATTCGGTGTAGTCTAAAATTGCTACGCCACCGACCCCTATAGAAATTATTTCAATTAAGGAATCGACGGGCGGAGCATCATTGAATTCTATCTGATTAGTAACATAGTTAATAGAATATATTATACTGCTTTCTTCAATAAAATCTTGTTTAACTTTATCTATATAAACAACTAATGATTCTCCTTCAAGGATATGCAATCCTATATCAAAATTCTTTTGTACTCCATCGGCAAAATACAAACGTAAGTTAACTGGAGCTGCTCCTGTAAATGTTGAATTAAAAACTTTTATACTGAGACTTTCCAATACTTGACCTGGAACATTTTCTTCTGGAGCTGGGACTTGATCCGGATCTATTAGTTTACCTCCATCGATAGAAATATCTTGAGCTAGTGTACCCTGAGCAGTTGAATAAGACCCTGCTACAGAATTAGGACCCACTAACGTATTAGTCCAGGTTCCGGCAAAAGAACCTCCGCTAATTGCTGTGTCTAATAAGTTCGGATCATTTATTGTAACAGTACCGTCGCTTTCAAAATTTCTAAAAATTAAAGTGTCTCCTGGAAAAGTTTGCACTCCGTACTCGTCAAATACGACTGTTCTATTTTCACCGTCTCCGATAAATGTAGGCATAACTACATGTTCTGGTAAAGTTGTCCTACCATTAGGCATAACAGTACTACCATCATACATTCCAAAATATAAATCATCAATTCTTACTGTAGGAGGTTCATCTACAGCCGTATCGTATACCACTACCGGATTTCCGTTTATATCTAAAGTTTCAATAGATCTAAGTTCTTTTGATCCGGCACGTTTTAAGTATATGGATACCTTTTGTCCGATTGCTGGAGCTTTCGGTAATAAAACTGTTATAGTGCTGCCGTCATCTGAACTAGGTACGATATAAAAATAATCGTTATTTGATTCGACACTGTCCCATCCGTCAGTGAACCACGGCAACGCATCCCATCCTCCGCTAACATCAAAGGTTGTTCCCTGAATTTGAACACCGCCGTAATCTATACCTGTCATCAACTGGTTGATAACTTTACCTTTCATACCTTCTATCGGAGAGTAATATGCATCGATTCTGTTTACGCTGTCATAAATTTCATTAAATTTTTCATAGACGATCGTAATAAAATCTCCTTGATTTAATTGAATTAAGAATTTAATTTTGGCCTTAGTTAAAGAATAGGTATCTGTGGTAGAAGTATAATAGATAATTTCATATTCATTATTAAAAACGATCTGACCGTTTTTAGTAATTGACATCGAACTTTTATCTTTATTAGGTGCATATTTTAAATCAAATACTGCGGACGACGCTGTTGCAGTAAATGATTCGGTAAAATTAAATTCTGACAATATTCCATTCTTGCTTATTCTATCGAATTTTAAAGTTAAATCAAAAGTTCTTATAGGAGATTCACCTAAAATTGCCACTGCTCTGGCTACGTTTGAATTAAATCCGTTGCCCCCTACTAAAGAAATTGTAGGAGCTTTAGTATATCCTGTTCCAGGAGATAATAATCTAATAGACCTTACCCGTCTGTTGGTTATAAACGCTATAGCTTCTGCACCAGTTCCGTCACCTTCAATAAGCACTTTAGGTGCAGTGGTATAACCTTCTCCACTCGACGCAACAATTATTTCTTTAATTTCAAATCCTAGATTGTCTTTCCAATGTTTCCAAGGATATTGATCTGTTAAATCGTAAGAACTATTAACTGGTAAAATTTTTCCGCTTGCTGCAGAATATACAGGGGGTAAATCAAAATCAGTTACTGACAAATTATCTATATCAAAATTAGTATATCGACTGGTATATTGTCTAATAGTTGTACAGTAAGGTTTAACTTCTTCTATATAATTTCTATAACTATCTAAACTATCATTTTTATAGTTAACTTTTTGTTCCAACGATCCTACATTATGCGTAGCATTCAAGAAACTTGTTTTAAATGCCCAATCTATGTATTCTTGCTCTGAGAATGCATATCTCAATGAGATAAAAAACAAATTATTCCATTCGTTTCTCAAATCTTCTATAAAAATATCTTGTTTAACAGCATTTAAAATATTTCTTAATTCTAAAGATGGCAGTAAATCATATTCACTGGTGTCGTATGAACTAGTAGCATCGAATCCCAATACTTGAGATTCTTTGCTATACAATCTACTAGACAGTTCTATCGTACCATTTTGTCTGCCAACTAATTTATAATTTGTTAAAATATCTCCTTGACCTTGTTCAACCTTACTGAGTAAAGCCCAGCCGCCTGTTCCAAATTCTTTAATTTTTAATAAATCTCCTTCTTGGACAATTAAAGAACTTTCTTCGTAAAGAGATCTTATTTCTTTAGTAATCCTAGAAGTTTTAGAATATCCTTCTGCATACCAATCAATCTTCGACCAATATTTTGTAGTATCAAATCCTTGAGATTCGCTTCTAAAAAAATCTTGTCTTATGTTGTCATAAGAGTAAACGCTCCAAAAATTATTAGCCGTTTCATCATTGTTTACCAAGACTGCATAACTCCTAACTTTTGCTATAGCAGAAGTATATTTTTTTCCTCGAGCAATAACTGTTACTGAATTTATTCTACCTTGATTGTCTATTGTTAATTCGGCCTTGGCTCCTGAGCCATCGCCTTCGATTTCAACTGGGGGGATTACTTTATAACCGAATCCAGGATCTATAATATCTATAGTATCAACTTCTGCATCAACTACATTCACTGATAAAATAGCCTGTTTGATTCTAACAGTATTAACATTTTGTAAATCAATAAAATTATCAACTTCATCATCAAATTTGTTAGAACTTTGTTCTGGTTTCAGATCTACTAAATTTAGATTACGATAATCTAAAGTATCTGCGAAAGGTCTAAGTAATAAATGTTCATTGATTCTATCAATTAATATCGATAGTATCTTATTATTATTTTTAAACATTCCTTGTCTAGGTCTAAATGATAGACCATATCGTTGCTTGAGAGGAATTCTAGGATCTGGAACTGTATTGCCGGCCTTATCAAACCCAACCAAACTATCAATCCATTTTGTTTCAATATCTTGATTAGGTATGCTACCTAATAAATTTTCTGATAATAACAAATATTCTGAATGACTTAAATTATTTGATTTTTTATCTTTTCTATATTGAATGTTCAAATATGCGCTGTCATTCTTTAATATGGAATTAAAATTATAAGCTAAAAATTTATCAGAATCTAATAGCGCCAAAATTGGAAATTCTGAAGATGCTGGATTTAAAATTAATGATGTTACATCCGACGACGGAATTCTTCTACCAGGAATATCTTTAGGTAATACTGCTTTATTTTTTACCCAGAAATAATACCGAGTTCCAGTTAATTGTCCGGTATTGATATTGAAAATTTCTTTAACACTATAAACAGTATTGTCGGGATACAACGGCTGACCCGAAATACCTTCGGCTAAACCTTCATTGGTGTCTGCAAGAACACTCCAGTCAGAGGGTAATAATGGAGACTCGACCCATTCGTAAACATCAATAGACGATCCGAATGCAGTAGCATTCCAATTTCCTGCTCGGAATATATCGTCTCCTTGTTCATATTCTATCCATTTTACCGTAGAAAGATTCCACCATAGTTTACCTATATTTTTTTCAAACCAAGCTGTAGTTTCATCAACTACTTGAACATCTGTTCCGTTTGTATAAACTGCAGGATCATAAACAGTTTTAAATGTCAATTCTTGCTCGGCTATTCCTAAAATTTTTAATTTTGCATGATCTACAATATCAATGTCTGCTAATTTTGTATTAGTGATTTCGTCGTACACTTCAATCGAAGTAAGTAAATCTATATCGACTTTTGGAGATTGCTGAGCCAAAGTATTCCACGATTTAACGTTAGGATCTTTTCTAAATATTCTAGTTATTCCTATAGGATGAGAACTTAAAGCCTGTAAATCTGTTTCTAAATCAGCTCTATAATTAGGAGACCCTGTAACAATAACTGGCCCATATGAATCTATACTATAACCAAAAGATTCAGCATTTTGTAAATCGGCTTCTAGTTTTTCTGCTAATAAAAATATATTGGCTTTCTTTTCGAAAACATAAACCTGTCCAGTATATCCTTGCGGCTCACTGAAACTAGTAGCATTGCCATCGAATGTTGTACCTAAAGAAATATCAAATCTTGTAGGAATCTTATAGGGTGCATTTTTAGCACCTACTATAATTTTTTCGGCGTTGTAGTCTACACTTACAGAAAATCCAAATTGTTCGTTATTATAAGATTCGTAACTAGAAATTTTCTGGTCGAGATTATATGTAGGAGAATCTAAACTTGTAGTTGAAAATACATATACCGAACCTTGATTCTGTAAATTACTATCTGCATCCGGACTTGAAACTACTAATGTAGAACCAGATTCATCTAAATCTAAACTAAATCCAAATTTATCTCCCGAATAGATTCCTATATCCGAACCCGAATCAGTATTATTGTAATCTTCGATATTTTCAGAAGTAATAATTTGAATTAAATTATAAACATCATTATTATCTTTCTTATAGATATGAATCTTTCCTGAGCTAACTGTACTTAAATTTCCTACAGGGAGCCAAGGTGTCGTATTAGATAATGTAGATTCTGTAATACCAGGAACAGGAACATCGCCTTTGCTTACTATCGACGAATCGACTGGTCCTGGTATCGATGTATCCATTAGTCTATAATAATTACCGTCGTACTGAACTACATCCGATTCAGTATATTCTTGGAACTGGCTCCACTGTCCTCTATAGTTTACAAAAAACTGTCCGTCACTGTTAGGAGATCCTACTACCAATATACTACCATCTTTATTCATAGCAAGGCTAGATCCGAACAAGTCTCCTGCCTTAACTAGTTCAGCTATTTGGTTTTTGTCTAACAATCCTAACGCCAACGTAGATCCGTCGTCGCCTAAAGCAGCATTTGTTGGTAGTGAAGATTGTGTAGATATAGAATCTAATTCAATCCAATCATTTAATCCTATGTATAATGAACTACCGTCGTCACTCAAATTAGTATCTACTAATGCTTTCCAAAGTTTGTTATCCCACCATATTATACTGCCGGCCGGATAAAATTTATTTGTACTAGCAGTTTCAAAAGCTCCGGTATAAGGATTATATCCGCCATTAGGATTAAATACTCCCCTGTAGTTATTATCCTCTAGATGTCTCCAACCTTTTGTTACACGTTCTCTATAAACTATAGATAATGTAGCTCCGACTCCATACGAAGGTTCTACTGTTGTAGATGCCGGCGTTGTTCTAATCGTAGTAAATCTTCCTCTGATAATCGGTTCGACTGAAATTACTTCACCAGCAGATATTACAGCAGAAAAAGTAGCTGTTTGGCCTTCATAATTAACTGTAAGAACTGTAGGCCCTATATTAATTTCTCTAAATGTTAGTCTCAGAATACAGCCAGAGCTTAATGTCGACCCGTCTGAACTAAAAGTAGGATCAGCTGTAGCAATTAACGGCGTTGACGGCAAGTTATTCCAAAGACCTCTATCAATCGGTGTTACGGATTTTATCGGAAATAAAAGATCAACATCTCCCGGCACCGTTGTTTCTGTATCGACTATACCTGCAAATGTCGCGGTTTGTCCTAGGTAAGTTACAGTTAAAGTGACTCCGGAAGAATCTACATTATAATTCGATCCGGGTTCAACTATTTCAACATCTGCTACTTCATAAACAGAATATCCTGATCCACTAGAAACAACAGAAGCACTGTCAACTTCTTGAACAGTTTCGTTATCGTACACATAAAGATATACTCGACCCTTACTTTCTAAAGAACCCGGAGCAGAAATTGCCAAATAATATTTGTCTCCGCTTTGTCCTACAGAAATAGCACTACCAAACAATTCGCCTGCTGCAGGTCTAGGGCTGACTACCGAAATAAATTCAACCCATCTGTTAGATTCAAATTTATAAATTGTAACCATACCCTGAGTATCATAACCGGGCAATCTACCAGTAGAATTAGCTTCTACAATAGTTACTGATTCCCAATCTACAGAATAGATATCGATGTAAGATGAATCAGTAGGAACTTCTCCATTTCTTATTTGCTCTAAAGTAGGAGCCGACGGATTACCCGGAACATCCGTAACTGCTTTCCACAGTTTTCCATTGTATATTACTATTTCGCTAGCAAAGTAATTCTGTCTAGGATCAAATTCTCCCATAAACTTACTTTTAATATAACTAGCTCTCGGAGAACCAACAATTAAAAACTGTCCATCTGGTGTAGCTGCAACGGTCGATCCAAATACTGACGATAGTTGACTTCTAAATTCACTAGGAGGAGAAATAATTTGATATAATTCTAATCCTTGGTTAGTCTCTACATAAGAGTAAAGATAACCGGTGTTTGGCATACTACTGATAATTTGTTTTAAACTGTTAATGTATAATACTGATGTTCCACTACCAACAGGTTCTTGAATACCATATTCTATAAGATTTTTATATGAATAAGATTGTTGTTTCTGTATCACTTCCCATCTGCTGTTTTGATCAGAGTCTATCCACAGTTTTGTATCTTTCTTTAATGATGCTATTTCAGATAAATCTAAAACATCATAACTAGAAATACGTGCAGGTACCAATAAATTTATTGTTTGAATCGCACTATCGTCAATAGCAGGAGCATCAGAATCTTCTCTTTTTTCTACTACTATCGATCTAGTTGTTCTAGATTTTACTATAAAAAATCCTTCTAGATCTATTATATTTTTTAAACCTACAATATCTTCTTCTTGTATAGAATGTGCTCTGGTAAATCTAATTTCTACTTCGAGATCAAGCAACTCGGTTACAGATTCAATAATTAACAAAGGTTGATTTTCAAATCTCAGAACATTCCAACTTTGATTATCAAAAGTAATCCAAATATAGTTGTTCTCTTTGATTGTGTTAATATCAAAATTTAAAATTTCATTTCTGTCTTTAACTATAAAATCTACCTGATCGGCTCTAACATAACCAGCGATTCTAGAAGTAAGATCGTACTCTTTCGTAGGATTTATATTGGTTGTAAAGACTCCATTAGCTGCTTTGATTACATCATTTGAAGTTATTCTATACTTTTGATCGACTTTAACATTGCTAGTTTCATCGCTTGTTATCAATATAGTTTGAGGATTAACTTCAAAATTAATTTTATTAACTTTAATTTCAGTTTCTAATAATTCATTGATACCACCAAACCTACCGGTTCTAACAGCCCATTCTTCATTCAACACTACGCTATCTTCATCAGTTTTACTAAGTTTATCAAAAATTTTAGTTATAGAATTATTTGTTCCTTTTTCTCTAATAAAACCTTGATATAACTGAAATTGTGTAATTTCATCTTCTGCAATATTTTGTAAATAATTTCTTGTCTGATATCCGATCGAGTGTCGACCTAGTTCTCGTTGTGCGGTTCCTAATCCTTCTCCATCGAGATTATAATAGTCTTCAAACAAATTAATTCTATAATCAAAGTTTGAAACTAATTGTTTCTGCGGAGTAGAATCTAATTTAGTCCATTTAGTTTCGTCAAATAGGTCTGTTCCCTTTTGATTATCTCGGCTAGTCCAATTAAAAGATTTGTAGACAACAATGTCTCCTAGTCGATAATCAGTAAACGGTTGCCAAGATTCAATGCTAACATTGTCAAACAAAAATCCCGGACTAGTATAATCACCGTCCCAATCAACTGTACGGAATCCTCTAGATTTAATACGCTCTTGACGATATCCAGTAGGTTTGTCATAGATAACATCGTTGAACACAGTCCTATCATCAAAAACAGTAACGTGTTCTTTAAGAACAAAATATGTTTTAAAAAAATAAATTCCGTCGGTGGTGTTATTTGTAGAAACAACTAAATTTTGAAAATCTCTTTTAATATTTAAAAAGTCTGGTTGCAAAACCTTACCGTCTGCACGTAATACCTGATAAGAATAGAAACTATCAAATAAATTATCCGATACTCCTAAATCTACATTAATGTTTATTTTTGGTGCCGAGGGGCTTAAACTTAGAATCGCTCCTTCTTCCCAATTATGTTTGGTCCAAAACATAAATTCTTTAGCAGAAGTAATCCAATTCTGTGCCGTCCTAGTTTCTTTATCGTAACCGTCAAAGACGAAACCGCTAGCTTTTAAAAATTCTCCGTATCCAAAAAGAAAATCGACTACGGCTTGGATACTAGGTAAAATTGTTCCATAGGTTAAAGTTTTTTTACGCAACCGATTAAAATTTCTTCTATACAATGCTGTGATTGATCCTACTGTGGCCGGTCCAGCTATCTGTTTTAAATTTTCGGTGCTGAAATCTAATCCGCTTCTAAAACTTTTTATAGTTCGATAAAAATTATTCTGATAGCTTACACAAACTCCGTTACCATAAAATTTTTCTTGTTCCCAACGAAGAACATCTTCGCTGATTCCACCTACTGATAATAGAGGATCATTACTAGAATTTGCAGCTTCGTAATAATTAAAATATGGAAACTGATTGTCGTAACCGTTTACTTTCCATCCTCTATTAACTTTTTCAACCAACACACCGCTATATGCCAATGTAAAAATTGGAGTGCTAGTGTTAAAAATAATTTCATAATTTTCTTGAGGTACAAAAATACTACTAGATGTTGCGCTAGGCGACTTACTATCTAATAGATATTTTTGTTGTCCTTTATCGACAAATCCCGACAATCTTGTAGTCAGGCTAACATCTATGCTATTAATGATTTCTTTTAAGGTTGTTTCATTTAAGGCCAAGCTTCGTGAATAGTCCATTAAGAACGAAAGAAGTCCGTATGTTTGATCTTCTCCTACTTTAGGAATAACTATGTTTTCTAATTTTATAAAAGTATCTGTACTGGTGTGAACATACTGTCCTATATTATTCTTTTTAATTCTTGTAAAATCTAAACAAGTATTAATATATTCAAACGGTCTTAGTAAACAAAGAGCCTTTACTACCGCGAATGGAAACTCTGAACTAGATCTCCAGGCATATTCTACAGGACCGACATCTCCTAATACGAACGGTCCTTGATTGTTTATTAAAGCAAAATTACTTGCAAGAGACGAATCAAGAGGACTCAATAATTTTCCATTATTATCCACAGGTATCTGTTTTATTAAACCTGGTCTTTTATATCTATCGTGTATTCCTTGACGATTTCCTTGCCTGATAACTCCGTTTTCTATATCTTCCCAAAGTAATAAATTGCCGCTGGTATACGGAGCAGCTCCGTATTGAGATTGCCACCAATCGGGTTCTTCTGTAAATCCTAACATTTCCCAAGGACATACGTGAGGACGGTATGAATCATAGAACCAATTATAGACTCCTCTCCAATAACCGGGCAACGAAACTTTTCCTGGTTTATCGGCCATATTACTGTATGTGTAAGTAAAACTGTTTTCAGAATCAAAATAATTATTATTAGTATAATCAATATTTGTACCAGATACCCATTTTAAAAAATCTTGAATTAATAATGGATCTATTTCGTTTTTGTTAAATTTACCTCCGCCATAATAGCTTGAAAAAATTAAATCTATATCAAATAAAGATTCGTTATATTCGATTTTGATATTATTATAAATTCTTAATTCAAGTTCTAAAATTACATCATCTCTATAATCGTTGTACGCTTTAGTAATACTACCGTCATGACCTTGAATAACATATATCGGTTCTACATACGTATCATCTAAGAATTTTCTTGGCAGATACTTTTTATATAAACCTAAACTTGTAGGAGAAGGAGGAACAAAATTATAACTTGTTGATGTGTATTCTCTTATTTGAATTACATCATTTTCTTGCAACTCGATGTTTATCGTAACAAATGAAAACGATTTATTAAAAACATAATCCTTTCCGACAATTTTTTGTTGCCCATTTATGTAAACATACACTGCTTCTCTACTAGGAGTTTCAAGATCAAATGGTGAGGATAATGTATAAGTTTTGATTCCTGTATCTTCTACTACGTATCTAATTTCTGTAAATGCTCCCGATCCTATCATATCAGAATCAGAAAACGGACTTGTTGAGGTTTTTGTTCTACCCATATCCGAAATTATCTGATCTAAAAATTCCGAAGGATCATCATTATAAATCGTATCAGAAATTAATTCAATAAATTTATTTTTAAATTCAGTATAAGATTGTTCACAGTATTCGATAGATTTAATAAGATTAATTTTTTTATCGCATAGTAAAGTTATCGGTAAAGGTGTAATGCCAGAATGTTTGACGAATCTTTTAGTTTTATTTTGATAATCGCTTAGGTCTCTTAAATTGCTAGGGCCGGGATAATCTCCAATAACTCTTTCATCGATTTCGATAGCCGTTGATAAATGATCAGTTGCCTGTCCTAAAGTAAACTTGCTGAGATCTTGGTTAAGAGGATTCCTTTCTAGCCCGATAGGAATTTCATAATATCCTTCTTCAGGAACGATAGAACTATACAATTTAATACTTACAACATCATTTTGATTTAATGTATCTACAAAAGTGAATGCACCTCTATTAGCTATTCCTTCTGAAATATTAACCTTATTATTAGAGATTTTTTTACCGTTTACATAAAAAATAATTTTATAATTCTCGACATCTAACTCATTCCATAGAATCGTATTGAACGTAATTGTATTAGATTGTTCCTCGACAATTTTACTATCAATGATCGGTTGTAAAATTTCTTTGTCTGTTTTAATCCAACAATTGAAATAATTATTAGACAAATTATTTCTTATAAAACCTGTGTTAATATTTTTTACAAATTTTTCTCGTTCTATGTAATAAGAAAAATTTTCAGTATCCCAATTGAAATCAAATTCTATATCGCCAACATTGTTAATATTCAAATACGATACAGAAAAACCTAATTCCGAATCTATTGGGCCATTACCTGCAGCATAGCTACAGATTTTTGATCCGACAAAAGACGAAGTTTCATAAACTGTCTGATTAGAAAAACTTTCTTCGTTTTCATTGAATACATCAAACAACGGTGCTTGTTGGACTGAGATTTTATCTTGACAGGGTGCCCAATTATTACCGTTATAAAAAAACATCTTACCTCGATTTTCCAAACCTCGACTAATCAATACAGCTTCTCCAAAATTAGAAACTGTATCTTCTGTTTCTCGCAGAGTAATTTGTTTTTTTCTTTGTCCAGTTACCGGATCAGGATGTTGAATAAATTCTACTCTATAAATTTTATTATTGGCTAAAGAATCTTTATCTGCTATTACTAAAATTCTAGCACCCTCAAATAGATCTTCTCCGTCTATATTGTATCCCTTACTGCCTTCTATTTTAGAAAAAATATCATCTGTGAAAGTATCGATATAATCTACAGTCTGTTTGGCAAATTTTCCGTGATTGAACAACTGTAATCCAGCGTGAAATTCTAGAATAGGACGTTTAGCTCTTAATGTTTCGATAGAATCAAAATCTGAACTATTGAGCTTATGAGATAATTCTAAAACCGATCGATGAAACCATCGGTTATATCGACTCCAGGGATTTAGATCAGGGCTAGAACGATTTATTGTTATATAATCTTTATCTCCAGGGTATTCGCTCGCATCATCAAAGGGATCGGTATCGAATCCAGAATTATCAAAAAGAACTTCCGGTACTTTGGAAGATAATACTGGAACTATTAGATCTGTGAACTTAGTTAAAGTTATAGAAGAACCTACACCCTCGACTAACCAAATACCGGTTGAATATTTTTCAGGAAGAACTTGTCCTATAAACTCTACTATCATTCCATTTGAAAATTCAATACCGTTACTACTTTTATAAGTTTTTTTACCTATTATTTCTTTAGTAATATTAATCTTTGTAGCTGTATCAGCATCAGCTATAATAAATCTTCCAAACCTATTAGGATGAATTGTACTCTGATAAAATAATATATCCGGAGCGTTGAATGGTACGTCAAACGTTACCGTACCTATATCTATATTATTATTTGTAACACCGGCATTATAATCAAAAATGTTTTGATTAGACACATCTTCAATGTATTCCCAATCTTGAGATTCGAAAGTTATGCTGCTTCCGTCAGAAGGCAATATAAATGTCTTGGCTTTCCATAGTTTTCCGTCATAGACAGCTAATTGATTTGCATTATAAGAAAGTATAGGATTATAAATTAAAGATCCAGTATCATAGTTGGTTCTTATAGAAAATCCTTCTCCTGGCAAAGATACATTAAAATTATAAGTTTGACCCCTATACAATGTTAATGTTGGATTGTTTGTTTGACCATCTGGAGTAAAAATCCAGTTTTCTCCTAATCCCTGTTTGACTTTATAAGTGCTTATTATATTTTGAGATTGTCCTGTAATTTTTATACTTGGTGGGCCGCTTGGTACCCAATAGTATTCTCGATAATTAATAAACTTGTCCCAGTCGATCGGAGGATCCCAGGAATAATGATCCGACTCCGTTAACAAATTGTCTTTTTCTACTTCATTATTAAAAAATTTAATTTGATTTTTTAAATCAATATAATCATAAAATTTTTCAATAACTGAATTTTTTCTAATAATCACACCGGGCTCTAACTGATATCTAGATCTCAACGTTTGATCACTATCTAAATAGATATCTTTACCGTTATAAGTTTTACCAAATCTTCTGCCTACGTAGCCTACTGTTTTTTGTAATGTTCCCGGCTGAACAAGTGGATCTAATACTGCGCCTAAGAACTTAGAATTAGAATCAGTTTGGAATACAGTAGGTAATAGATCTACCGATCTTCTGATAGGTAATTGACTATCGGGAAAAACATTTTTACTCATCAAATTCTACCTTAATTTGTATTATTAACTATTGCTGTAGGAGATGCTCTCAATTCTACTGCGTTTATACTAGAAACTATTTCTACGTCGTCTACCGTTGCACCGCTTACAAAAATTTCATCAGATCTACTTTGTATTTCAAATAAACTTCCAAAGACCTGAGTTGATTGTTTAGGTAATATAACTAAATTACTAATATCCGGTGCTACTGTGTTCGTAATATATGTTATTAATTCTCCTAAATAGAATCTGTCTCCAAAATCCCAATTATTAACATCGAAGAATTCATTTATAGCGGTTATAATTCTAACTTTTAAATCGTTATCATTAACTACTCTTACGTTATTTTTCACTACTTTAAATATTGCTTGAAATTTTGTATCTGCTGTTGAACCAAATAAAACTTTATAATTTACAGGATGATATATTATTTCATCGCTAATAGATTTAATCGCGTTTAAATTAGTTCCAAAACTTATTCTAAGGCTTTCGCTTGTAGGGGGTTCTGGTTTGAGAACTGCACCTGCCAGATAATTTCTAAACTCAGTATCATAAGATCTAGTTAATAGATATACATCTATAATATTACTGACACTAGGATCTATTCGTTTGTTAACGTCTGCATTATGAATATATTGAAATTTTAAATGATCTCTACCGATCGCACCTATATAGGAAGGTTCTATTTGGAAGGTTCTGTTATTATTACTAGTTCTCGTCACACGTTTTACAACGTTTTCGCTACTAGCCGAAAAATAAATTAATTGATTAATATCATAGTTGTCAGGATTTTCATTTGCTTCATTAGATCTAATTAATATAGTTTCTTCAGTAGAATCTACGAATTGAAAAATTTGATTTCCTGATTCATCTACGATCTCCTTGAAGAATAGAAAACTTTCGGTATCTTGTCCTACTATTGAATCAAAAGAATCGGGATCATCAATAACGCCATCATCGTCGTTATCCGAAAATCTAATCTTGATCTGTTCTGGGGACTGATACCCGTCTTCATATCTAATAGTGTCAGATACTTCAAAATCTATGTCTCTTTTTAGTTCGGTGATTCTAGAGCCGTCTGTATTAATATTTAGAACTATTACTTTATCCTTAACAACTTTTCCAGTAGTCGAATCAAACGTTTTTTGATTAACATCTAAATAAAATCTATTCTGACTTCTAGATCCAAATATGTAATCTAATCCTCGTATTGTAATGATATATGTACTACCTTCTTTTATAAAAGAAAGAATCCAGGATGAATCCAACGAACTGCTAGTAGTGTCTCCAGATTTTCCTAAAGAGAATTCAGATAATGTATTAAGGTCGGCAGAGGAAATAATCTTCCAAGCCGATTCAATCTGATCGTATCTCAGACCAAAATTTAATCCGTTGCTGATTAAGTTTACAATTTCATTTTCTAAAGAAGAAGAAAGGTTTGTTACGAATCTTGGTACAATACGAGAAGCAATAGCTCCAGAAGGAATTATATCATTAAATTCTACAGGTCCTCGACCACTAGGTAATGCACCCCTATCAGCATTGGTTCCATCACCTGCTGCTTTAATTACCTTAGTCCAAAGATAATCTCTATAATTAGTGTCTTGTGATGAGTCTTCGACAAGAACTAATTTATTGTCAAAAAATACATATTTTTTTCCAGCAACTGCACTTTCAGGCACAACAAACTTAATTAAACTATCAACTTTAGCATATTTCAATGTATTACTTGTATAGGTACCAATTTTTAATTTTGTGCCGTCTTCTTTATTTCTAAAATAACCAGTGCTGTTATTGATATCGTTGGTTAGCTGTACCCATTCTGTTAACTGGTCGGAAAATGTTATTTTTGTAAATTTAGAAAAATAAAAATTATACACTTCGGTGTTATTGAACACAGGTTCGATGTTATTCCGAATAAAGTTAACTATTTCTAATCTATTCGAAAATTTAAAATTTAGTGTGCTTTCTGTATCTTGTTTGTAGATGTACCCATCACTGGCAAATACGTTCACAGAACTGTATTTTCCGCTGGCATCGATTATATCAAAATTTCTAGATACTCCGCTAGAAGTTCTGTTAACTGCCTTTACTTTAACAATGTCTTGTGATGTGCCTAATGGTGCTAGGTTGTAATCTTCTCCTGTTATCATTCTATTTTGTGTATAATAGAGTGCAGGTGCGTTGTTTCTTATAGTGTCAACGTCCTCTGATGCTGATGCCGAGCTGACTGTAGATTTTAAGCTCATCGATACTGTTAGAGTATGTTCGACGCCTTGTTTATTTCTATAAGGAATCGCAACATTTATTCCTCTCATTTCTGGCGGGGCTATGACATAAGTTAGACCATTACTAACTCTATAAAAAATCCTAAATGTTCCTTTAGGCAAATTACCGTAAACACCGTCTCCAAAAATTAAATCGATCTGATCGTTGTTTTTGGTCGCTACAGAAAATATATTCCTAACATCATTTACGGCGCTGTTGTAGGCAATGTTGTTACCGGACAACGAAGATACTTTTGTGCATTGTTCTAAAGGTGTTCCGTCGCTGTTTAATTTAAATAACCAAACATCATCATTGTTTACATTTTCACTATCAACACTAATCTTTTCATTAGTAGTAGGGGCAGAAATAGAAAAATCAGCTAGTTCTAGACTACCTTGTTTGAATAGCGCAAAAAATCCT
>Ga0172367_10000978_pt1 | contig 42991 bp, 36 predicted proteins | sample Lak10m_FD_114542 | JGI IMG/M metagenome (GOLD analysis project Ga0172367, IMG submission 114542) | Freshwater microbial communities from Kabuno Bay, South-Kivu, Congo - kab_022012_10m | ecosystem: Environmental > Aquatic > Freshwater > Lake | place: Democratic Republic of the Congo: South-Kivu...
GCATCATCGGCCTGATTTCCATCGGCGACCTCGTGAAGTGGGTCATCAACGCGCAACGCTCGGCGTTGAGCCAGTTGGAGGCTTACGTCGCGGGCGGGTATCCCGGCTGACACGCGGCGAAACTACTTTCAATTTCCGCCCTTGCCAGCGCGTCCACTCCCCACTAGAACGCTGCAAAACCCATAGCCCTATGATCCGAATTCCAGGCGAACCCGGCAAAGACCTCTGCGACAAACACCTCGGCGTCACGCGCCGCGACATCCTGCGCATCGGCGGCAGCGGCCTGCTCGGCCTCTCGCTCGGCGGCGCGATGAAGCTCCAGGCACTCGCGAATCCCGCCACCGGCGGCCGCGGCTGGGGCAAGGCCAAGAGCGTCATCATGATCTACCTTCAGGGCGGCCCGTCGCACCTGGACCTGTGGGATCCGAAGGACAACGTGCCCGACAACGTGAAGTCCGTCTTCGCGCCCATCGCCACCAAGCTCACCGGCGTCAAATACACCGAACTCCTGCCCAAGCTCGCGAAGGTGAACGACAAGTTCACCATGATCCGCTCGATGAGCTACACGCCCAACGGCCTCTTCAACCACACGGCGGCCATCTACCAGATCATGACCGGCTACACGACCGACAAGGTCTCGCCGTCCGGCCAGCTTGAGCCGCCCAGCCCGAAGGACTTCCCGAATTTCGGCTCGAACATCATCCGCCTCAAGCCGCCCACCGAGCCGATGCTCCCGTTCGTCATGTTCCCGCGCCCGTTGCAGGAGTCGAACGTCGTCGGCAAGGGCGGCAGCGCCGGCTTCCTCGGCAAGGCCTTCGATCCCTACACCCTTTTCCCCGAGGGCGACGACCTCGACATGGCGAAGATGGACAAGATCAAGGTGGACGACCTCAACCTCCGCCCGGACATGTTCAGCGTGCGCCTGCAACGCCGCGCCAAGCTGCGCGACGAACTCAGCGACGCGATGCCCGAGATCGAGAAGGCCGTCTCGAACTACAACCTCGACGAGTATTACAAGCAGGCGATGAACCTCATCGTCTCCGGCCGCGCCCGCGAGGCCTTCGACCTCAATCAGGAACCCGACAAGCTCCGTGACCGTTACGGCCGGAACACCTTCGGCCAAAGCTGCCTCCTCGCCCGGCGCCTTGTCGAGGCCGGCACCCGCGTGGTGGAACTCATCTGGCCCAAGGTCGCCAACTCCGACAATCACTCTTGGGACGTTCACGTCGGCCTCAATGACCGCATGAAGAAACAGAGCGCCCCGATGCTCGACACCGGCCTCTCCGCGCTCTTCGAGGATCTGGACGCGCGCGGCCTGCTCTCCGAGACGCTGGTCGTCGCCATCGGTGAGTTCGGCCGCAGCCCGCAGAAGGGCGTGAGCACCAGCGGCAACAGCAACAGCGCCGACGGACGCGACCACTGGCCTTACTGCTACACCAGCGTCATCGGCGGCGCGGGCATCAAGCGCGGCTACGTCCACGGCCAGTCCGACAAGACCGGCTCCGCGCCGGCGGAGGATCCCGTCCATCCGACGGAGCTGCTCGCCACCATCTACCACAGCTTCGGCATTGACCCGGAGACCGTCGTGATGAACCACCTCAACCAGCCCCGCGAGCTCGTGAAGGCCAAGGCCGTCACCAAGCTCTTCGCATAAGGCTGACTTGCTCTTACGAAAAGGCCGCGCAGCAGCACGGCCTTTTCCTTTCCAGTTTAACAGGAATCGAGTCGAAGCCAGCGAGGCGAGCCGTCTGGGATACTCACACGACCGCCGCAATTGAAGCGGCCGGATCAGCTCAAGCCCTTCACTTCCCAGCCCTTGCGATAGGTGCGCCGCACAAACTGGTTCGCCGCCTTCACGTTCTTGAACGCCAGTGCCTTCGCGTCCCATTCCAGCGTTGTCTGCGGGAAGCGTGACGCGATGCCGCCGAGCAGGATTGTCTCAGTGAGCGGGCCGGCGTAGTCGAAGTTCGCGGAGGTCTTGCCTTTGCCGCGCACGGCCTCGACGAACGAGTGCCAGTGGTTCACCGGCTCGAGCTTGGGCAGCGCGAAGCCCTGGTAGTTCTCCTCCGGCAACAGAATCGGCTTGCCGACGTGCGGCAGCACCATCACGCCCTTGGTGCCGATGAAGATCGAGCCTTGCTCGGGCTGCTTCACCTTGCCCAGCAGCGCGACGATGTCCGCCGGCGGGCGCTGGCTGCCGTCATACCAGACCACCTTCACCGTCTTGCCGTCGGTGAACGGCGTGCCGGGGAAAACGTAGTGGACGATGGCGTCGTTGGCCCAGTTGTGCGCGTTGGGCTTCGGCCCCTCGCTGCGCACGGTGAGCGGCGCGGTGACGCCGAGCGCCTTGAAGACCGGGTCGTAGATGTGGCAGCCCATGTCACCGAACGTCCCGGTGCCGAAGTCCAGCCGCTTGCGCCAGTTGCCGGGATGGTAATACCCGCCGCCGATGAAGGGCCGCTCTGAAACCACGCCGAGCCACAGGTCCCACTTCAAGTTCTCCGGCACCGGATCGTTCTTGTCCGGGCGCGGCGCGGGATCGCCCCACTTCTTGCTGCTCCAGGTGTGGACCTCCTTGATCTTGCCGACGACTCCGCTCTGCACGAGCTGCACGGCGACGCGATACTCGTAGCTGGAGTGGACCTGGATGCCCATCTGCGTGACGAGCTTCTTCTCCCGCGCCACCTCGGTCAGGCGGCGCGACTCATACACGTCGTGCGTGAGCGGCTTCTGGCCGTAAACGTGCAGGCCGAGCTGCATCGCGCTCATGCCCATCGGCGCGTGCATGTGGTCGGGCGTGGAGACGTTCACGCAATCGAGGTTTTTGTGCTCCTTGTCGAGCATCTCGCGCCAGTCCTGATACACCTTCAGCTCGGGAAACTTCTTCTTCGCCGCCTCCGCGCGCGCGAGGTCCACCTCGGCGACCGCGACAAACTTCACGGACTTGTGGCCGGTGATGGCGTTCCAATCCGCGCCCGCCATGCCGGCCGCGCCAAAGCTCGCGTGGCGCACGGCCTCGTTCGGCGATGCTGCGCGCAGACCGCTGGTGACGAACGGCGCGGCGAAGGCGGCGGTGCCGAGTTGCCTGAGGAAGGAACGACGGGGCTGATGGATGATGGACTTCATGTGCTTGTGTCGCACAGTCAGACTGTGCCGGGCGGCGGAAGAATTCAGCTTCGCTTCGGCAATGCCGGGGCGAGGGGTTGAAGGGGGGAGCGCACACAACTCGCGTAGCTCGACATTCCAATGTCGAGTGCTGGAGGTTGCCGCACCCACCGTTCTCGACATTGGAATGTCGAGCTACTCCGCCCGCTCCACAAACAGCGTGGAGACTTCCTGCAACACCCGCTCGAACATCCCCGGATGCCGCGCGAGCAGGTGCAGTCCGGCCTTGGCCGCCGCCGTGGGCACCAGCCAGTCCGGCACGCCGAGGATGTGGCTGGCGGCGCGCGTCGGCGTCATGGAGCGTTCGTTGGCCGGGCGACGACGGCGTTCATACTCCGCGATGAGATTGGGTGCGTTGGCCAAGAGGAGTTCCGCCAGCACCACGGCGTCGGCGATGCTCATGTTCGCGCCCTGGCCACCTGCCGGGCTGACAGAATGCGCGGCATCGCCCATGAGCAGCGCGCCGGGCGCGCCGTAGCGTTCCGCGTGACCCCAGGGCCGCGCGATGCGGAAGAAGTCGTCCGGGAACTTGCGCCCGCCGACCACGGAGCGCAGGGCTTCATTCGCTGCGCAAAACTGTTCCCACGACTCGGCGATGTGCGGGTTCGCATCGAACGCCTTGCCGGCGATCAGCACCAGACCGACGCCGATGCCGCCCGGCAACGAACCCGCCCCCAGCACCAGAATGCCGGAGTCCGCGCGATGCCAGTTGGGCCAGGCATGGACCGTCGCCGCCGGCAGGACGGCGGGCCACGTCTCCAACGCGACGCAAAGAAACTCGATGGGGAAAACCCGCGTCGGCATCGCGACGCCCGCCGCCTCGCGCACGAGCGAGCGCACGCCGTCATCGCCGACCGTCCAGTCCGCCAGCCATTCCTCTTCGCGCCCCGTTGCCAGCTCCCGCGTGCGCAGACCGGTGATGCGCCGTGTCGGCGATTTGCAATCGCCGTCGGTTGCAGTCGGAGCCTCCGGACGGCGGCTGGAAGCCGCCGGCACGGGTTCACTGAGCACCTGCGTCACCTCCACGCCGCGCCGCAGCTCGAAGCCGCCGAGCCGGAGCAACTGCTCGCGTGTCGCGTTCGGGTTCGTGAACATTGGCTGCACGCGCGCCGCCGCGAACACCTCGGGCGTGGCGAGCGGGAGGAACTCCTCGCCGTCATGCACGCGGATGCCCTGCAACGGCAGGAAGGCCGCGCGCTCCCAAGTCTCGCGCGGCGCAAGCGAGTGCAGAATCTCCTGCGTCGCCGGCCAGAGGATTTCCGGCCGCAGCCACTTGGGCGGCGCAACGCTGCGCTCCAGGACCGCCACGCGCTTGCCCCCGCGCGCCAGCAATTGCGCCAGCACCCCGCCCCCGATGCCGCCGCCCGCGATGAGCACGTCGTAGCGCATAGTGAGGGGCTACCTCCCGCCAGTGCCAGCCACTGCCTTCAAATGCTTTTTGAACAGGAATTGAGCGGTCACGCTGACTTCCGGGTCGGGGTCGGAAGTGGCGGCTTCCAGTGCCCGAACTCCCGCTTCGCCCGTTCGCCCAAGGTGGAGTAATGCCGCCAGCCGAACTGAGGCTGCGGAATCCTTCATCGCACCGAGGACCAGTTCATACGCGCGGGCGGGAGCGAATGACATGTCCGCCAGCCCTCTGATCGCCACTTTGCGAGTTTCTGGATCAGCGGACCGAAGTGCCTCCTCGAAGAATGGCATGGATGCTCCTCCTGCCACTGAAAGAATCGTGCTGGCATTATTGCGGACCAAGGGATTTTCCAAAAGTGGGGCCACTTCTGGCAAAGACGGTCTTCTGCTCTGGGCAATTTTGAGGAGACGCTCTTTGGCGATAGTCCGTTGCGGCCAATACTTTGGGTCTTCGTCGAGATATGTGCCGTTGCCACACCTGCCCACAGGAATCGCGGGCAGCCCCTTGGCGCGGCGGCTCTCTTCTTCACGCCTCAGGACACGCAGCGACTCGATGCGCACGGCCAGGTCTTGAGGTTCGAACTCCTGCAACTTCTTCACCAAGGGGACTATCCCCCGCTGTGGATAGCGCAAGCAGAGCGCCACTCCCAATTCACTGTTACCCTGGTCTATCTGCCGCCACCAAACCCAGGCCGGGAACATGCGGTAGGCGAACTCAGGCTGGCCGTAAAAAAGTGACACCACCGTCACCACCACTGCCAATCCAGCAGCGGCGATCAGGGGCCTCGATATTCGTTTGGTAAACACGGGCTTGGTCGGACGTTAAGCCGACTCGCTCGTGCATTCAAGCCACTGCCACCACGGCCTTGATTACGCCCGTCTCCGGCTGGGTCCAGCTCGGGAAGACGCCGATCATGTCCTCGAAGTCGGCTTGGTGCGTGATCCACGGGCGGGTGTCGAGCTGGCCGTCTTCGATGAGCCGGATGATGCGGGTGAAGTCGCCGGGCAGGGCGTTGCGGCTGGCGCGGATGTCCAGCTCGCGCCGGTGCAGCGCCGGGGCCTGAAGGAAGCTGATCTCCGCCTGCGTGATGCCGACATACACGAGCCGGCCCTTGAAGGCGCAGTAGCTCAACGCGTGGCCCATGGACTTGTTGCTGCCCGTGGCGTCCATCACCACGTCGGCGAGCTGGCCGTTGGTGAGTTCGGCGAGGCGTTTCAACTCCTCGCCGTCGCCCTTGGTGAGGATGGTGTCGGGCACGCCCATGGTGTCGCGCACAAAGGCGAGGCGCTGCTCGTTCATGTCCATCACGATGGTCTTCGCACCGGAGAGCTTGGCGAACTCGACGACGGACAGGCCAATCGGTCCCGCGCCGATGACGAGGACGGCTTCGCCGGGCTTCGGCTCGCCGCGGTTCACCGCATGGCAGCCGATGGCGAGCGTCTCGACGAGCGCGAGCTGGTCGAAGGAAAGCTTCTTCGACGGGTGCATTTTCCGCGCGGGCAGAAGGATGCGTTCAGTCATACCGCCGTCGCACATGACGCCGAGGGTCTTGTTGGTCTCGCAGCAGTTGGTGAAGCCGCGTCGGCAGGAGTAGCAGTGCCCGCAGTTGATATACGGCTCGACGGAGCAGCGGTCGCCGGGCGCGACGTTCGTGACGCCGGGGCCGACGGCGAGCACCTCGACGCCCAGCTCGTGGCCGGGGATGCGCGGGTAGCTGAAGAAGGGCATTTTGCCGAGGTAGCCGGAGATGTCCGTGCCGCAGATGCCGATGCGGTGGACGCGGAGGAGGACTTCGCCGGCGGCAGGCGCGGCGGGTTCGGCGATGTCAATGCGTCGCCAGGCCTGGGGTTTTTCGAGTTGGAGGGCTTTCATGTGTGTCGCGGACGAGAGTTTTTAGTCGAGGCCGGGGGCTTCAAGCAAGCGGCGCGGAAGGTCGCGCGAGCCATGCATCAAGCGCCACGTTTCGAGGTGCGTGTCCGTGACACGGTAGAAGACGAGCACCTTGTTGAAGGGCGGCTCAACGCGGAAGGCACGCAAGCTGGTCAGCCGGGGATGGCGGAAACGGCGGCGACGGCCTAGTTCGGGATGAAGAGACAGGCTCGCCAGCGTGGCAATCACCGCCTCTTCGAAACGCCAGGCGATTTGCTCCCCCGCCTCATAGGTGTAGTAATCGAACCGCAACTCGTAGTCGGCGATGAAGGCAGCCGCCCGAATCACCGGCGTGCTCATGCCTTCTGGGTGGCACGGCGCTCCCGGATAACCCGCTCGCCAATGGCTCGCAACTCGGCAGGGTCGAATGGCGCGAAGGGGCCGTCCGCCGCCTTCAGCAACTCCGCCTCCAGCTCTGGCGTATCTTCTTCGGGGTTCAAACTGGACGGCTCCTCGGGAATGCCCGGCCCGGCGCGCAGCCAGTCCTCCAGTTCGAACCGCTCTTTGAACGACAATGTTTCGATGGCCGCCTTGATTTCCGTGACCGTGCTCATGGCGGGAAAGTAGTCCTGCCCGTGGCGATCGCCAACCCGAAACTAGAAACCCGAAACGCCAAACTCGTTATCCGCGCATCACCGCAAGCATCTCCTTCACCGCCTTCGCAAGGCCGACGGTGAGACTGCGGCTGACGATGCTGTGGCCGATGTTCAGCTCGACGAGGTGCGGCACGGCGGCCAGCAGCGGCGGGACGTTCGCGCAGTTCAAGCCGTGCCCGGCGTTGACTTGCAGGCCGAGGTCGTGGGCCTGCGCGGCGGCGGCGGCGAGGCGCTTCAGCTCGGCCTTGCGTTCGCGCGCCTTGCCGAAGCATTCGGCATAAGCGCCCGTGTGCAACTCGATGAACTGGCTGCCGGTCATCGCGGCGGCGGCGACTTGGATGGGGTCCGGCGCGATGAAGAGGCTGACCTCGATGCCCGCGTCGTTCATGCGGCGGCAGGTCCGCTTGAGCGCGGCGAGATTGCCTGCCACGTCGAGGCCGCCCTCGGTGGTGACTTCCAGCCGGCGCTCCGGCACGAGGCAGACAATGTCCGGCTTGAGCTTGAGGGCGAAGCGGATGATTTCCTCGGCGTTCGCCATCTCCAGATTGAAGCGCGAGGAAACCTTCTTCCGCAGCGCGACGACATCGCGGTCTTGGATGTGCCGGCGATCCTCGCGCAAATGGGCGGTGATGCCGTGCGCGCCCGCCGCTTCGCACGCGAGCGCGGCGGCGACAGGGCAAGGCTCGCCGAAGCCGCGTCCGCGATAGCGGGCCTCACGGACGGTGGCGACGTGGTCAATGTTGACGCCGAGTTTCAGCATGGAGCGAACGTAGCGACGGAGGCGGACGGGCGGAAGAAAAAGGTGAAGTGGCTTCCGTAGTCGCAACCTTCAGGTTGCGAATCAAATCCTGTAGTGGCGCTCTGTGCGCACCGAGTTGGGCGAACGGCGGTCACAGACCGCCGCCGCAGACCGAAGCGCAGGCTGAAGCCTGCGACTACTTGCGGCCCGGCAACGTCGGCAGCCCCGGCATCGCGTTCGTCGGATACGCGAGGGCGGGGAACGCCGGGTTGTCCAGCCAGCGCGCAAGCCAGGTGAGTTCAATCGCCGTCAGGCCGAGGTCGGAGCGGCGCACGGCTTTCAGCTCCGTCGGCGAGACGGCGGTGACTTCGGTGATGGTGTTGCCGAGCTTCGGTGAGACGGCGCGCAGCCACTGGTTCGCGGCGGCGGCTCCGGGGAAGGACGGATTCGGCGAGAGCATCGCGGTGAGCTGGAAGATGGGCACCCACTGCGCGAGCTTCGCCTCGGTGATTTCCCAGTCGTAATAAACCAAGTTCGTGCGCGGGAGGAACTGGTTGAGCAACTCGGCCGGCGGCGGGTTCGTATTCGGTCCCGTGGGGATGATGCCAGCCATGCTGCCGAACAGGAGGAAGTCATTGCCCGCTTCCGGTGCGGGGCGGACGAAGGGAACGAGAATCGGCATGCCCACCCAGCCAATCTCCGTGCGGTTCGTCGTGAACGCGATGCGCCCGACGCCGGCCTTCGCGACGTTCGTGCCGAGCGTGTGCAGCGCGTGCGGTGCGGCGCGGACGACGGTGTTCGACGCGTCCGGCATCGGCGCGGCGGCGAGGAGGTTGTAGGGCACGTCCGAGCGCGCCCAGGTGAAGAACTGGTTCGGCGCGGACTTCAGCTCCCACTCCTTGAACTCCGGCACGCGCGCGAGCCAGTCGCCGAAGCCCTGCATCGCGGTGAAGCTGATGAGCGGGTCGCGGACGGAGTTGGTGGGCAGGCGGAACGCGTCGAGCTGCCACGGCGCGGCGCTGGCGAACTTGAGCGAGGCCTCGCTGCGGAGCGCGTCGCCCTTGGCGGTGACGCTGACGGAGAAGTGCGGCCAGGCGACGGCCTTGGGCAAGTCGAGTGCGGGCTGGAGGCGGGCGAGGTCGGCGGTGAGGTCAACCAGGTTGGCCGAGAGCGCCGGATGCTTGCCGGGCGCGGGGTTCGCGGGCAGCGGCGCGCTTGGGGAGGATCTGGATACCATCAGGCAGTCCTCGAAAGGTGCCACGGTGAGCAGATGACCATCGGACGTTTTCGCGCTCCACGCAGTGGCGCTCGGCCCCAGCATCGAGGGCAGCACCACGGGCTTCGAACCGACAGCCTGCCACAAGTTCGTGCTCCATTTCGCTCGCTGACTCGCGTCGAGAAAGACCGTGAGCATCCACGTCGCGCCCTGCGCGTCGTGCGCCTCGTAGAGGAACTTGCTGGCGGCCAGTTCGTCGAGCAACGGGCGGAGCAGGGCGCTGGTATTGGTGTTCGCCGCCGTCGCGCCGAACAGCGTGCCGGGCAGTGTGACCGCGAGCCGGTCGTGGATTTGCTTCCGGGCAGCGACGGCTTCGGGCGAATTCAGCAGCGTGTTCAGCTTGGCGCTGCTGGTGTTGGTGGCGATGTGGTTGAGGCCGGCGAAGTGCAGGCGGAACACCGGGCCGGCGGGTGCGGTGGCGGGTTTGGGTGCGGGCGGCGCAGGGGGCTTCTCCCGGCAGCCTGTCGCGGCCACGGTGCAAGCGAGCAACAGAACGAAAGCAAGTCGTCTCATCGGTGTGTCTGAATTGCCAAAACCAGCGCGGCGAAGCAAATGCAATCCGCCGTGCAGCGCTACAGAAAACTGCGCACGACTCCGCTGAGCGAAGGTTCGGAGTCCCGCCTTCAGGCGGCGAGGCGCTCGATGCCAGAGACGCGGCGGGGTTGAAGTGCCGCTGCGTTCTGCCGGCTGAAGCCGGGACTCCGTGCCGCGCCACTTACTTCACGGGCACGGCCTCGGCGGGCGGGGCAGGGGAGGGAGTCGTCGCGGGACTGGGCTTGGAAAACTTCCCCGCTACCGCGCTGAAGGCGGTATAGACCACCGGCACCACGAACAGCGTCAGGAACGTGCTGCTCAACATGCCTCCGATGACGCACACGCCCATCGGCCGCCGGCTTTCCGCGCCCGCACCGAAGCCGATGGCGATGGGGATGATGCCCGCGATGGTCGAGAGCGCGGTCATCAGGATGGGGCGCAGGCGCACCTTGCCGGCCTCGACGATGGCGTCGCGCGGGTCGCGGCCCTTCTCGGTCTCTTGGTTGGCGAACTCGACGAGGAGAATCGCGTTCTTCGTGACTAGCCCGACGAGCAGCACAAAGCCGATGAGACTGAACAGGTTGATGTTCATCGCCGGCACTTCCTTGATGACGCCGCTCTTGCCGAGGAAGTCCACGAGCCAGAGCAGGCCCAGCGCGCCGCAGCCCGCGAGCGGCACGGAGAGCAGCACGGTGAGCGGGTGCAGGAAGCTCTCGAACTGCGCGGCCAGCACCATGTAGGTGATGATGAGCGCGAGCACGAGCACGACGAGAAACTCCTTCCACGCGTCCTTGAACTCCTTCGACTCGCCGGTCCAGTCGTAGAGGAACCCCGGCGGCAGGTCGGCCTTCACGAGCGCCTCGACGCGGTCAATCGCGGTGCCCAGCGGCACGCCGTTGAGCGAGGCGGAAATCGTCGCGCTGCGGATGCGGTTGTGGTGCTCGATGACGTTGGGCGAGCTGCCGGCTTCGCGGCGCACGATGGAACTCAACTGAATCAACTGCCCGTCGCGGTTGCGGACGTAGAGGCGGTCGAGGTCCTGTGGCGTCAGGCGCGACAACCGCTGGAGCTGCGTGATGACCTGATACTGCTTGCCGTCGAGCTTCACGCGGCTGAGGTCGAGGCCGCCGAAGAGGATTTGCAGCGTGCGCGACACGTCCTCGATGCTCACGCCCAATGCGGCGGCGCGGTTGCGGTCCACGTCGAGGCGCAGCTCGGGCTTGGTGACCTCAAAGCTGGAGCGGACGTTCACGAGGTAGGGCTGCGAACGGAGCTTGCCGAGCAGTTCGTTCACGTAGCCGTTGAGCGAGTCGAGATCCTGCGCCTGGATGACGAGCTGGAACGGCGCGCCGAAGCCGCGTCCGATGGCCTTGGGAATGTTCGGCACGGCGATGGCCCCCTCGACGTCGTTGAAGAACTTCATCCGCAGCCCGCCGGGGCCGTTGACGATGTCGCGCACATTGCGCGTGCGCTCGGCGCGGTCCTTCAGCCGCACGAAGACGATGGCGCTGTTGGCCTGCCCTGGCGCGCCGGTCATTGAGAAGGCGATGACCGCGCCGAACGCCTGCACTTCAGGCGTGGCCTTGAGGATGTCCTCCATCTCGCGCACCTGGCGGTCGGTGTATTCGCTGGTGGAGCCTTCCGGAGCGAAGACGAAGCAGAGCAGGCGGCCCTTGTCCTCTTCGGGCAGGAACTCGCCTTCCAGCTTGCCGAGCAACGGCACGTTCAGCCCCCACATCAGCGCGCCGAGCGCCGCGAGCGTGGCGGCGAAGGCGGTCGCGCGTCCGAACCAGCCGAGGGCGAGGAAGGGCCGCAGCACAAACGCCGTCGCCCGCACCAGGCCGCGCAGCACCGCGCCGTAGAGCCGGGTGAACCAGCCCAGCACCGCGTCAAACCAGCGCAGGAAGAAAATCTTCTTGTGGCCGGCACCGATCGGTTTGAGCACGCGCGCGGCGAGCATCGGCGAAAGTGACAGCGCCACAAACGCCGACACCGCCACCGAGCCGCAGACCGCGACCGCGAACTCCATGAACAGCCGGCCGGTCGCGCCCTTGAGGAACGCGAGCGGCAGGAACACGACGATGAGCGAGAGCGTGATGGTGATGACCGCGAAGGCGATTTCATCCATGCCCTTTTTCGCGGCCTCCAGCGGCGTCATGCCCGCCTCGATGTGGCGGTAGATGTTTTCCAGCACCACGATGGCGTCGTCCACCACCACGCCGATGGCCAGCACCAGTGCGAGCATCGTGAGCATGTTCACCGAGTATCCGAAGGCCGAGAGGATGGCGAAGGTGCCGATGATGGAGACGGGAATGGCGACGGCGGGGATGAGCGTCGAGCGTGCGCTGCCGAGGAAGACCCAGATGATGATGACGACCAGCGCGAAGGCCATGCCCAGCGTGTCCCAGACCTCGTTGATGGACGCCTCGACGAAGATGGATTCGTCGTAGTTGAAGACCATCTCGATGCCCGGCGGGATGGTCTCGCGGATGCGCGCAACCTCGGCCTTGACGCCCTGCGCCACCGCGACGGTGTTGGCCTTCGACTGCTTGACGATGCCGAGGAAGATGCACGGGCGCCCGTTGTTGCGCGCGATGGTGCGCTCGTTCTCGACGCCGGCCTTGGCCTCGCCGATGTCGCGGAGCCGGACGATTTTCACGCCGTCGTTCTTGACCACCAGCTCGTTGAACTCGGCGGGCGACTTCAGCTCGCCGCGCGTCTGGATGGTCATCTCGCGGTCGAGGTTCTCGACGCGGCCGCTGGGCAGCTCGACGTTCTGCTGGCGGAGCGCGCGGTCCACGTCCAGCACGGTGAGCTGGTGCGCAGCCATCTTCTCCGAGTCGAGCCACAGGCGGATGGCGAAGCGTTGCTCGCCGCCGATGATGACGTTGGACACGCCGCGGATGGTCTGGAGGCGGTTCTTGATTTGCTTCTCCGCGAGCTGCGTGAGTTCCAGCGGCGAATAGACCGCGCTGTTCACGCCAATCCAGATGACGGCCATCGCGTCGGCGTCCTGCTTGGCGACGATGGGCTCGCGGATATTGAGCGGGAGCTTGCCGCGCACGCGGGAGACGCGGTCGCGCACATCCTGCGCGGCTTGGTCCACGTCGCGTGAAAGGTCAAACTCGATGGTGATGGTGCTGACTTCCTCGCGGCTCTGGCTGGTGAGGGTTTTGACGCCTTCGATGTTGTTGATTTCCTCCTCCATCCGCTCGGTGACCTCGGTCTCGACGACCGCCGCGCTCGCGCCGGGATAGACCGTCGTCACGCTGACAATGGGCGGGTCAATGTCCGGCAGCTCGCGCACCGGCAGGCGCTGCAGCGCGATGAGGCCGAAGAGAATGAGCGCCAGGCTCATCATGGTGGTGAGCACCGGCCGGCGGATGCTGATTTGAGGAAGAATCACGGGCGCAGGTGAGAAAGTGGGAGAGTGGGAAAGTGGGCTAGGAACTTGTCTTGTGCAGGAGCCACGGGCCGGGGTTGTTGCCCATCGTTACGAGCTTGCCGATGATGTGGTCGTAGAGCTTGTGGAGCTTCTGGCCGTCAGTGCGCGAGACGTAGCCGCACTTCACGGAGTATTCCAGCCAGGTCTGGGTTTCGGCAGCTTCGCCTTCGGCATCGTTGAGCTTGTTCACGAAGGAGGCTTCATACTTCCGCTTCCGCCAGCCCTCTGAAATCTGTCCTGACACTGAGCGCGATGACCGGCGAATCTGGTCCGTGAGCGAGAACTTTTCCTCCGCCGGGAATGACTTCGTCACTTCAAACACGGCCATCCCAGCCTCGACGGAAAGCTGATAAACTTCCAACTGCCAGTGAAACTGAATTCGCTCACTCATTGCTTCCCTCCCGTTGAGGCGTCCGCTCCCGCCGGCTCACTTTCCCGCTTTCCCACTTTCTCACCTGCTTGCTTCTGATACGCCGCCGCCGCTTCCGGCCCGGCGGGCTTCACCTTCGCTCCGGGCCGAACTTTTTGAACACCTTCGACGATGACCAATTGCCCCGCCTCGACGCCCTCGAGAATTTCCACCACGCCCGCCGAGCGCACCCCAAGCTTCACGGGTCGAAGCTGCGCGTTCATGTCCTTGTCCACGAGGTAGAGCATCGCCTTGTCGGCGTTCACCATGATGGCCGGCTCGGGCACGACCACGGCGGCGTCGCGGAGCTGGAGCGTGAGGTCGAGGTTGGCGAACATGCCGGGCTTCAACGCGAAATCGGCGTTGGCAATCTTCGCCTTCACCAGCGCGGTGCGCGTGTTCGTGTCCACCTGCGGCGCGATGAAATAGACTTGGCCGGTGAACTTCCGCCCCGGAAACGCCGCCACGCGCAGCTCGATGGTCTGATCCAGCTTGAGCAGACTAAGGAAGCGCTCGGGCACGCTCACTTCCACCTTCACCGGGTTCAGGTCCACGAGCAGGCCGAGCACCGTGTCCTTCTTGATGACCTGGCCGGCGCTGACGTTGCGCGCGCCCATCACGCCGGCGAACGCGGCGTGTATCTTCGTGTCCTTCAGCTCGCGCTGCCGCACCGCGAGGGCCGCCTGCATGGACTCGAACCGCGACGCGAGCTGGTCGAACTCCTGTTGTGAAATCGTCTTGTCGCGGAGGAGCTGCTGGGCGCGGTCGTGGTTGACCTTGCTGAGTTTCAAGTTCACCTCCGCCTCGGCCAGCGCGGTGGTGAGCTTCGACTCGTCGAGGCGGAAGAGCAGTTGCCCCTTCGTCACGGGCTTGCCTTCGTCAAAGCCGACTTCCATGACCGTGGCCTCCAGCTCGGCCTTGATTTCCACCCACTCGTTCGCCGTGAGCGTGCCGACGAGCGAGAGCGACTCCGCCACCGCCTCGCGCCGCGCCTCGACGGCGACGACCTGCGTGGGCGGCATGGCGGGCGGGCCGCCGGCCTTGGCGGCGTCGGGCTTCTTGCAGGCGGAAAGGATTGTCAGCGCACCAAGCGCGAGCGGAAGGATGGGCTTCAAGGTTTGCATGGAAAATCAGTTTTGGACCGTCGCGCCTCCGAGGAACAGCTTCACAATCTGCCGCGCGGTCTTGCGGGTTGGCTTCTGGCCGGGCTGCACCAGCTCGGCCTGCACATGGATGTTCATCATGCCGAAAATGGCGCGTGCAAGGTGTTCGACATCGAAGCCGCGCGTGAGCTGGCCCGTGCGTCGCCCTTCGCGGATGAGGTCGCGCACGAGGCCGAAGTTGCGCTGGCACTTGTCGAGGTAGCGGATTTCCTTCGGCATCTCGCCCCGCGCCGCGAAGGCGGTGGCATACACCAGCCCGAGCAGCTCACGATGGCTCTGGAGGAACTCAAAGTGTGCGTTGAGCAGCTCCTCCAGCTTGTCGGGCAAATCCTTGCCCCGCGCCACCGCCGCCTGCATCAGCCGGAACCGCTCGTCATGCGCGCGGTCGAGCAGCGCCTGGTAAAGGTCCGCCTTGCTGGGGAAGTAGTAGTAAAGCGCGGGCTTCGTCACCTTCGCGCCGCTCACGATGTCCTGCACTGACGTGCCCGCGTAACCCCGGTCGGCGAAGAGCCGGAGGGCGACGGCGAGAATCTTGTCCCGCGTGGCGTTGACGATGGGTTCCATCTGTTTACCGAACGGTAAGTAGCTCCTTCACCGACGCGGCGCAAGCCGGGTTTCTTCGACGCGAGAGAATCCCGGCCGGGCGTGGGGAGGTTCTGGCGCGCCACCAGACCCCGTGCCTAGTAGAGCCGGGTGGATTCCTCGCGCCGGATGGGCTGCTCAAACTGGTCGGTGGTGAAGTCCACCTTGAAGCGGGCGTCGTCCGCGCGCAGCGCCTTGGTGAGCACCCGCCAGGTGGCCACGGCCTTGCCGTCGAGGGAGGGCAGGGGACTCATGGTGATGGTGCGGCCCTGCGCCCGCACCGGGGTGCTGCCGGAGCCGAAGACAAACTCCTGGCTGTCCGGCACCGTGCAGACGACGCGGATGCCGGTGCCGGTCTGGTTGCCCTGGTTGGTGACGGTGATGACGTAGTTGACGGGTTTGCCCACCTCAATGGGGTCGTCAACATCCACGACCTCCACGAGGATGGCATAGACTCCGAGGATTTGGGTCTGGCACTCGCAATGGGCCGGTCCGGCTGCCGTCCCGGTCAAGGCCGCCTTGAACTCCATCCGTCCGGGCCGTTCCGTGGTGAAGACGGCGCAGACTTCGCGCGGGGCGTTGGGAGCCAGGCTGGCGATCTCCCAGGTGACGCGATCAAGCGCGGCGGTCCCGCCATCGGTGGCACTCACCAAAGTCGCGCCCGGTGGAACCGGCAACGTGATCGTGGCCTTTGGTTCGGAACCATCGCCGGTGTTGCGGAGGGTGAGGCAGACTTTCACCGGCCGACCGGTGAACTGCCGCTCCGGGGCGTTGCACTGGAGCGCCAGCACGGGCATGGGAGTCGGTTCCGGACCGAGGTCTTCGAGGAAGAAATTGCTGCATGGCTTTGGGGTGACGCACCGGTAACGGCGGCCTTTCGAGGCGAAGGTGAACGCGTAGGCCTCGACCGGGGCCGCGCCCGCCCAGATGACGTTGCGCAGGCAGATGGCGAGGCCGTCCTTGCGCGAGGACATGAAGGGCATCCGCGTGCCCACGGGGATTTTTCCGTCCACGATTTCGGCGGTGAGGGCGGCGCGGTGGAGGTCTTCCAAGTTTCCCTTCCAACCCCACTGCTGGAGAATCGAGGCGATGTCCGGGCGGAGCTGCTCGTCGCGGAAGCGCGAACGCAGATCCTCCGGTGTGCGCAATGGCGGCGCGAATCGTGTGGCGGGGTGGCCCAGGCGCGTGGCGCGGTGCTCCTCGGCCGGGGCGGACCCGCAGCAGGCCAGCATCAAACCCAAGGCCACGAGGACCGGCGCTGAATGTTTCACGGCCGGTAAATTCACGAAAGCCGCGGCAGGAAACCAGCCAATTGTGAGCCGGCAGAACGCGCGGCCGCGGGAAAGCATTTGCACGGCCCGGTGCCAGACGGGATATTGCCCCGCATCCCCCCGCTGACGGGGGCGGTTCCATTATGAAACAGCTCGCACTGCTTGCCGGTTTGATCGCCCTCCTGCCAGACGGAAACCTGTTCGGGGCGGCGGCGAATCCGCCGCGGTTCCGGGAGGTTTTCGAAATTGTTCGCACGAACCTCGGCGGCTTGAGTCCCGATGCGGTGGAGCGCGCCGCCTTGGACGCGCTGCTCACGCAACTGGGCGGCCAGGTGACGATCGAAGACCAGGCTGCCTCCCCGGTGGCCAGCCCGGCGGGACCGATGGTGAGCAAGAGCGCAATGTTCGATGGCAGCTACGGTTACATTCGTGTCGGATACGTCGGCCTCAAACTGGACGAGGCGCTGGCAGCGGAGTTCAAGAAGCTCGGCGGGACCGGAAAGCTGAAGGGACTGACGCTCGACCTGCGGTATGCCACGGGCACCGACCAGAAGGCCGCCGCCCGCGCGGCCGACCGTTTCCTCGCCACCGAGCTGGCGCTGCTCACCGTGAATGGCGAGGCCCTCCGCTCCACCGCCAAGACCAACGCCATCCAGTTGCCCACCGCGATCCTGGTCAACCGGCAGACCGGCGGCGCGGCCGAAGTGCTCGCCGCCCTGCTCCGGCAGCACCATGTCGGCCTGCTCATCGGCACGGGGACCACCGGCGGCGCGCGGCAATTCAAGGAATTCACCCTGAGCACCGGGCAGCGCCTGCGCATCGCCACCGGTGAAACCAAACTGGGAGACGGCCAGGCGATGCCAGTGACTGGCCTGCGGCCGGACATTGCCGTCACCGTGACGGCGGAGGAGGAGCGTGCCTTCTACGCCGAGCCTTACCGGAATTTCGGGCGCCTGGCCGCCGCTGCTGGCGGGGCCGGGCAGGGGAAGAATTCGCCTGCGCGGCTGAATGAAGCGGAGCTGATTCGTCGGATGAAGGAGGGACAAAACCTCGACGCGCCGCCAGTCGTCACCGCGCCTTCCATCACCACGCCCCAAGTGCGCGACCCTGCGCTCGCCCGCGCGCTGGACTTGTTGAAGGGACTCGCCGTGATGCGTGCGTCGCGCGGCCAGTGAGGCGGACGCTCCTGTCAGCCGTGCTTGCCCGAGTTTCCTCCGCGCGGCGGGACAAGCGTGTCCCTTTCGGCTCACTTCGCCGACTGATACACGCGCGCGAGGTCGAGCAGCATCGGCTCCAGCAGCTTGTAATACTCCGGCTCGGGCAGCTCCGGCTTCCGGTCGCGCAGCTTGCCGATGGCGAGTTCGAGTTCGTCCCGCTTGGCGCGCACGGCGGGCGGCAGCTTCTTCTCCTGCTCGCTGCGCACGAGCACGAACTGGTGCGCGCGCAGGCCGTCCGCGCTCGCGCCCTCCTTCGCTTTCTTCACCGCGCGCACGCCCCGGAACCAGTCCGACGGCGTGCCAAGGCCGTCGCCGTTGTCGTCCAGCAAAGCGTGCTCCGTCGCGAGGCGGCCCTCGGTGTTGTAAAACTCAATGACGCGGCTGGACGCAACCAAATACGCCTCCAGCAGAGAGGTCTGTCCGTCCTTGTCCAAGTCCGACTCTGAGTTGCTGATGGCGTCCGCAAAGTGCCCGCCAAAGCGCGTGTAATTGACCTCCTGCCCGCTGCGCGTCGCCGTCACGACCACGCGGCCTGCCGCCGACAGCTTGCTGATGAACGGCCCGCTGGCGGACGCGCAATTGACGACGGCGACCGGGCGCTTGAACGGCTTGAGCCATTCCGCCAGTTCGCTCCCGCTGAAGTCCGGCCCGCGCAGGTTGAACTTGGACTCCTTGGTGTCGAACGTCCCGTGCCCGATGAGCACGAGCCACACCTCGCCCGCGCCCTCCTTCGGCTCCGACTCCAGCGCGGCCTTGAAGCGCGCGAGGTCGTTCGTCTCCGCGCTCTTCCAGCCGATGGGCACCAGCTTCGCCTGCGCCTGCGCCACGACCTTCTCCCACTTCGCCGCCGCGTCGGTGAACTGCTTCCCAAACTCCTCCTCGCCCACCGCGCCAACGAGGACGAAAACGGTTGGCTTGTCAGCAGCAGGCTCGGCGGCAGAAACACAGCAAGCAGATGACAGAAGGACTGCAACGACCGGTAACGCTCTCACCGAAGCCAAGCACAAGCTGCGCAGCAGCGCTGGAATGTAGCCCACGGCGCGAGCCGTGGGTTGGTGGAGAAACAGAACCAAGCCCCGGAGGGGCGAAAGAACCATTCTGCCGCCGCGCTGCGGCTCGCTCTTGTCATCTGCGCCGACCCACGGCTCACGCCGTGGGCTACTCTCTGCCGCAACTCCGTTGCTCCTCTTCATGCTCACGGCAACCCTCTCATTCTCCGCAGGCCCCACTCCGCGATGAAGCACAGCAGCGCGAAGGCGAACACCAGCGGCTGGTGCCACAACGGATAAGTCCATGCCTCGGTCACGGGAGCCTTCAAGCTCGGCAAGCGACCCGCGAAGGCCCCGAGCGCGCCCATGTCCACGACTTCGCCGCCGGTTTGCTTCGCGATGGTTTCGAGCAGGGCGCGGTTGGGCTTGAGCGAACGGAATTCCTCGGCGGCCAAGTCCGTCGTCCAGCCTGCCACGGCGCGTCCAGCCTCGGCCCCGACGTTGTTGGTCGCGGTCGCCTCGACGTGGTAGCCGCCGGTGTCGCGCGGGACGAAAGTCGCAGTGTAAAGGCCCGGCTCCGTGGTGGACGGCTCGGCGGGCAGGCGGATGGCGGGCGCGTTGCTCACGCCGCCGATGATGGGCTGCACGTTGAGCATCACGGTCGCGTTGTCGAGCGGGAGGAATTTCGGGTCACGCACGCGCACCTGAAGTTCGACAGCCTGGTTCGGGTCGCCCTTCTTCGGTTGCGCGGCGAGTTCCACCTTGTTCGGCACGTCGGCGACGAGCCAGCGCGCGAGTTGCCGCCAGGCCTTGTCCATGTCCAGATGCATCTCCGGGTCGCGCAAGCCCCAGCGCCACACGTCGCCCACGGTCACCACCGCCGTGCGCCCGTGACCGAACCGCTGCACCGCCACCGCCGGATGCGCGTGACCGCCGGCGTCGGTCACGGTGGCGATGCTGCTCGCGCCGGGCTTGAGGTCGCGCACCTCGTTCAGCAGGCCGAAGCCCGGCATCGCGGCAAGGCGGGATTTTTCCTCGTTCTCCGTCGGCCGTAAGCGCGCCCACGACTGGAGCCAGCCCTCGCGCGTGAGGCCGAGCCGGAGTTCCTCGCGCGGCACTTCGTCCGGCGAACGGTCGAGATAGACCGGCAGCATGTCGCCAATCGGCGTGCGCAGGTAGCCGCCTTCGTGAAAGGATTCCATGCCACCGAGCATGAGGAAGCCACCGCCGCGCTCGCTCACAAACTTTTGCAACAGCGACTTCTGGTCCGCCGTGAAAAACTCCGCCTCCAAGTCATCCACGATGATGGCGTGGTAGGCGAACAGCTCCTCCGGCGTGGCGGGGAAGCCCTTGCTTAACTCCTCCGCGTCCTTCGTGTTCAGGCGGATGAGCACCGGCTGGTCGTAGCGCGCGATTTCCTCCTTCGACTGGTTGCCGAAGCCCCGGAAGAGCGGGTTGCTCGTCTCGCCCGCACGGCCGCGGAAGTCGAACTTCGGCTCGCGCTTGGCGATGCGGATGAGGCCGAGCAACTCAACTTGGTCGTCCTCCGTGAGCGCGCGGTTGAGGAACTTGAACTCCCAGTTGGGCCGCCCGCTGACGTAGAGGATGCGGAACGGCCCGCGCCCCCGGTCCACGGCGAGGACGCGCGTGTTGTTCGCAAGCGTCGCCTCGGCGGAAGTCTTCGCGTCCGCAAACTGCCCGCCTTCGCCCTGCGCGCCGACGCGGACACGATAGAAGGAAATGCCCTTCTTCTCCGGCTTGAGCTGGAAGCGGAACGCCAGCGTCTCGCCGTCGCGTTTCACGCGCACGGTCTGCTGCTCGATGACCTTGCCAGCACGGTCGAGCAACTCGGCCTTCACGTCCGCGTCCACATAACCGCTGGCGATGGCGTCGGCCTGAATCGTGACCGGCGCGTCCTCGAAGGAAGTCTGTGTGACCGTGACGTTTTGAAGCGCGATGTCGCGGTCGGCATCCTCGCGGCCGATGACGACGGGATAAATGGGCGGCAGGCCCTTCAAGTCCGGCAGTTCGCCCGCGATGTCGGTGGCGTTGCCGTCGGTGAGCAGGACGACGCCCGCGATGGGACGGTTGCCCAGCCGCTCCTTCAAGGTGGTCAGCGCGCTGCCGATGGCGGAGGAGCGGCCCTCGAAGTTGAGTTCCGCAAAGTCCGTGCTGGGCTGGAGCCGCGAATCGAAAACATAGCCGCGCACCTCGAAGTTCTCGCGCAGCTTCGTGAGCCAGTCCGCGCCCTTGCCGGCGAGCGCGTCGTGCAGGAACTCGCCCCGGCTCTGCGCGTTGCCCCGGTCGTGGATTTGCATCCCCTGGCTGTTGTCCGCGACGACCGCGAGCAGGTTCGCGCCGGGCTTCGCGCGCTGGCCGGTCCAGAGCGGCTCCAGCAGGCAGAGCGCGAGCGCGGCGAAACCGAGCACCTTGAGCATCACACACACCGCGCGGAGTCCCTTGTCCGCCTGCGCCCGCGCGTAACCCCACACGAGCGCTGCCAGGCCAATGCCCGCCAGCGCCAGCACCGGCACCAGCCAGTCGCGCCCGGAGAAGATGAGGGAGGCGAGATGCAAGGTTAGAAGAGCCGGCTCAGGTCGCGACTGCCATGAACGATGCGGTGAACAAAGATGCCGTCTGAGACGGGGCGATACATAATGACGTGGCTACGCACCGGGAAACTCCTCAGTCCCTCCTGAAGTTCGTCCCGGCGGCGGCCCAGTTCGGGCATCTGTGCGAGCAGGGCGCATTTTGCTTCAATCTCATCCACCAGCTTGTCGGCCGCCTTAAAATCGTGGCGTGCGATGTGCAACCAGAGTTCCAGCACGTCCAGATTGGCATCGGTGCTGCGAAATGCCTCAGCCATTGACGCACGTCTTTTGCTCGCCAGCCAGAATCCGCCTGCCTTCTGCCTTTATGGCGGCGAAGTCGAAGGGAATCCGCTCTCCTCGCGCCTCCTCGGCGAGAGCGCCGGCGAGCTCCGCGCGCAGGCGTTCGATTTCGCGTTCGCGCAAGGTGTCGCGAAGCCAGTTCAGCAATTCGTGGCGGTCGCTTTCCGAAGCGTTGCCGACGGCCTGTTTGAGTTCAACAATCGTGCTCATGGTTGGAAGCTACTTGGGTGAAACCTTCGGCGCAACGCCCGCCTCCGCCCCGTCCTTGCCGAGGTTCTCGTAATACTTCCGCACCAGCTCGGAGAAGCGGCCGGGCACCGGGTCGCGGTCAATCGGCACCATCGCCTCGCGGTTGTCGCGCTTGGCCAGCTCCTCCTCGATGCGCTGCCGCACCTCGACCAGCGGCTTCATCACCTGCATCCGCACCAAGTCCCACTTCGGCTCGAGGCTGTGGCGCTTGAACTCCACACGCTCGGCCCGCACGCGCTCGCGCACGGACTGCAACTGGTTCCGCAGCGCGGACGAGTCCACCATCTCTTCCACGTCGCGCAGGCGGTCGCTGAAATCGGCGAAGCCCCGCTCGCTGGTAATTGGCCCGGCCTGCTCGCCGCCGCGCTCGGCCACGATGCCGGCGGGGAGGATGCCTTCCCAGCCACCACGGTCTCCGCCGCGCTGGTTGCTGCCGCCCCGCTGGCCGCCGTTCGCCTGCTTGCCGTCCTGCTTGCCGGGAGAAGCCTCGTTGTCGCGCGCCTGCTGGCCTGACTGCTCGCCGCCGGGCTGCTGACCAGAACCGCCGCCTTTGCCCTGGCCTTCGCCGGGCTGCTCGCCCTGCTTTCCGCCTTTGCCGTCCTTGCCATCTTTGCCGCCGGGCTGCTGTCCGCCCTGACCAGACTTCCCGCCTTCCTTCCCCTCGCCTTGCTTGCCTTCCCCCTGCTTGCCGCCCTGACCACCTTTGGAACCCTCTTTGCCTTCGCCTTCCTTTCCGTCTTGTCCGGACTTGGAACCTTGCTTGCCGCGCTTCTCGCCGGGTTGTTTGCCTTCGCCCGGTTCACCGGCTTGAGCCTCGCCCTGCTTGCCGTCCTTGGAATTCTGCCCGGCCTTGCCCTCACCTTGCTTGCCCGCCTGCTTGCCTGCTTGTTTGCCGTCGCCCTGCGACTGCTGGCCTTGCTTGCCCTTTTGGTCGCCGGGCTGCTGGCCGGCTTGGGGCTCGCCGCCCTTCTCTCCGTCCTTCGCTTCGCCGCGCGCGAGTTCGCGTTCGAGCTGGCGCACGAGGCTGTCGAGCGTCTTGGCGGCCTGCTTCATCGCCTCGGTCTCGTCCCCCAGCACGCTCTCGGCGGCGCGCTCGACGCCCTTGCGCAGTTCTTCAATGCCCTGCCGTGCGCGCTGCTCGACGCCGGAGGCCGGGGCGGTCATCCCGTTCTTCGCCAGCTCGGACGCGACTTCGAGCGACTTGGTCGTGCCCTGCTCGGACGCCTTCTCCAGCATCTCGTAAAGGCCGCGCGTCATCATGCCGCGCCGCGTCAGCTCGGTCTTCGTCTCCTTGAGGTTCTGCGCCTCGTTCTGCGCCTGCTTGCGGATGGTGTCGTAAAGCTGGCGGTGCAGCAGCGGCTCGGCGTTCTCGGACTGCTCGGCAATCTGCGTCGCGCGGTCCACGAGGCCGGCGAGGCGCTTGTTCTGGTCGGCCAAGTCCTGCGGCAGCTCGGACTTCGCGTCCGGCTCGGTGAGCGACTTCTTCTTGTTCTGCTGCGGCGTGGCGGTCAACTGCCTGCCCAGCTCCTCCTGCTTCTGCGCGATGTCCCGCGCCTCCTGCCGGAGCTGCTTCATGTCCTCGGCGAACTGGTTCGCGTTCTTCTTCCGCAGGTCCTCGCGCATCTCCTGCAGGTCCCGCTGCGCCCGCGTGCCGCTCGCCAGCGCCTGCGAGACGTTGCCCTTCTCCATCTGGTCGGCGGCCTTCTGCGCGGCGTCGCGCGTCTGGTCCAGCTTGTCCTTCGTTTCGGCCATGCGCTGCTGGTTCTCAGGCTTCTCGGCGCGCTGCTTCAGCTCGTCGAGGTCCGCGAGCATCTGCTGCTGCTCCTCGCGCAGGCGCTTCAGGCGGCGGCGAATCTCCTCCTTCTCCTGCTCGTTCTTGGCCTCCTGCAACGCGGTCTGCAATTCCTTCAGCCGCTCGTTCAAGTCGTTCTGCCGCTGCGCCAGCTCGCGGAGCCGGCTCATGAACTGCAGATTCTCCTTCTGCTCCGGCGACTGCTGCGGTTCGGCCTTGGCCTGCTTCTGCTGCTCGTAACGGTTCTGGTTCATCTTCAGCTCAAGCTGGTCGAGCTGCCCCTGCCGGCCCTGCTCGCCGCCCTTGCCGCTTTTGCCGCCCTTCTTCTCCGTCACGCGGATTTCGCGTTCGGCGAGCTTGAGCAAGGCCTGATACGAGGCCTGCTGCGCGGCGACGGCGGCCTCCAGCTTCTTCGGCTCGGCCTTGGCCTCTTCCAGCATCTTGAGCGCGCGTTCCATCTGCTTCACCACCTCGGTGAGCGCCGCCTGCGCGCGCGGGCTGTCCGCCTTCTCCGCCAGTCCCTTCGCCATCTCCAACGCCTTCTCCTGCGACTCGATGAGCACGCCGGCATCGGACTCGAAGTTGCCGGAAAGCTTGGGCGCGGCCTTGGCGGAGGCCGGGCGCTGCTGGGCGAGGATGAACGGCGGGGCCAGCAGCACGGCGCTCACCAGGGCGAGACAGGCGGCGGACAACGCGGCGGAACCGGGCTTGGCGCTGGGAGTTTTCATGGCGTGCTTTCGGTTGGACTACTCAAATGATGCGGGCGTTTTCGCGGCGGACTTGGCGGGCAACGGAAGCTTGCTGATGGGCAGTGCCGTCCCTTGCTGCCGCCGCAGCTTCCACGTCGCGTTGATGATTTGCTTCTGCAACTCGGCGAGCTTGCCCATCTGCTGCGCGCCGCTTTGCTGGCCGCCCGGCGGCTGGCCACCTTCCTCTTCGCCGCCGCCTTCGCCCTGCCGGAAGATTTCCTCGAAAGGCCGGACCTCGGCGAAATACATGTCACTCGCGTTGCGGCGCAGCTCGCCGTCGGGGCCGATGTCGTCCGCCCACACGAACCACGCCACGAGCTGGTCCGGGGCCGCGCCGAGTTCCTCCAGCCGCAGCAGATGGCTGAACTGCCGCTTCTCCTTCGCGGGCACGCCCTCGCCGAGCTGGAGCAGCGTCGGCTCCGCGCCACCGAGCGAATACGCGATGCCATACCCGCGCAGCCCGAAGTCATCCCACGCTTCCGCCTCGAAGTGAATCTCCTGCAACGCCGACACCCGCTGGTCGCCGCGCGGCGAGAGCAGCTTCAGGTCCGGCGCGCGGTTTTTCAGCGCGTCGAGGACGAACTGCGCCGACACCTTGTTCGTGCGCCCGTCGGCATCCACGAGTTCGAGCGCGTAAGTCTGGCTGGCGACGAGCGGGAAGTTCGCGAGCGTGGCGAAGGGCTTCGCGTCATCCACTGCGAGCGCGATGGCCTCGCCGCCGTCCTTGCGGCGCGGCACGAGGCGCGCGGACTTCACCGGCTTGTTGAGCTGGAGCGTGTAGCCGAGCGTCGAGCCTTCCACCGCGCTGATGCGGCGCGTGTCCTCGATGGTCTTCTCCGGCAACTGCGTGTAGGCGGGGAAGGCCAGCTTCGCGTCCGCGCGCTCCAGCTTCGGATGCTCGAAGACCTTCACGGAAAACTCCTTCGTGCGCTGCCCGCCGAACTCGACGCGATAGCTGAAGTCCTCGTTGACCTCCGGCACCGTGCCGCCGAAGACCGGGTCATCGAGCGCCTTGGTGAGCGGGATGGTGCGCGTAACATTCGTGCCCGCGCCGAGGACGAGCGTCGCGCCGGCCGGGAGCTTGCCCTCGAACTTCGCCAGCACCACGAGGCTGTTGCCGCGCTCGACCTGCGTGTCGCCGGGCGTGACGGAGACGCTGTCGAGAATGGCCTTCGTGGCGGCGCGCTGCTGGACGGCGGCGATGCTGTTCGTCCGCAAGCCCATCAGCGCCGCGACGAAGAACGCGAAGGCCGCGAGGTGCGCGACGTGCGCGAGCGCGAGCTTGCGCGCGGGGAAGGCGTCGGTCCAACCAAGGTTCCGCCCATGCACCACGGCCTCGGCGATAACGCGCTGCTGAAGGAAACTGAACTGGCCGTCGGCATCGGGCTGCTGCTCCAGCGCGGCGAGCAGGACGGTCTTCAACTCGGGGTGCTGCTGCTCGATTTGCAGCGCAAGCCAGTGCGGGTCGGATTTCGCCGTGAGGCACCCAAGCCCCATCCAGAGCGCCGCCGCGAAGCCGAGGAAGCCGACGAGCGGCACGGCGATGCGGTAATCCAGACCGAACGCCCCGAGCGCAATGGCGAGCAGACCCGCGAGCGCCCAGCACAACGCCAGCCCGCGCCAAAGCTGCAACCTCCGGTAGCGACGCGCGACCGGCTCCAGATGCTCGTTGAGGAGGGGCGCAATCATCGCGTCAAGTCAGACGCCGCACGCAGGCGGATGTTTCGCATCAGGTTGCACTCGGTGAAGGATTTCATCGCGTAGATAGTTCCACTCTGGGTCACTGCGTGCATTTAGCTCAATTGGATATGGCTGTTCATTTTGGGGCATTGCCTCAAGTCGCCTGCCGCATTCTCTAAAATCACTGGTGTAAACGACCCACTGTCGTGCTCCATCGAAAGTTAGCACCGCTGTCAGAATTGCGTGTGCATCGGACTCGAAAGCATGGCAAAGGCGGTCCTCGAACTCTTGAAGGGCAGCGGTGTCTTCGTTAGTTGGCAGCGTGCCTGTATTCATGTCGGCATAGGGCCAGATAATCGTGAGAAGCTTATCGTAGCCGGTTGTTTCTGAAGGACCAAGGACAGGCGTTCTAAACCGGATGATGTATGGTCCAGAGTCAGTCATTCCATCTGCCACAGATCATCGGTCGTCGCTGAGAAGCTTACCCACTACCGGATTATTCATGCGGTTACAGTCGGCTGCTCAGGCCGTTTCGCCAGCCAACCGGCCAGCAGGGTTTCCATCGTCACGAACAGCAGCGCGCCGGCAATCAGCCAGCGCCACAGCTTTTGCCGACCTTCCAGCTCAGCATTCGCGAGCTGACGCTTCGACTCGGCCACTTGCACCGGCGTCTTGCCGTCGGCGCGCGTCACGGGCAGGCCGAGGTGTTCCAATTCTTCGACGGGAAGCGGCGCGGTCTTGCTCTCCGCCGGGTCGAGGTTCACGGCGAAGCGTTGCGTCACCGTGCCGCTGACGGCGGTGAAGATGCCGGGCTGGTCGGCCTGGATGACGGCGGCGGTGCCCGCGCCGAGCGTGAGGCTCGTGCCGTCGGGCTTGGTGATGCGCACGGCGGCGTTCGTCGCGGCGAGCGGAACGGTGTCGCCGACGGTGTGCTGGGTGATTTGCGGACGGATGCCGCCGGCTTGCTCCAGCAGCGAGAAGAGCAGCGGCAGGAACTTCGACGAGAGCGCAAACTGACTGTCGGCGGGCTGCCAGCCGGAGGCGAGGACGTAGAGCGTGCCCTTGCCGACGGGCACTTGGAGCAGCGCGGGATCGCCGGTGTCGAACTTCGCGAGGGCGCGCGCGCCGGGGAGCTGCGCGGCGTCGAGGCGGCGATATTTCCAGAAGTGAATCTTGGTGAAGTCGCTGAAGCGCGGGTCGGCGAACGGCGCGAAGAGCGGATGCTGAAAATCAATCTCCGCCAGCAGCGCGTAGGACGGCACCTTCGCCTCGTCGGCGGAAATGGATTCCTTGTCGAGCAGACCCGCGAGCGTGCGCGCGACGTTCCGGTTCTTGAGCGAGAGCAGAACGGTTTTGCCGTCGGTCAGCAGGCGGCGCACGGCAGCGGTGCGCTCGTCGGGCAAGGCATCGGTCACGATGACGAGCGGTGCCACGGCGTCGGCGGGGAGGATTTGCGCGGCTGGCGTGCGCGGGAGGACTTGGACGATTTGGCGGCGTGTAGCTGGAAAAGCGCGCTGGAGGAAGTAGAGCGGCTCGGCGGTGTCGGTCGCGGTTTCGCCGCCGAGATACAGCACATTGACACGCGCGGCCTCGGGCGGGATGAGCGCGAGCGAGTTGTCGAAGGCTTCCTCGTCGCCACGCAGGATGACGCGCTCGGCGACAGCACCCATCGGCGGCGCGGTGAGCGGGACGACACGGCTCTGGCCCGGCGGCACGTAAATGTCCTGCGCCTTGCCGACGAAGTCCCTGCCGTCCGACCAGCCGACTTGGAACTGCTCGCGCTTGGCGTCGGCGGAGTTGCTCACGCGCACGCGGGCGAGGGCTTCGCCGGGCTTCTTCTCGTTCTCGTCGGTGTCGGCGATGAGTTGGAGGCCGGCGTTGGTGGGCTTCCTGGCCTTGAGCGGCTCGACGATGAGTTCGGTGCCCTTGGACCACTCGTAAGCCTGCAAGGCATCCAGCCGGCTGCCTTCCGCGAGGTCGCTGATGAGCACGACCTGACGCGGGCCGCGCGCGGGCTGCTGGGCGTTGTCCGTGCGGGCGTCCTCAAGGGCGGACGCGGCGGCGACGAGCGCCTGTCCCAACTGCGTGCCGCTCCAGCCGGGGGAAGTTTTCTTGAGCGCGTCCGAGGCGAGCGCGGCACGCTGGCCGGCGGCGGAGGAAGTCCATTGCTCGAAGGTCACAAGCCGGCGCACCTCGCGGTCGAAGGTGAACAGCGCGACCGTGTCCTCCGGCGCGGCGGCGCGGAGCACGGCGTCGGCCTTCGCACGGGCGTCGGTCCAAAGGCCGTCGCGTCTCATGCTCGCGCTGGTGTCCACGAGCACGACGATGCGTTTGCCGGGGCCGGTGGGCAGATCGGTGGTGGCGGCCTTGGGCAGGAAGGGCCGCGCAAACGCGAGCGCGAGCAGACAGAGCACGGCGGCGCGGAGCAGAAGCAGAAGAATGTGTTCCAGCCGGCTGCGGCGTGTGACGCGCGGCGGCACGGGCAGCAGGAACATCAGCGAGCTGAACTCCGTCTGCTCCTTCGAGGTCTGCCGGATGAGATGGAAGATGACCGGCAGCGCGACCGCGAGCGCGCCGATGAGGAAGAGGGGCGTGAGGAAGCTCATGCGCGGGGGGAGGGGCCAATGACCAATGGCCAATTCCCAATGAATGACCAATGACAAATGACCGTGTCTCGGGTTGCGGTGAGAGCGGTTTCCGATGCCAGTCGGTGGAATGCTAACCGGACGCACCGGCGCGAGCCTTCTCCCTTCCTCGGAGGAGGGGAGAAGGTGGCCGTAGGCCGGATGAGGGGTGCGGCCACACACGCCGAAGCACGTAACCCCTCACCCCAACCCTCTCCCCTCATCCGATGAAGGGAGAGGGAGAAGAAGCGCGTCGTCAGCGCATGGTCGGCTCGCCCAACACGCGCCGTCGCCCATTGGTCACTGGGAATTGGGCATTCATTGGTCATTGGGAATTGGGCCTTGGACATTTTACGCAGTGTTGCGTTTCACGAGCTTGCCACGGTTCATGCGCTCGCGGAGGAAGTCGAAGAGCGCGAGTTCCAGCGGCTGGTCGGTGGTGAGGCGGCGGAGGACGATGCCCAGCTTGGCGCAGGTGGAAGCGACGGCCTGGCAGTGGGCTTCGAAGCCACGCTGGTATTCGGCGCGGACGGCGTCGGGGTCAATGTAGAGCTGGCGGCCGGACTCGAGGTCGCGGAAGAGCGCGGCCTTGGTGAAGTCGAAGCTGAGTTCCGCCGGGTCGAGCACCTGGAAGACGACGACTTCGTGGCCGCTGGCGGTAAGCGTGGCGAGGTTCTTCTCCAGCGTGGCGATGGGCGCGAGCAGGTCGGTGAGCAGCACCATGAGGCCGCGCTTGCGGACGATTTCCACGATGCGCTTGAGCGGGGCGGCAAGGTCGGTGGCCGCGCCGCCGGGCGGCTTCTCCAGCGCGAGCATGAGGTGGCGCAGGTGGCCGGGGCGGTGGCGGGCCGGGAGGTATTCGCGGATTTGCTCGTCGAAAGTCAGCACGCCGATGGCGTCGCCCTGCTGGTGGAGGAAGAAGGCGAGTGTGGCGGCGAGGGTGTTCGCGTAGGCGGCCTTCGTGATGCCGCGCGAGCCGAAGGTCATCGAGCGGCTGTTGTCGGCGAGGACGTGGCAGCGGAGGTTTGTCTCGTCCTCGAATTTCTTGATGAAGTAGCGGTCGCTGCGGGCGAAGAGCTTCCAATCGAGATAACGCGGGTCGTCGCCGGGCGTGTATTGGCGATACTCAGTGAACTCGACGGAGAAGCCGTGATAAGGACTGCGATGAATGCCGCTCCAGAAACCCTCGACCACGACGCGCGCCCGCATTTCCAAGCTGCGGATGGCCATGAGGGCCTGCGGGTCAATGAGATTGCCGCTCGCGTGGCCAACCTGGTCGGCGGGGGAAATCATTGCGGAGTCGAAGCGCGGACATGCTCGATGAGCTTGGTGACGACCTTGTCCACCGTCACGCCGTCGGCCTCGGCGCGGTAGTTGATGAGGATGCGGTGGCGGAAGACGGGCGCGGCGAGGGCTTCGATGTCCTCGCGCGTGACGTGGGCGCGACCGGCGAGCAGGGCGCGGGTCTTGCCGCCGAGCACGAGGAACTGCGCGGCACGCGTGCCGGCACCCCAACTCACCCAGTCGTTGATGAAGTCGGGCGAAGCCGGCTGCTTCGGGCGCGAGGCGGCGGCGAGGCGCACGGCGTAACGGACGACTTCCTCGGCGATGGGCACCTTGCGCACGACTTCGTGGAAGCGCAGCACGTCCGCGCCGTAGAAGAGCTGCTCGATGACCGGACGGAGGTTCGCGGTGGTCTGCTGCACGACGGCGACCTCGTCGCTCTCCGGCAGGTAGTCAATCACCACGTTAAACATGAAACGGTCGAGCTGCGCTTCCGGCAGCGGGTAGGTGCCCTCCATCTCGATGGGGTTCTGCGTGGCGAGCACGAAAAACGGCTCGGGCAGCGCGTGCCGGTAGCCGGCGGCGGTGACCTGATGCTCCTGCATCGCCTCGAGCAGCGCGGCCTGCGTCTTGGGCGGCGTGCGGTTGATTTCGTCGGCGAGGACCATGTTCGCGAAGACCGGGCCTTTCACGAAGGTCATCATGCGCCCGCCTTCCTGGTCCTGGAGAATCTCCGTGCCCGTGATGTCGGCGGGCATCAGGTCGGGCGTGAACTGGATGCGCGAGAACTTGAGGTGGAAAATCTGCGCGATGGATTTGACGAGGAGCGTCTTCGCCAGACCGGGCGCGCCGGTGATGAGGCAATGCCCGCCGGACAGCAGCGCGACAAGAATCTGCTCGATGACCTCGCGCTGGCCGACAATGACCTTGCCCAGCTCGCCGTAGATTTTCCCCCGGGCGGCAAGGAGCTGCTCGACGATTTGCTGCTCAGTCGGCTCGGGAAGCGGCGGCGGGGCGGAGGCTTCGGGGGGCGGGGTGGTGGTGCTGGGTTCCGGTGTCGGTGCGGCGGTTTCGTTTTCCATTGTTGTCCCTTGTCAGTGAGTCATTGCGTAAAAGACCACGTTGATGCCCAGCGGGTAGGCGCGCTTCTCGGAGAACTCCTTGAAGTAATACTCGTGCTCCCCCTCGCGTTCCCAGCCGTCGCCGTTGTCCGTGTTGTGGGCGATGAAGCACATGATGCGGCCCTTGTCGTCGAAGATGGCCTTGAAGTGAACGTCCCGCGCGTCCTCCCGCTCCCAGGTGCCGCCGCCGCGCATCGCCCGCTCGACATGGCCGATGCTGGGGCATTGCAGCTCGTTCTTCTTGAGCTTGATGTCGAAGACCGAGTGGAATACAGGGTGGTCCATCTCCAGCTCCACCGCTTCGCGCTCAGGAAAGACGCGCTTGATTTCACGATGGAAGTTGTCCCATTCGTCCTCGCCCCAGAAGTCGTCAACCATCAGGAAGCCGCCGTTGAGCAGGTATTTCCTCAGGATGGGCACCTCCTCGTCGGTGAAGCGCAGCGCGCCCGGTTCCACCATGTAAATCCACGGGAAGTTGAACAGCTCCGGGTCGCCAATCTCCAGCACGCGGCCATCGGGGTCCACCTTGAGCGAGGTCATCTGCTGGAGGCGGTAGGAGAGGTTCAGGTCTGCGTCGGGAAAGTCGGTTGCCCACCGTCCGCCGCCGTAGCCACGTCCGCCGCCCCAACTGCTGTAGCGGACGCGGCAGAAGGTGAACACGTCCTTCTTGAAGGCGGGCGCATTCGTCCACATCGGCGTCTCGTTGCTGTGCTGGTCGGCCTCGCGCGCGGTGCGCGTGGTGCTGCCGCCGGAACCGCCCTCGCCGCGACCGCGACCGCTGCGGAACTGGGCGAAGCCCGCCACGGCCACGGCAAGGCAGCCAAGCAGGACGGCGAAACGGAGCGTGCGCGGGTTCATGTCAGTGGGTCATCACGTAGAAGATGACGTTGATGCCCAGCGGGTAGGCGCGCTTCTCGGAGAACTCCTTGAAGTAATACTCGTTCTCGCCCTCGCGCTCCCAGCCGTCGCCGTTGTCGGTGTTGTGGGCGATGAAGACCATCATGCGGCCCTTGTCGTCGAAGATGGCCTTGAAGTGGACGTCCCGCGCGTCCTCGCGTTCCCAGGTGATGCCGGTCTGCTCGCTCCAGGTGCCGGTGCCTACGTTCGGGCACTGCATCTCGTTCTTCTTCCGCTGGATGTCGAAGACGCTGTGGAAGACGGGGTGGTCCATCTCCAGCTCGATGGCCTCGCGCTCGGGGAAGACGCGCTTCATTTCGCGCAGAAAGTTCTCCAGTTCCAGTTCACCCCAGAAATCGTCCACCATCAGAAAGCCGCCGTTGAGGAGATACTTGCGCATGATGGCGACTTCCTCGTCCTTGAAGCGCAGCGCGCCGACCTCGACCATGTAGGTCCACGGGTAGTTGAAGAGGTCGGGGTCCTCGATTTCGAGCAGCCGTCCGAGCGGGTCCACCTTGAGCGAAGTCATCTGCTGGAGGCGGTAGGACAGGTTCAGGTCCGCGTCGGGAAAGTCCGTGCTCCAGCCGCCGCGACTGCGCCCGCCATACCAACTGCTGTAGCGGATGCGGCAGAAGGTGAACACGTCTTTCGTGAACGCCGGCGCGTTGGTCCACATCGGCGTCTCGTTGCTGTGCTGCTCGGCCTCCCGCGCGGTTCTGGGATAGCCGCTGCCGGAGAAATTGCCCTCGCCCCGGAAGCGGCTGCCGCCGCGAAACTGCGCGAAGACGGCGGCGCTCACCAGCGAGAGCGCGAGGAAGGCAAGGAGTTTGGCGCGGGATGAAGAAGCCCAAAGACTTGGGGCGGACATAGATTTCTGCCCTCCATCTTTGTCCGTCCCTAATCTTTGGGGCTGCTCCGGTTGGCTCAAGGCTTTACCTCCTTCGCCGAGGGCGGCGTGAGTTTCAGCAACAGCTCATGGGCCTCTCGGAAACGGGGGGCCTCTTCCAGCGCCATCAGGACGTGCTGCTTCGCGGACTTCGCGTCGGTGACGTTGAACAGCTTCGCGAGGCGGAAGTGGACATCGGCGGGGTCGGGCGGGTCGAGGAGCAGGACGGTTTGGTAAGCGGCGATGGCCTCGGTCGGCTGCTTCAGTTCCTCGCTCGCGCGCGCCAGCCAGCGGTGCGGCTGCGGCACGAGCGGATTCACGGCGAGGTAACGGCGCGCGTTCTCCGCGACGACAGGCCAGTCCTTCGTCGCGGCGGCCAGTTCCATCAAGCGCAGGAAGGCGTCCACCGCGTCGGCGTCGAGCGCGGCGAGCTTGGTCAGCACCAGGCGCTCCTGCGAAGTCTCCTTCAGCTCGCGATGCGCCTGCGCCAGGAGCCACAAAGCGGAGTCGCCGCCCGTGTGCGTGGGGTAATTCTCGATGAGCTTCTGCAACGGCTCCTTGGCTTCGGCGAATTTCTTCTCGGCGATGAGCTTCTTCGCGGTCTGCGTGAGCACGTAGAAGTTCTTCGGGTGCAACTTCAGCGGGTCGAAAGCGGGCTTGTTGTCCGGCGCGTTCGGCGCTGCGGGCGGAACAACCACGGTTCCATCTTTCGGACGGGCTTCTCCTTTCATTCCCGGCAAACCCGCCAGCATTCCCGCGATGCCCTTCGGCTTCTCGAAGTCCAGTCCCGGCGCGAGCTTGCCCGCCAAGTCCTTCGCGTAAGCCTCAAAGTCCTTCTCCACCTTCTCCAATGGCGCGGTGTGCGCGACGATGGCCTGGTTGATGGGCTTGCCCGTCGCGAGGTCGGCGAGAATTTTCCGCAGCTTCTCCACACCGAACTTCTCGACGAGGAACTGCACCACGAGCGATGATTGGTAGTAGGCGAATTGCAAATGCAGGTCGCTCTTCGCCGTGAGGAACGCGCTGCTCAAGTCGCCCACCGGCGTCAGCTCGTCGTCAAGAATCATCTCGCGATAGCGCGGGTTCATCACCTGGCCCCACGCCGGGCTGGCCTGCCGTTCCTCATAGACCGAGATGCCCTCACTGAGCCAGCGCGGCATCTTGTTCTTCGTGAGCGTGAGCGTGATGACGTGACAGAACTCATGCCACAGCGTCGCCTCCCAGTTCGAGGCGTGTCCGCGCGAACTGGCCGGGCTGTTCGCCGTGATGAGGCAGCCGAAGCACACGCCGAGGAAGCCCGGGTTGTCCGGCATCCCGAAGGTGCGGACGCCGAAGTCCTTCTGCTCCGGGTAAATCTCCACAATGGTCCGCTTCTCCAATTGGAGGCCGTATTTCTTTGTGAGCGTGTCATGCGCGCGCTGGAGCAGGGCCATGACGCGCGGGCCGTAAATCTTCGCTTCGCGCGCGTCCATGCGGACGGTGAAGTGGGCGTTCGTGAGCGCGACGAACTTGTCGGTCGTATCCTTGAGCGTGACGAGGTTGTAGGCGTTCACGTCGTAGCCGTCGGCTTCGTGAACGTCGGCGACGAGCCGCCAGCCCTCGTCCTCCTCGCCCAATCGGAGCAGGTCCTGCGCGAGCTGGAATTTGGCCGGGAGGAAGTTGCGGTCGGACTTGAGCGCGAGCCGCTGATACGCCGCCCCCTCGGCGAAGCGATACTTCTGCGAGAGCTTGCGCCCGATGAGCTGGTCCACCGCCGGGTTGTTCGTGTAGTGGCGGAGCGCGTCGGTGCGGAACTGCGTCTCCTTCGCCTTGTCGTTGCGCAGATGCGCCATCACCGCGCGATAGGCCCACGCCTCCGGCCGGTTCACGTTCACTTCGAGGACTTCCTTGAGCAGCTTCTCCGCCTCCTCGTATTCCTCCGCGTCCACGAGATGGTCCACGAGCAGCAGCCGCGAGGGGATGTGCTTCTCGTTGAACTCCATCGCCGCCTCCAGCGCGCGCAACGCCTGTGGTCGCGAGCCGCTCATGAGCGACCGCGCGAGGCCGAACTGCATGTCCGCGTCGGTCTTGAAGCGCTTGAGGGCTTCCTGAAAAATCTTGGCCGCGAGCGCGAAGTCGCCTTTGTCCAAAGCGAGTTGGCCGGTGGCGAGGTAAATGTCGCGCAGGTCGGGCGCGGCCTTCTTCACCGGCTCGAACAGGCGGTCGAGCACCATCTTCGGGTCCGCGCCCAGCAGCAGCGCGGCCCGACCGAGCGCGGTGACGTTTGCCGGGTCGCGGTAAGCCCAGGTGCGTGAGCCGGCGAGGCGGTTGATTTCGTCGAGCAGGTCTTTGGCTTCGTCGGGGAGGCCGTTAAACAGCTTCACCTCGCGCCCGACGTAGCGCAGACGAATGCTGGACGAGTGCGGGTAACGGGACAGCGCGTTGGTCAGCGCGGTGTGGGCTTGCTGATATTGCCCGACGGCCATGTGCGCCTGCACGAGCAGGATGCGCCAGTCCTCGCTGCCTTCCTCGTCCTTCGCGCCCTTCTCGGCGGCGGCGATGGCCTCGGAATACTTGCCGGTGAGGAGAAGTTTGCGCGCGTCGTCGAGGTCGTCCGCGAAGGCGGGAATCGCAAGCCAGCCGCACAAGACGACGAGGAGGAGAACGGGCACGCGTCCATTGACGGCGGACATGGCTCGACGCTTCAGGATTTGGCCGGCGGGCGACACTCAAGTTGCCTTTCGCCGCCAGCATAGGAGCCGGAGGGGCGATTGCAACGCAGCAGCCGGCCAACTCGCGCGCAAAGTTTTCTCAGCGGGGCGACAGGTCAATGAGCGACGGGACCCACCTCCTGCCACGGCAGCGGATGAAACTGGAACTTCGCCGGATGTCGCGCCCCGGAGTCGAGTTCCACCGTGAGCCAGCCGCCGTCCTTGAGCAGTTGGATGCCGGTGAGCGAGGGACAGAGCCGAACGTTGAACGGACGCCAGAGCCTCGCCTCGTTCAGCGCGGTGCTCATGCGGCGCACGCTGACGCCGAGGAAAGGAATCGTGGGCATCCCGGAGAGCACTCGCCCCGTGCGCAGGATGAGCTGCGAGTGCAGATGCCCGATGACTGTGGCTTCAACTTGAGCCAGCCGCTCATGGACCTCGCGGATGCGCGCCAGAAAGGGCAGGGCGGTGGGGTCGTGACAGAACAGCAGCACGCGCTGATGTGGGCTGAGGCGCGCGAAGGCGGCGCGGACTTCCTCGATATGTGCCGCGCGCAACGTCTCCCACTCCGCACGCTCGGCATCCAGCATCTCGCGCTCGAATATGGGCAGCGCGAGCAGCGTCGAGGTCACGCCGATGAAGCTGTAGCGGCCCCACTCGTGCTGCCAGAACGGGCGCAGGCCAAGTCCTTCCGTCGTGCGCGGCCAGCTTGCCAGCCGCAGCCCGCCGCGCCCGCCGACCAGGCTCGTCTTGCCCAGCTCGTGGTCGCCGATGGTGGCGTGCAGGCGCTCGCCGAAGCGGGCGCGCAACTTCGTCAGGCATTCTTCGGCGCTGGCAAAGGTCGCGTCGTCGCTCACGCCGACGAAGCGCGAGTCCGCGCTGTAATCCCCGTTGGCGATGACGAGGTCCGGCGAGCCGCTGCGCCGCAGGAATTCCTCCAGAAACAACCCGTTGCCCAAGGGATCGCGCAGCCACACCAGCCCGCGGTAGGCGCGCACCAACTGCCGCACCGGCCAGTTGGGGGCGCACGCAAGCTCGTAGCCCCGGCGCTCCCGCTCGGCGCTGCCAGCGTGGTGGATGTCGCTGACGATGAGCACGGTGGCCGGGCCGGACATGGCGCGAATGTGTCAGCGGGTTTCGCGCCGTGGCAATGATGGTTTTGCGCGGCCCCACGAAACACAAAAGCCCCGCCGGTTGCGGCGGGGCCGGTGCGGGGCGAAACCGAACTCACTGGCCTGAGGTGGAGACATCCAGCGGGTTCTGGGTCACGGTCACGGTCCCTTCGTTGGTGGTGATCATGCCGGTATTGGTGGCGAGTTGGGCCGCGGCCTCAATGACGGCCGCCACCACTTGCGGCGGGGCGGGGCTGGGTGCCGGGTCGCCGGACTTGAACTGCTGGCCGGCTTCGACCCGGACGGTCTGGGCGGCACCGTTCAGGACGAAGGTGAACATGACGACGCCCCTGGCAACCACCAAGGTGCCGTCAGTTCGCAACGAGTAGATGGTCCCGCGAATGCCCGCGACCCCGTTCGCGGTCTTGACCTCGTATTTGGACGCCACGGAAAGTTTGTTGCCCACGTTGCCCGTCACCCCGCCCTGGACGAGGCTCAAACTGGTGGTGACGCGGCGCTCGCTGACATTGGCGATGTCGAGCAGGTCGAGCTTGAGCGTGGTGTCAGGGTCAATGCGCAGGGCGTCGCCGTTGAGGCCGAGCCACAGGTCCACGATGGAGCCGGGGCCGGTGGCGACAGTGTCCCCCGAACCGAGCACCATGCCCTCGGCCAGCGTGGAGGAAGCCCCGCCGGCTTTGATGAGACTGGCCCGGCCGACGATCTTCCTCACCTCGGCGCGTCCGGGGATGGCGGAAGCGAGGGTGGCGCTGCAAAGCAGGGCAAGGCCGATGTAGAGGGGTAGGCGAGTGGATTTCATAGGCTCATTCTGTTGAGGGACGAACACATATCAGTTTCGTGAAAAAAGAGAAGTCCAAAGGTCGCTCCGTGAAAGGGGCGGGCGCAACCGGGCACCCGCACCACGGCCGGACGAGGTGCTCGTAGCGCGGGCAGCTTTGCCCGCGCGAACCGGCGGCCTGAACGCGCGGGCAAGGCTGCCCGCGCTACAGGTTGGTGCGGGTGCCCGGTTGCGCCCGAACGGGGCAACGCGGAAGCCCGGGGGTTTGCTTTCGTGGCGATGATGGCGTATTTCTCCGCGCGCATGGCGGAACCCGTGGTCAGCATCCGGAACCTCTCAAAGGTGTATCAGCAGGGCGACATCCAGGTGACGGCGCTCAATGGCGTGTCGCTGGACATCGGGGCAGGGGAGTTCCTGGCGCTGATGGGGCCGTCGGGGTCGGGGAAGTCCACGTTGCTGCACATCATCGCGGGCGTGGACCGGCCCTCGGGCGGGCAATGTCTCGTGCAGGGCGTGGACGTGGGGGAGCTGGGCGAGTCGGCGCTGGCGGACTGGCGGAACCAGAACGTGGGGTTTGTCTTCCAGTCGTTCAACCTCATCCCGGTGCTGACGGCGTTCGAGAACGTGGAGCTGCCGCTGTTGCTCACCCGGCTCGGCGGGAGCGAACGGAAGCGGCTGGTGGCGACGGCGCTGGATTTGGTCGGCCTGGGCGACCGGTCGCATCATTTGCCGCGACAGCTCTCGGGCGGACAAGAGCAGCGCGTGGCCATCGCGCGCGCGTTGGTGACCGACCCGAAGCTGGTGGTGGCGGACGAGCCGACGGGCAACCTCGACGCGCACTCCGCGCAGGAGGTGCTGGGAATTTTGCAGGCGCTCAGTCGCACGGCGGGCAAGACGGTCATCATGGTCACGCACGACCCGAAGGCGGCGGCGTTCGGGTCGCGGTCGGTGCATCTGGAAAAAGGAGAACTGACGAACTGAGACGATGAGCGCAAGATTCAATAAGGAAGGCAGGAGGGCAGGAGGGCAGGGGAGGGGAGTGCTCCCGTCTTTCTCCTGCATTCATGCTCTCCTAATAACAAGCGCCCCGGTTCCTCCTTTCCTTGTTGCATGAGCATCGCCGGGTTCATCACGAAGAACGCGCTGCGCAACAAGCGGCGGGCGTTGCTGTGCGTGTTGAGCGTGGCGGTGAGCCTGTTCCTGCTGGTGATGCTGCAAGTGGCGTTGCGCGAGATGACGGTGCCGCCGGAGGACATCGGGGCGGCGCTGCGGGTGATCGTGCGCAACAAGATTTCGCTCGCGAACCTGCTGCCGGCGCGACAACGGCAGGTGCTGGAGCGGGTTCCCGGCGTGGAGGCGGTGACGCCGTTCACGTTCTTCGGCGGGCAGTTCCGCGACGAGAAGTTCATGACGTTCGCACAGTTCGCCCTGGACCCGGTGACGATGCCCGCGCTGGTCGCGGAGATGAAGACGCCGCGCGACCAGCACGACGCGTGGGTGAAGAATGTGCGCGGCTGCATCGTGGGCAAAATCACGGCGGAGAAATACGGGATGAAACTCGGCGACCGGCTGCCCTTCACGGGCACGATCTGGCCGTGTGATTTGGAGCTGACGGTGATGGGTTTCTACGAGGGGACGATTGATGACCGGAATGTTTTCTTTCACCACAAGTATCTCGACGAGGCCTCCGGCAGCCTGGGCCAGGTCGGGACATGGTGGGTCAAGGTCCGCAACATCGAGGAAATGGTCACCGTGGTGGACGGCATCAACAAGGCGTTCGAGAACACGTCCGCCGAAGTGCGCGCGGAGACGGAACGGGCGTTCCAGATGAGCATGGTGTCCATGTGGGGCAACATCAAAATCCTCATCGGCTCGATCTCGACGGTCGTGGTCTTCACGCTGGTGCTCGTCTCCGCCAGCACGATGAGCATGGCCATCCGCGAGCGGTTCCGGGAGCTGGCCGTGCTCAAGGCGTTGGGCTTTCAGCGCTGGGAGCTGTTTGGCTTCATCCTGGCGGAGAGTTTCGGGCTGGCGTTCATCGGAGCCGTGCTGGGCGTAGGCGGTTCCTGGTGGCTGTTCAACCACGGCCTGGACATCACAAAGGCGACGAATGGCATCTTCGTGACCTTTGAGGTCACACCGCGAATCGTCGGAATCAGCTCGCTGGTGGCAGCAGGGCTGGGGCTGGTTTCCAGCGTGGCACCGGCGGTTGCCGCAGCGAAGATGAGCGTCGTGGAAGGGCTGAAGACGTTGGATTAGGCCAGAGGAGAGCGTTTCCGAGGAATTCTATGTTAAATATAACCTACATTGGAAGTGAGACAAGGGCGCTGTTGCGCGTTTCCGGGCTTACGAGTCCGGCCCCGGGGGCGGGTCTAAACGCCTCCGGGGAATCCCCGCGCAACAAGCGCAACAATGCCAAGAAAACTACTGCCCGAACGGGGCGTCGCTGCTTTGCCACTGCCGCAGCCTGACGCCGTTATCCGTGTCCTCACTTACAACGCCCTCGGGGCCTTCGCCCGCTTTGTGGAGCGGGTGGAGTCCTGCCACCCGTCCGAAGCCCGGCTCGCCGCTGAACTCGCGTTCACGGCGAGCAATTTCATTCTCTGGCAACGGCTCGCGGTGAATGACCGCGCAGAGGAGGTTCAGTTCTACGGCTCGACGCCCGCGAACTTGTTCACGCTCCAAAAGGAGTTGCGGCGCGTCGGCGCGCTGGCCCAAGGCAAGGCGCACGGGCACGCCACCAATGAGCGGCTGGCCCATGTCGGCCCGCGTGACTCGGTGACGGTGGACGGCGAGGCGGATTTCTGGCGCGGCATGGCCGAGCACTTCCTGAAAGGCGGTGCGCTGTGAATCTCCGCCCCGGTTACTCCCGGCTTGAGCTTGAGGACGGCATCCGCTGCCACCATGTCCGACAGGCGTTCACCCATCCCAGCGCGGCGAATCGTCGGATGCACCACCGGCTCGCGAAGGATGCGGAGGCGATGTGCTGGTTTCTCCTGGTGCCTTACGTGGCGTTCACCCTTCACCTGCGGAGGGGCCAATGAGCCAGCGGCACAAGGAATGGGCGCGCAGGGCGCGCGTGAAGTTGCTCGCTGACTTGGGCAATCGTTGTGCCGTGTGCGGTGTCCCCGCTTGGGCGGCGGACCTGGAGTTTGACTGCATCCTCCGCCAAGGGGACGAGCACCACCGGAAGGACACGTCCGCGCGGATGTGTTTTTACCGGCAGCAGCATCGGCTGGGCAACTTGCAGTCGCTGTGCCCGGACTGTCACAAGGAGAAGAACGCCTTGGAGCTGGCCGCGGAACAACTGCCCAAGCGCCTCGCGCGTTTCGGGTTGTTGGTGCGCGTGGAGTTGGACCTGCCGGGAAACCCCTGCCCCTTCTGACCATGAGCAAAGCATCCCCTGCCCTGCCGGAAATCTTCTTTGACCACATGACCGGCAATTACTGGATTCGCCTGGAGTCCACGCGGTTCATCCAGTTGGACAAGTCGAGTGTGAAGCTGCATTTGCGGCGCGCTGGACTGAGTGACGACAACGTGTTGAAAGGCATCGGCCTGGGCGAAGTGGAGAATCACATCTACCTGACGCAGACGAAGCGGGCGGTGGATTGGAGCGGGCCGCTGGCGGGCCACGCGTGCGGGCTGCTCAAGGCTCCGTCGGGTGACGCCCTGCTGGTGACGAGCGAGGCGCGACCCGTGGCGGCGAAGGCGGGCAAGCTGCCGGCGCTGGCGCGGTTCTTCGAGGAGCTGCTCGGGAATCAGCGCGACCATGTGTTCCATTGGCTCAAGTTCGCCCGGGAGGCGCTGCTGGCGGGTGATTTCCGACCGGGGCAACTGCTGGTGCTGGCGGGGCCGTCCGGCTGTGGCAAGAGCCTGCTGCAAGCGTTGGTGACGGAGTTCCTTGGCGGGCGCAGTGCCAAGCCGTATCGCTACATGAGCGGCGAGGACAAGTTCAATGGCGAACTGGCCGGGGCGGAGCATCTCGTCATCGAGGACGAGGCGGCGAGCCACGACATCCGCAAGCGCCGGCTCTTTGGCACCAAGCTCAAGGAGATGATCGTGAACGTGGAGTTGAGTTTCAATCCGAAGGGCCGGCAGGCGGTGAAGCTGCCGTCGTTCCGCCGGCTCACCCTCAGTGTGAACAACGAGCCGGAGAACCTGATGATTCTCCCGCCCCTTGACCCGAGCATCCTGGACAAGGTGTCCCTGCTGGTGTGCGACCGGGCGGAACTGCCCACCGACCGGAAGGCGACTTGGAGCAGGTTCATGGCGGAACTGCCGGCGCTGGCCGCGTTCTGTGAGAAGCTCACCGTGCCCAGGGAACTGCGCTGCCCGCGCTACGGCGTGACGGCGTTTCACAATCCACTCCTGCTCGCCGAACTGTCGGACATCGCGCCGGAGACGCATCTCCTGCGGGTGATTGACGACGTGCTCTTTGGCGCGATGAACAAGGATAACGCGCCGTGGAAGGGCAGCGCGCAGGAGTTGGAGCTCGAGCTACGCGGGAGCGACTTCCGATTCGCGGTCGAACGGCTGGCCTACACGCCCTCCATCGTCGGCGTGTATCTGGCGCGGCTGGCCGTGAAGCAGCCAGAGCGGTTCCGCCAGACCCGCAGCAAGGGAAGCAACAAGTGGACGATCACCGCGCCATGAATCTCGACGGTCTGCCGGTGCGAAGCCAAAAGGAGGTTGCGAAACTATTGGGCATCTCCCGGCAGGCCGTCGCCAAGACGGAGCGTCGCGCCTTGCGCAAGCTCCGGGAACGTCTCGCCCTCGATGCGGTTCGCCTCCCTTCGGGAGAGTTGGACTCAAACCGGCCGGAGGAGCTGCCAGCACGTTTGGGAAACGCAAAGCCCGGCGCGGTCTGACCCGTGCCGGGCTTTCTGCTGCTCTCCGCTCCCGCCAGCGTGCGCCGCGCGCCCGCCGCTGCGGGGGCGGGGCTGGTGGTGGCCGTGGTGTGGCGCGGATGGCGGCCACGGCCAGCTAACGGGCAGGCGACGCGGCCTTGCCCCGCAGCGCAAGCGCCTCCGTCAGTTCCTCGCGCGTCCAGTCGTGACGCGCCGTGCCTTGGGTGCGGGAGTTCAGGAGTTCCTGTAGCTGCTGAGTGCTCCGGCCACGAAGCTGCTTGAGGCGGGCTTCGGAGACGACTTGGGCGGCGGGCGGTGCCGACGGCGGCCTTGCCTTGGCCTGCCGCGCGGAAGCCAGTTCTGCCAGCGCCTCCCCCAGGGCGATGCCGTGCTGGATTTCACGCCAGCACAGCACCAGACCCATGAGGAGGACTCCCGTGATGAAACCTGCTTTGAACGTCTTCACAGGCCCGCTTTTTCGTTCCGCTTCTTTTCGTTGGCAAGCCGAATTTTCAAGACGGCTTCCAACTGGGCGCATCTTGACACTGCCCCCATACTGGCTGCGCCCCGTCGGTTCCTAGCAGAGACGGTCAACGTGCAACACGCGAAAGGAACGCCGATGAACCAAGCCGAGTCCCGTCCGTTGTCGC
>Ga0172367_10000979_pt1 | contig 42987 bp, 67 predicted proteins | sample Lak10m_FD_114542 | JGI IMG/M metagenome (GOLD analysis project Ga0172367, IMG submission 114542) | Freshwater microbial communities from Kabuno Bay, South-Kivu, Congo - kab_022012_10m | ecosystem: Environmental > Aquatic > Freshwater > Lake | place: Democratic Republic of the Congo: South-Kivu...
CAGATCCGCGTGTCATATGCGGTATGTCTTTTGTGAGGTTTAGTATCTCTACTACACGGAGGAAGTGTTTGGCGAAGCATAATTTGGCTATGAGTTCTAGTTCTTCTTCTAGTCGCTTTTCATATTCAACACCATCTGGTAGTGTGCGTACAAACTTACTGATGAGTGCTTCCAACTCTTTATATCGTGTGTCCATTGTTGAGCCTATATGTGCCTTAAGTTAGAATATTTATTGGGTAAAATATGGTGTGTAAAATTTCGGCAATGTATTGACATTGGGCTAAAACTATAGTACCATATAGACATGATACATAGTTTTGACATAATCAAAGGTCGTGTGGTACGGGACGGTTGCGTTGCTGTGCTGTATAGTCCTGGCTATGGTGGTGGCTGGTATAGTTGGCACCGTAAAGAGGAACTATTGTATGATCCAAACATCGTACAGATGGTCCTTGAGAACCGCCACGACGATATTGAGGACTATGTTATGGGTCTGTACCCAAACGATGATGACCCCTATATGGGCGGCGCAAATGACCTTACGGTAGAATGGGTACCGCTGGGTGAAAAGTTCCGCATACATGAATATGACGGTGCGGAGAGTGTGGTCCTGGCCAGTCATGAAGATTGGCTGACCGCATAGGACCGTCTATTAGCCCCTGCTGGGCTGTACTGATAGTCAGATATCACAGAAAAATGCACCGTTTATATCCAGGCCTAGACGGTTTTAGGAAATCCTAATAGAATCAATGACTTACATGGCTCTGTAAGTTGTTGATTTATATGGAATTATATTTCACTAAAAAGTGATAAAAAGGCTTGACCTAGGCCTAGTTTGGGCGCATAATGTATCTATAGTTGAGTTATGGAGAATGTTATGAATCTTTCGGACGCATGTGTGATTATTGAACGACAGGCGAAATGGGACGGGGTTGGTATCCTGGAACTGTTACAGACTATTGAACAGTACGGTATCAAGGAATATGTCGCTAACGCCGGTCTGACTAATGAGTTCCGTCAGGCATACTATATCTTTATGAATGCTGGGCGAGAAATGTTCGCAAAGGCTTGACTTTGGGTCGGACTTGTGTTACCATATATCTATAGTTGATTCACGGAGTAAGTTTTATGGCCTATATGAACCAAGAGCGTAAGGCGAAGATTGCGGCGAATTTGAAGCCCATCCTCAAGAAGTATGGCATCAAGGGCACCTTGAGTGTTCGCAACCACAGCACGATCTGTCTGACACTCAAGTCGGGCAAGATTGACTTCATCGCTAACAGCAACCGAGTTTGTGGTGCCAGTAACTGGCAGGTGCATAAGGGCTTTCGCCCGAACACCTCGGGCTATGCTGATGTCAATGTGTACTGGTTTCAGGACCATTACGACGGCAAGGCTAAGGCTTTCTTGACTGAGGCTCTTGCTGCTCTCAAGTGTGCTGATTGGTATGATCGTACCGACGCCCAGATCGATTATTTTGATACGGCGTACTATGTTGATATCAATATCGGCAAGTGGAACAAGCCCTACGCGGTGACTAAATAATCTAATTGGTACGGAGGATACACAAATGATCGTTCAAACATATAAAGCAATGTGTCGTTATAAGGATGAGCCCGGTGCGGGTTGCGGTTGGGTCTATGTTCAGGCTACTAACCCGTTCGAGGCTTATCAGTTCTTGAAGGCTCAGTATGGGCGTTTGCTTCTCACGGAGTATGCGATCCCTGCGTAAGAAATTGGGTAACATCTGGCTTGACTTCGGTCTTGCTGGATGTTATACTGATTGTGTAAAGTGAATACTTTACATAGTGTGTTGTTTATTTTTATTAACTTGATGAGGTAATTTTTATGTCTGCTAAGTTGTTTTCTGTTGTTGGTATCACTGTTCATAACGGTAACGCTAAGGTCCGTTTCACTGAAGATATGGGTCGTCGCGTGAAGCAGTTCTCTAAGGGTGGCGCTACTCGCGTTGACTTTGTGAATCTGCCCAATGCTATGAATAAGATCGACGCATTGCGCTATATGCTCACACTGGAGCAGTTCGCAAGTGCTGAGGATCAAGCTACGATCACTGAGACTCTGAATGATCGTGAGCGCGAGGCCCGTAAGGGTGAAGTGCGCGTTCAGGCTAAGCCCTCGCTCGACTCTATCAAGAGCCGCGCTAAGGCAAAGTCTAGCGTTGATGCCTAATTAGTACTTTGTTGCTGATACTGAGAAGCCCCGGTAACGGGGCTTCTCTTTTTTCTATATCAGAGCTTGACATTGAATCCATTTTGTCTTAAACTTATATTGTTGTCAATAAACGGAGTGTTTTTTATGTCTTACGTGTTTGCAGGTATAAGATACGATAACAAGCCCAATGTTGATTTTTCTAAACGCAATACTGATCGATATGAATTGTCGCTAGAGTTTGAAAGTAAATTGACGTTTGACAAGATCAAAAATTCTGCCCCCTACTTTGAGTATCTGTTAGATGATAAAGTTGTAGGTTGGTATGATGCTGAAGTGCAAGTAGGTTACATCGCATAAACTGTTGTAACAATACAACAAGTAAAAGCCCCAGAAATGGGGCTTTTCTTTTTTCTGTCAGGAAATTAGTCCTAATATAAAGTCATTAAAGACGATAAAAATGATGTAGCTATACTCAGATATAGCTCAAACTCAGAAACGCTGTAATGCGGTCCTATTGCGTTATACGGCCAATAGAATCAATGACTTACAGTGCCGGGTATGTTCTGTGCAGATAATCTAGGGCAACTCTGTTGCTCTTGCGTTCGTACCAACCCTTGCCTGTATATACATTCAGTACGTTTTGAAAATATTCTTCGTACATTGGAGCAACATGTTCTAGTGTAAAGTTCTCGGCCCATGTTCTACAATTTTGGGGTTTAATGTTACTGATGTTCTCTGTAGCATAAACAAAATGATCAAATGTGCGACAACGATATCCAGTGACACCATGTAGATTGTTTTCTACGAAACTACCCCAATCTGTTGTGATTGTTGGAGTGCCCGACATTAGCATTTCTATCTGTACACCGCCAAATGGTTCAATATACATGCTAGGTACATATGCGCCTTTAGCATTAGCCATCAATTTTTTTCTAGTTGGAACGTCTGCGTAACCTACGAACTCAACGTGTTTTGGAAACACCATGTCGTCCGGCTTTTGACCAGCAATAACAAGTTTACAGCCTGCCGCCTCGCTGGCCTGCATAGCAACATGTACGCCTTTTCCGCTATATACACGACCTAGGAACAACATGTAATCTTCTTTCTTATCATTGTATGTAAAATCATCTGGATCAAAATAGTTTGGTATTACAACATCATACCAATCTTGATTACAATGACCTACACCCTGCATGCCATAATAGGCATGCATGATGGCATAACTCTCAAATACTTTCCAACGAGCCCAATGTCCACCTGCGTATCCAATACCGGGTTCAACAACGATCATATCATGTTGATGAGCATCACATATAGCGCGAACCCCGCTACCCCAAAAAGGAAGAATAAAATCATTTTTTTGCTTACGCAGGCCTATCTCGCGTATAGTATTCTTATAGAATGTTTGATAAGCATGGTCTTGTGTATTGTATGTAAAAAAGTTCTTGCGCCAATCATAATTACCATAGGCTTTTTGTAAATCATCATTGGTAAGTACCGTAACATGTTCGTCGCAAACTAAATCTGATTCCTCATGTCCGTAGTGTATGATTTCATGCCCACGTGCTTTCATCATTTTACCGAACTTAAGAACTTTTTGCGTGTAAGCACAAGCATTATACTCTTTACTTGTGACCGTGTGGGGCAAACCTAAAATATGGAAACGCATATGTGGATAACCTAGTATATGTAAGATTACTTATACTAGGTTTCCTTTTTGCCTAAATTTTTAGTTTAGTATTATGTACCTGATCCTGCGATCACGTTCCACTGAGTCGCACCACGTACCTGCATGCCTGATCCAGTCACATAGATCATCATACCTGCTACCGGTGATGTAATTGCTGCATCTCTAGCACCGTTACTTGCGTATGTTGCTAACTGAATTGGTAGAGCAGCAGTAACTACTGTATTAGCAACTGACAATGCGTTTGCTGCGCCGGTTACACTTAAGCGAATCTTATCATTGTTACCATCAAGATCGATCACTTCACCGCCACCATTGGTGACTACTGAAACGTTTGCTTGACCGAATGATAAGATACTACCTTGCGGGTTGAACTCAATTGTTGGACCAAAGTTATCTAGTTCAACTACGCCGCTAGTCGCATTTGCGAATAGTGGGTAGAATGTACCTATAACATTAGCATTTGCGTTAGTGATAGTCACAAAATCAGCAGTAACATTCGATAAGTTTGTACCATCACCATTGAATGATGTTGCTGAGATGTTTGCATTAATGCTGATGTTACCTGCTGTATTTGCAACAAGTTTCACGCCGTTGTTGAAACGAATGTCTGCTTGCTTGAATGGAACATCTAGACCTACTAAACCTAGATCGATCCACTGTAGGTCAAGACCATAATCAAATCCTGAACCGCCTGTGCTGTTCTTCATGCTTACGCCATATGCTGCGCCGGCAGTTGTTAGACCACCGTCACCATCTAAATAAGCGATAACTGCTGCGTCTGCTGTAGTCGTTTGATCACCTACAACACCAAGCACGCCAGTCTTTAAGAAGTCGCTAGCATTAGTACCAGTAATCAAGTACTGACCAGTAACACCTGTTAGATAGTTACTGTTGCCAGTTAGATTTGTACCAGTAATGCGACCACGAACTGCTTGTGCGCTTGCTGGATTGTTTGGATCACTGCTACCGAATGCGCTGTCAACTGCCAATACACTCTTGACACCTACTGTAGCACCTGCGCCTACGGCACTAGCAACACCGTCAATATTAGCACGACCGTTAGCAATGTTTAAATTACCAACATTCAAACCACCAGTTACATTGCCTGATGCCGCATCAACTGTACCTAGTGTTACTAAGTTACCGCCTTCGACATTACCAGTAGCATCTACCATACCGCCTGTTACTAAGTTACCTGCATCAACGTTGCCAGTAACAGTCAGACTTGTTAGAGTACCAAGACTTGTTACGTTAGGTTGTGCTGCTGTTTCTAATGTGCCTGTTAGTAATGTACCGCTGACGTTGCCTGCACTTACGTTACCTGTTACTGCAACAGATACTAATGTACCTAAGCTTGTGATATTTGATTGTGATGCATTTACTACATCGCCTGCGAATGCAGCATAGTTTGCGTTAGCAACTGTGTTGACATTAGCGCCGTTGATGTTTGTTAGTCCTGCACCATTGCCGCTATATGAACCTGTGCTTACTACGATGTTACCTGAAACCTGTAGATTGTTTACCGCATAGTCCCAAGTAAAGTTACTGTCACCAGTAAATCCACCCGGTGCGCCGTTGCTATACTGTACGCTAGTATTGCTACCACCTATTGTTGGCATCACGCCAGTAGCACCTGTGGCGCCAGTAGCACCAGTAAGACCTGTAGCGCCTTGCGCGCCTTGTAAACCTGTATCACCCTGTACACCAGTAGCACCAGTCGCGCCATTAGGGCCAGTAGAACCTGTCGCACCACCTGGACTACCAGTAGCACCTGCTGGGCCAGTAGCGCCAGTAGGGCCAGTAGGTCCGCCTGCAGGTCCAGTTGCACCGCTAGCACCAGTGGGTCCAGTAGCACCTGTTGATCCCTGTAGACCTGTTGAACCTGTTAAGCCCTGCAAACTAATGTTCCATGCGTTTGTGCCGGAATATGTGCCTTCACCGTTGAATGATGTTGAGTTAAATGTTAATGCACCAGATAATGGAGCATAACTAATAACTGTACCTGACATCCAATTGCTTGCTGTATTTGCAGCGACTACGTTTTGACCTGCTATGAATGCAAGACCTGTTCCTACTGTAAATGATTTTGTACCAGCACCAATTGATGAAGAAGATGTGCTAGTAGTTGTATAACTATCACCATCTAAACCTGAAGCACCAGTTGCACCCTCTAAGCCTTGAGGACCAGTTGGGCCCGTTGCGCCAGTTGAACCAGTAGCACCTGTCGGTCCTGTGCTTCCTGTCGCGCCTTGGGGTCCTGTTGATCCTGTGCTGCCTACTGGACCAGTTGCACCTGTACTACCTTGTGGGCCTGTGGCGCCAGTGGATCCTGATTGACCAGTTGCACCAACTGGACCAGTTGCACCAGTTAAACCAATTGCACCAGTTAAACCAGTTGCACCAGTTAAACCAGTTGCACCAGTTAAACCAGTAGCACCAGTAGCACCTGGGCCACCTGCGATACCGCCATACGCTAAACTGTTCCAGGGTGTAGCACCATCACCTATCTTAAACTGATCTGTATCAGTTTCTATACCCATCTCGCCAGATGCGAGTACGGGATTTGCCGCAGTCCATGCTGCTGCTGTATCCCTTCTAAATTGTATTAAGACCGACATTATACTTTTCCTCCGTCATCTGACGATATAAAATTATGCACTAATAGCATTGCCACCATATAGGCTTGCTAATAGTAAAACTGAACTTGTTGCGTTGCCGCCGTCGCCGCTAACGCTTGGGTCTATATAAACCCAACTTAAATTACCTGAACCATCTGTTGCTAATACATAACCACTGCTACCGCCTGTGATCTTTACATTAGCAGCAGGACCTAGATTTGATAGTGTTGGATTTAATGTTGCTATGTTTGCTTCGCCGTCAACAAATAATGTATTAGTATCAGTGTTGAATCTAAAGTTAGCACTAGCACCGAACAGATTATCATTATTGATCTGTACATATGTGTTAGCACCGGCAGCATTGGCAATCTCGCTTTGAATGTTTGCCCAAGTAAGATTACCACTACCATTAGTACGCAATACATAGTTATTACTGCCACCAGTGATGGTGATATTTCCTACAGCACCTAGATTGCTTTGACCTTCAACAGTCAAATTCTCAACAATGACGTTACCTAGGTTAGCGTTAATGCTACCTGTTACTGTGATGTTTCCACCTACTATGACATTCTGCGTAACTGTTAAGTCACCGCCAATATTTCCAGCACCAACTACGTTAAGATTATCAACTACAAGTGTATCACCTACACCTAGTTCTTGTATAGTCTTAGTCGCAGAATTAGAAACTAACGGATACTTGTTTGCCATTGCTTAATCCTAATACTTGTATTTATCATATTTGCGTAACATTGAGGTCTAGGTAACTTCCGTCACGTTGACCAACTGGATATACACGCAAAACCGGATCAGGGCTGCTCAAATAATTAGATCCGTCACGCATATCTACTGTGATGTAATACACGGGCACGGTTTTCCAGCCCATTTGCTGTGTATCTTGATCTATGATTCCTAGCACTTGCTGCCTTGTCCCGAAATCCGAAGGTGGTATAAATGAGTTTGCGCTACCTACATACCCAAATCTAGTGATACCTACAACATTAGTATTCTTGTTAAATGTAAATGCTCCCGAACCGCCAAAAACCCCGTTATCGTTGAACTGAACAGCAGTGTTTGGACCATCAGCGACCGCAGCCTGCTCCCAATGTAAGTTGCCTGCGCCATCAGTCACTATGACATAATGATTGCTTCCACCATATATTTTGACATTTGAGATATCACCTAGATTGCTGATACCTTTTATAGTCATTCCATTGCCAGAGAACGTTGCTATATTGGCATTACCTGATACCCCTATAGTCACGTTTCCATTTGCTACCGGTATATTGACATTACTTGTACCGTTTGCTAGATTTGCAGTTACGATATTAGCAACTATAGTATTTGCAGTTATCGTGTTTGCGATTATATTATTAGAGTTAGTTGTACCGGCTACAGTTACGTTGCCGGATACTTGAAGACCAACCAACGTACCGACACTAGTGATGTTTGGCTGTGCATTATTTTTAACTGTATTAGCGACATTAGCAGACGGAAACAAATTTCCTGCTTCATTAAGAATATAGTTACCAATCTGATTGACATTTGATCGTAAAGTTTGACCGTCAGGAGTGGCAAGTGTAACAGTCGGGTCAACGACAGGAATAACAATATTACCATTTAGGTCAACATTTGCTAGGTTGTTTAGTCCGGTAATTTTTACGCCGCGTGTTGCCATACTTTTATCCTATTATACTGTATTTATCCTTATTACCAACTAGTTGTTCCGGTAAATTTACTCCAAGTATTTGCTGATACACATACATATAGGTTTCCGCCTGCATCATAAGCAGCCTGACCAGCGACTCCACTTGAAGTATTTGATGCAGGTGCTGTAGTCCAAACAACAATGTTGCTAAGTTCTGTATCTGTTAAAACAACACCACCAACATTTATACTATCAGCAACTTGTAAACTACTAAAACCATACAATGCTGGGGCAGGACTTGCGCCAGTGTTTGCGAACACAGCGCCCGGTACTTGTAGATTACCGTTGTTATCAAATCTCCAAGTATAACCAATACCACCATTTGAACCACCGTTGTATACACTAATGTTTGCGCCAAAGGTTGTAGCATCAAAAGTTGAGAAGATGTTGGGATCATTTTGATTGCTTACTGATTGTAAACTTGCTACAGGGTTACTACCTGCATCCATAGCATACATTCTAATGTTGCCGTTATATTGCTCAATGGCTCCACCTTCTGGTGGTCTTAGTGAGTTATTATCAAAGTTCCATTTACTTTCGACACCATCAAGGTCAAATGAAATTGAGAAATCACCGGATTCCAGTCTTGTTTGCGATAATGCAACTAAGCCATCATCAACAACTTGTTGATAGACACTTGGATCGTCTCCATCATCAACTGCTACTATTGTAACATCTTCATCAATTGTACCATAAATCTTACGGTCAGTAGCAAATGTCCATGTCATATTATCATTATCTACACCGATGACTACATTACCATCGCTTGCTACAACATTAGCATAACTATTGCCATTGCTTATTACGGCTCCACCGCCACCGCCTGCAGGACCTGTAGCTCCGGTCTCACCAGTAGCACCTGTTGCTCCATCTACACCGTTACTTCCAGCAACGCCAGTAGCACCAGTTGCTCCATCTGTACCGTTAGTACCGGCTGGTCCTGTACTACCTGTGGCTCCATCAACGCCCGCAGTGCCAGTAGCGCCTGTAGCTCCATCAACACCTGCACTTCCTGCTGGACCCGTTGCTCCAGTTGCTCCATCTGTACCGTTAGTGCCTTGCTCACCTGTCGCACATGCATCGCCTTGTGGACCAGTAGCTCCAGTTGCTCCATCTGTGCCATTAGTGCCGGCTGGACCTGTACTGCCAGTCGCTCCATCAACACCAGCACTTCCTGTAGCGCCAGTTGCACCACCTGGATCACCTTGTGGTCCAGTTGCGCCTGTAGCACCCTGTGCACCTACAGCGCCATCTAAATTAACTAGCCAGGAGTTATAAGAACCTGTACCTGAAGTTGTAATACTGTCAAAGGTCAATGCTCCTGTAAGTGTATCATATGTAACTACAGGACCAGCCATGTAATTTACCGTGTTATAAACAACTGTGATATCTTGTCCAACCGTATACGCTAAACCTTGTTCAACATTTAATGATATATTTCCCGTTGCAATTGTTAAATTACTCACGCTGCTTGTAGCATATCTGTCACCTACGGGACCTGTAGCACCAGTCGCACCTGAACTATTACCCCAACTTAATTCACCATTACCGTCTGTAATTAAAACTTGACCGTTACTACCACCAGTTATGGTCAAATTATTAACGCTACCTAAATTGACGAATCCAGTAACATTTAAGTTGCTAAGTGTACCTACACTAGTGATATTGGGTTGAGATGCATTTATAACATTATATGCAAGATTTGCAATATTTGCATTTACTACTAAGTTGCCAGTTTGACCTACAATAAAGTTTGCAAGATTTGCTACAGTAATTTTATCAGTAATAAAAGTGCCGTTTGTTGAAACAATAGGTAGTAAGGCAGTAGATGTTAAATTACCATTAATGTTTGGAAGTTGTGATATCTTGATATTTGCCATCTAAATTATCCTATAAGCCAGTTAGTGCCATCGCTGTAAACCGGAACATTGTTACTGCCTCCGCCACTTACTTGCACTGCAAAATTGGTTGCTGCTGCTAAATTACCATCTGTAATAAATCCTCTAGCACCTGCGCCTGCTGTCGCTGCTGTTGGTAAAGAAGAAAATACTATTGTCTTTGTTCTAACTATATTATTTGATACTACATTATTTGATGTGATATCGCCGGTAACTGCCAACGATGACAATGTACCAACGCTTGTGATGTTAGGTTGTGCCGCAGTTGTTACAGTACCGGCAGTTGTTGCGCTGCTTGCGGTCGCTACGCTTAAGTTTGCAACCTGAGTGGTTGAACTTACTACTAGCGGTGCTGTACCTGTAGCGATATTTGATCTTAATTGTCCGGTAGTTGTAATATTACCAGTAACAGTCAATAGATTAGTTGAACTATCAAATGTCAAATTAGCACTTGCGCCAGCATTACCATTATTATTGAATATAACTTGTGTATTACTTCCTGCTACAGGGCCGGTCGCGCCAGTAAGACCTGTAGCACCAGTTGGACCTGTCAAACCAGTAGCACCAGTAGGACCAACTACGCCAGTAGCGCCAGTTGAACCTGTCAAACCAGTAGCACCAGTTGGACCAGTTGGTCCTATATCACCAGTAGCACCAGTAAGACCTGTCGCACCTTAAGTTCCTGTTGATCCTGTAGGTCCAACTACACCAGTAGCACCCACCGGACCAGTTGGGCCAACAACACCAGTAGCACCAGTCGGACCTTCTACACCAGTAGCACCTGTTCCAGTCGCTCCAGTTGGACCAGTTAAACCAGTAGCACCTGTAGGACCTGTTGGACCTGTTGGACCAGTTAATCCTGTTGCACCAGTAGGTCCAGTTGGTCCGGTTGCACCGGTCGGACCTGTAGGACCAGTCGCACCTAAGCCAGTAGCACCTGTAGGACCAGTGGGCCCGGTTGCACCGGTTGAACCTATACCAGTAGCACCTGTGCTTCCTATAGTACCATATGGAGTACCATTAGCATATAATAATCCGTCTGTTCTAATATTTCCAGCAGTGACATTGCCTACGAATGAAACACTATTAGGTAGATTAATAGAAATATTACCTGAATCAATTATTGGACTACCGCTAACTAATAGTTGAGTGCTTGTTATACCTACGCTAGTGACTGTGCCTGTGCCTACACCGCCACCTGCTACGCTAATCGTGATATTACCGGTTGGTCCACCAGTTAAATTGATACCGGGTCCAGCAGTAATGCCGGTAACGCCGGTATTAGTAACTGTGATATTACCATTGCTTGTTATAGGATTCGTACCTCCTATACTTATGCCGCCGCCGCCGACTAATCTTACGCTTGTAACTGTACCGAAGTTGTTATTATTACTTGCACTTATAATTCTGCCGAATTGATCTACAGTAATAGTTGGATTTACATAATTTCCTGCTGTAACATTACTATTTCCTAAACTTAAAGTAACGTTTCCAAAGAATCCGCCACCAGTTAAACCATTACCTGCAAGCACTCCGGTAATATTGCCACCACCATTCCCGCCGCCTGTAGCATCTATTGTAATTGCACCGGTATTTGCTACTGTAAGAACGATATTATTACCTGCTATTAAGTTAGCAGATATGACAGTATTGGCGACTGATAACCCATTGGCCGGATTATTTGTAATTTTTATGCCGTTTCCGGCTACTACACTATTTGCATTACCAAAAATAGTGTTAAAATTATCATTTATTTTGGTAAATGCTGTGTATAAACTGTCACTATTGGTGCTTTCATTAGGAAGACCAATATTAATCTTTACATTTCCTGAAATAGCCATAATTGTATCCTGATAATGTATTTATCAGTTAGGGCTAAATGAACTTCCGCACCCGCAAGTCGTAGCAGCATTAGGGTTGTTTATTACGAATCTAGCACCCTCTAAATCATCTTTATAATCTAAAACAATATTTTCTAAATATTGCATACTGACCGGATCCACCAGTACAGCAGTATTAGTCAACGCTATTTCCCAATCATCAGTTCCATAATCAGTCTCAATACTAAAACCATATTGTAGTCCACTGCAACCGCCGCCTTCAACAAACATGCGTAGACGCGCTTTAGGATCAGTTTCCTGACTTAGTATTTCAACTATTTTCTTTTCTGCATTTGGACTTATTTGTATCATTTTTTGTCTTTGAATACTATTTCGCCAGTGTTTCTATCATACACTACTGACTTATTTAATTTAGTCAACTGACTGGGGTCGGCTAAAATTTCTGGGTATTTGAACATACCGGGTTTGTATTGGCTATATGGAACTCTATAATTCAGATATAGTTTCTTTAGTTGTTCTATTCTATCTTGATTGTTAGTAGTTTTTGTTTCTCTACTAATCGCATTGATGATGCTCATATCACCGACCATAGCATCACCACTGACCAGATATGCTTCAGTTGGCATCTGTGTGATCTTCTCATCATCTTTACCAGTTAGATTACCAAATGTCTGAAGTGCTGAACTATCTGTAGGCATGAGGTATACTTTACCTTCACGCTCTGGCATATATGATGGCATATCTTTGAATCTACGGAATCTAATACGCCAGGCTAGTTTGCCACTACCATCTTCAACAAATACTTTACGGCTAACTATACCATGACCAACTTCTCTTGGTCTTTCATAGCGTTTTGGATTTAGCATTGGATATAAGAATTTACTAGATCCGGGCTGTATATCAAACTTGCTACCAGCAGGTACGAGATGTTCTTTCTCTAGTTTACGAAATTCTTTTTCATCTACTTCAATGGGTTCGCCAACAGTTGCTACGCCTATAGCATATGCTTTGCCACTACCTGTTTTCACTATGCTTACACGCTTGCCAACATATGGTCGTAAACTATCACTATTGCGTGTCTCTAGTTTCTTTTTACCATCCACGATCAAATCAGCATAGTCAATGTTGCCGTCATTGCGAACATTGATGCCTATCTCTGGTATGCTAAATTCACTTGCTCTCATCTATTTGTACCTTGCCTACTAGTCGTAATTTAGATGTGTTGAACCACGCGCAACTTTCCACATCCCAACTCATCATAAACATGTTATCAAATCTGCTTTTAGGTGTATGATGCACTGCATCGTAATCTTTCGCTATCATATCCCAACGCATTTTCATAAACAGATCCATGCTGTCTTTTGCGTGTATGCCATAATTTCTAGCGATTAGCATGGCATCTTTATCTGTGTTAAGTTGTAGTATTTTAGCACCTGGCATTACTTCATATAGTGTACCTGTATCTGTGACCCATTGCGGCATCTCATGTTTACACCATTCTACCCAAGCACTAGTATAAGCATTGCCTACTTTCTTTGCTGTGCTAGTCCATATCTTAGCATCAGGTTTCATACCTTCATTTACCTGATCTGATCTAGGTACATACAATTGCGGACCTAATGTTGTTAGTTCACTTGCTCTCATAATTTATACATCTTTTGCCATATTTCGCTTGATAAGCCTAAATCTATTACTACAGGTTTGCCCATAAATTGACCCCAGTTACCATTATCCTGTAAATCGGTTAATTCAATATCGCTTGAATCTTTTAGTTCTGATACTTTATCTACATACTCATTAAACATTTCAAAACTTTGTTCAGTAGGAGCACCACCATATGATATCCACATGTTCAAATCAAAATACTGTTTTTTTAAATCGGCAGGCTTATTCAAATACTTAGGTTTATCAGGTAATCCTAATCTAAACTTTACAGCATCAGTTAGGAACCATAGTGTTGGGGTACGCAATAATTGTAATAGTGGCTTCATAGAAATTTGGTTAGCTAATTCTGTTTGTAGCCAAACAGGGCGTTTGTTATCTTTGTCATAGTCAATCAATGGAATAACAATATCAGATTGTCCTATGACATAATCATCTAATACCTGTATCTCTGCTTCGTTCTGTGCTAGACCTTTAAGATTCTTTGCTACTTTCAATACAGTATTGCGACCCTCATAGGGTATGATGAAAGCAACACGGCTGCTGCCGGAACCGATTCTCTGTGCTTTTGATACAGCATACTTGATACGATTTTTGAAAGTCTGGCGTAGATTGAGTTGTTCTTTATCCCAATCTGGGGGAAGTGGCGCCTCTAATGTAAATTCCTTTGCTCTCATTTTACTATCCAAGGCACAGGACAAGCCTTACCGTTTTTTATAAGTTTAGACACAATAGAGTTATAATGTCTTTGTTTATTTTGTTCTGGAGTCAGAGCAAAAATTCCTGTTTTATTTTTCTTTGCGTAAGTACCGCCTTTCTTTCCACCAATACTTCCTGCTTTGGATGCGTGACCTAAACCAAAACCACATTTGCCTTCTTTATTTGCTTGGGAGGCAGCCAATGATGCGACTTTACTTCGTTCCTCATCACTAAGTTTTAGTCGCAAAGAAACCATATAAGCAGCACCGTAATCACCTTGAGAAAAATGTATATCATAATGCTCACGAATAGTTACCATTTTTAGATTAGAAATATCATTATTGCTATGGTTCCCGTCAATATGATGTATATCCATAAATTTAGGAATTTTTATATTATGATAACTTTCGTAAATTTGTCTGTGTTGAGCCTTCATAGACTTCTGCCCCATCTAGTACTTATTTTGTTCCAGTCTATGATTTTCCATAACTGTTTGATGTATTCCTTTTTATCACTTCCATAGTCCAAAATGAATGCGTGTTCCCAAAAATCCACTAACAATAGTATGTCGTCACGCACTTCGTGGTTGACTATTGTTTTGATAGTACCTTTATCGCTTAGGTAGATCCAGCCACTACCCTGTATCTTCATGGCTTCATCTAGAAACTTATCTTGGAATTCACCATAGGTTCCATAATGCTTTTCTATGAAACTTGCTATGGGACCATTGGGCTTGTTTATGACTCTTGATTCACGAAACTGATCAAACCATATATTATGCAGGAATACGCCTGCATAGTTGAAATCTCTGTCGCCTATCTTATCGTTATATCGTTTAGCATACCCTTTTGCTAGTTTATTATAATGAAGGTCAAGGGTATCATCACTCATCACGGCCTTAACATCAGCCCTAGTGAATTTGAGCGGGTTTATAGCAAGATCGGTTGCTTTTCCCTCTAATAACTCTATAAATGGTAGCATTTATATATTTATCGGGGTATCGTAAGAGTCTACATTCGTCTTGTGATTCTACCCTTGGACAGATCGTAGGGACTCATTTCAATCTCTACACGGTCGCCGTCTAATATACGAATCTCATGCTGACGCATTTTACCCGAAATATAACCTAATACAGTTGTGCCTGTATGTAACTTAACTTTAAACATAGCATTGGGTAATACGTCAGTAATCTCACCCTCTACTTTTACTCCACCTTCTTTAGCCATATATTTGTATTCACTTCTCCTCTAGTTTAACATCAAGATCCTGTAATACTTTAATATACAGGTCTTCTCCGGCAGCAACTTCTTCTTGCCAAGTTGTAGCAGCGTTTTCATCTGCCTGATCGCTGATATATTTGTAAATCTCTACACTTGTGCCAGTTAATAAACAAGCCTTAGCAATACCATACGCTTCCATATCTACCATATCACAATCCATACGCATTTTATTGCGCTCTGTTACATGGATATCGCCCGTAGCACAAGTATATCCTTGACCATTCAGTTTAATAAAACTATTATTGTCGCCTAATATTTGTCCAGGTAATAGTCCTAAACTCATAAGATTCAAATCATGTTGGAAAGTATAATTGACACGATGTATGCCAGATAGTAATTTAATACCGCCTGCCGTACCTAGATTGATTATACGTTTTGGTTTATATTTTTCTATCAATAAAATAGTGTTGATGGCTGCATTGACTTTGCCAACACCAATCTCAAACACATTCTTGTAATTGAATAGTTTGGGAGCCTCAGCACGTAATGCGAAAACAATTAAATCATTCATTGACATCAATGAGGTGTATAACGTTTACACCTAGATCATTAAGTACTTTCTCACCTGGCAAGAATGTAATATTAACTAATGTAGTCACAACCATATTTTTATATTCAATGCCTATGCCTTCGTGTAATAGTTTGCATATCGCTTCAGCAGTACCGCCTGTTGCTAATACGTCATCAACGATCATAACAGTTCCAATTGGCTTTTGTATCTTAGCGACTTCTAATATATCAGTACCATATTCTAATTGATATTCACGGCTGATTAAATCGCCTGGCATCTTGCCCTTCTTACGTACAACATGCATGGGTAATTGACGCTTGAATGCTACTGGGCTTGCCCAAATAAACCCACGTGCGTCTGCGGCGAACAACATACGCGCATCAATAGTATCTGCAACTTGATTGAACCATTGTACAGTATGCCAAAACAAATCAGGGTCTTTAGGAATATCAACAGTATTCAAATAATTGATACCTTGCTTAGGCCAATCTTTATAAACTTTAAGATTGTCCTTAATGTAGTTCTCTGTCCGGGTATCGCCTAGGCGCTTCATTTCTTTAGTGTTTCCCAAATCTTTTCTTTTTCAAGTATATCTTTCTCTAGTGCGCGATATTGATCACCTAACTCTTTTAACTTTTCCCACTTTTCTTCTAACTTTTCGTTAGGATGTAGTATTGCTAATCTTTTTTCAATGTTATCTAATGTGTCGGCAAGACTCTTGCCTTTTAGTTTGATATCACCTTCAAACTCGGCATCGCCCTTTACAGATAAATTTGTTTTGCTATTGTTATCCCAAAAATCATTGAAAGTAAGACCGGGGCTAATATTGCTTACAGTTGGACCGTTACTGGTTGTAAGTGTGTAATTACCTGTACCTGTAGAGATGTACGGCCAAGTATAAGGACTTGCAGCCTGTGATATTGTTGCAGCCTGTGATGTTATTGATGGGTAGTCAAAATCAAATTCAGATTGTTTATCTTTATTTGCAAGTTTATCAAGTAAATCATCTAAACTGCCAAAATCTATTTTAATGTCTTTATCATCCATACTATTTCTTTTGTAGGAATAGTGTTCCATCTTCGTTAATTTTAATTTCTAAATCATCGCCTTCTTTTAATCCCATCTGCTTTAATATAGGTTCGGGTATAGGAATGATAAGATCCCCTGATTCAGGGTCCTCTTGAGTAATAACTTCGTAGCGTGGGTATTCTTTATTAGCCATACTATATTATATGCTTTTATGATATGACTGTAAAATAAATTGGTTAATTACCAAGCGCGGCAACTCCAATATCTTGCCTTCCAACGTGGTCCGGGATTTTTACAATTATGTCTAGCACGAAAGTTTTTTCTGCGTCCTGGGTTAGACTTCTTGATACGCATGTTCTTATCGCCAAAGTTTACTTTAACTACATTGCCTTTTGGACCCTTGACATAGACTTTTGACTTTTTAACATCACCAGCCATTGGCTTACCAAGTGGTACTTCACGACCCTGATATTTGGCTTCATCAACTTCAGCCTCGTTCGTTTTCTTTTTACCTAAAAGTCTATCTTTAATTTTACCTTTTTCTTCTTCGCTCGCGCCCTCGCGTCCTGCTTTCTGAAGTTCTTTCATGCCTTTGGCACCAAACTTCTTTTTACCAAGATAGGCTTGCAATCCGCTTTCTTCTACATCTTCTTCTGAGAGTAAACCTTTAGTTTCTAATAGACTTGTAGCAACTTCATCACATTCAATTAGTATGCCATCTTCTAGTATTTCTACGATTCCGGCTTCAATAAGTGTTTCTTCATCAAGTTCAATATCAAATTGATCATGAACCTCATATAGGTTTTCTACAACACTTAATTCATTAACTAGGTCTAATAGATTGCGCATGTTTGACATAAAATATACCCTGTAATATATTACTATTTATTCAAGTAGGGGCCATAAATCTTTTCAAGTTTTTCAATGGTATGCTGTCCGGTTTCACTATCTTCATACTGATCTTCATGTTTTATGGTTATCCCGCCCGCATCTGCCCAAGCTTTAAGGTACTTACCAAAATCGTCTACTAATACATTAGGACGACCGCCGCTCATAGCATGTTTAAACTTCTGATCTGTGAATATAGCATTACCTGAACTACCCGGATGATATTTGTCTAACCAGTCTTTCTTAGCCTGAACACTGGCTTCCTTATAAGGACCGCGCAATGGGGCACTTAATACAGTATATGGAATATTGTTTCTTCGTAACCAGGCAATAACTTCCATACCCCCGCTTAATGGTTCTAAATCATAGAAGAAATCATATACTTCTTTGGCTGAACTATGAGCCAATTCTTCAATTTCTTGTTCTTTATTTCCAATAGCCTTCCAGTGATCTACCCCACTTTTCTTGCTCCAAGCACCAAAAAAGTCAGCCTGAACACCATCCATATCTACAAAGACATGAGGCATTTTTTTAGGCTTGTTTTCTTGTTCAACTAGTAATTCAACAATTTTCATAGAAATATTTATAATTTTTTATACTTCTCGGGACGCTGACTGTCAGGAGTATAATCAATATGCATTTTAGGACTGTAATCAATAAACATATCATGCTTATTGACCATGTAATCTCCGTATTTTAACGTGATATAACTGCTCAACTTCTCATTAGGCTCATCATAACTACCCAATATTAGATGTTGGTCGAATTTAATCTTAAATTTTAGTAAAGGCTTAAGTGTTTTATCCTTAAGCATCTCACTAAAATCACTATCTTCCTTTTTAAAAATATAATACTTCATTTTTTCCACAACATGAAATTGACATAATCTGTTTCACTATCAAATATAAATTGATAAAATCCAGGGCTGCTACCTGCTTCGTTCAATACTTTATAGTGCCAATTATAACTGATATTATTTTGACACCATTCAATCACGGGCTGTAGTTGCCCATATGGGATAGCGATTTCACAACGATATCCAAACTTAGTCAATGTGATGTTGGTGGACATTGACTCCGCTCAATTGTAAAAACTTGATGCCATCATCGCTACGGTATTCATGCTTATAGTATAACGTAGTGATACCGCTTTGGTAAATCAATTTGGCACATTCAATACAGGGTGCATGAGTACAAAAAAGTGTACTATCTTTACTACTTTCGGTACTTTGTGCTACCTTAGCAATGGCGTTAGTTTCAGCGTGTAGTACTTCAGGCTTTGTTTTTAAAGTAATATGAAACCCATCTTCTTCATAAGTTTCTGTTTCACAAACATTTTCCCAACCACTAGGCATACCGTTGTAACCAGTAGCAAGTATCTGATTGTCTTTTACGATCACAGCACCCACTTGTAAACGTTTGGCATAACTAAGACCTGAAGTGACTTCAGCGATCTTCATATAGTAATCTATAAATTTAGGTTTCATTTCTCAAGTAAATTTAGTTTGCCGGGTTTATCTTTCCACTCAGAATAATCTGGTAATGGATCCTTACGTTTTGTGATACTAGGCCAACCGCCCTGTGATAACTCTGTATTAAGATTTATCCAAAAGTCCATGTTAGGTACATTCTTGTCAGAGTCAGCCACAATAGCCTCTACCGGACATTCGGGAATACATACACCACAGTCAATACATTCATCAGGATTGATGGCTAGAAAATTAGGGCCCTCGTAAAAACAATCTACTGGGCAAACACTCACACAATCAGTATGCTTACACTTAATGCAATTTTCAGTTACTACGTGCGTCATTATTCAATCCCATAAATTCCTATAATATTTTCCAAATAATTCTAATCCTTCTTGAATACGTCTTTCATGCTCCATATGTCCTACACTATCATACCAATGTTCTTCGGGATTTTTATCTACCATTTGAAAAGTATCTTCAGTTTTACCATTTAATGGATTAGTATATTGTTCATCATTTTTTACCCAATCATATTCTGCTTTGCCATGATGATATCTAGTTTCATAATCATCTAAAGCAATTTGTTGAAAACTCCATATCATCTTGTCAAGGATAGTATCCCATTCTTTACATTTTTCATCAAATGATTCTTTATGACTATCTTTGTAGAAGTCAAAACTATCCTGCATATCATAATCCGCGCCTCCTGCATCACCAAACTCAGCAGGTACGCCCATTTTGGTCGCTTTCAGTTGTATTAATGCAGGAAGAATGATAAGAGCAAGTGTGCCATCTAAATTCCATGTATCAAATTTATCAATTTGTACATCTATGGTACGCTTATCATTTTTCTGAAATTTGCTTATACTTACTTTCATTCAATATTCTTTAAATCGTTTTCAACTTTACCTTCAACGAACCGGTATTGTTGATCATTGTGATTCACTAATGCAAACTTGACTTTATCATATTTGTATAAGTTTTCTGCCAATTCTTCAACTGTATAGGCTTGTCCTGTAAAGTCTCCTGTATCTTTATTATACAACAGTATACTACTTTCATTAATTTCTGTAAAGTAGTTAGGAACTTTGATTACATTGGTTTGGATGCCCTGTGAGTCAAAAAAATTATTAGCCAATTCTTCTAAACTCATGCCGTTATCTTCTGCAACTTTCTTAAGTGCGCGGCGCAATTTCCAGGCTATATATACCTGACAACTAATCCAACCTAACGCAAAAATATTAGCGTATACAATCAAATCCATAATCATATTTATTTTTATCTCAACAAAAGAAAATGTACCGATATATTGCTATATCGGTACTTGGTCAATATTAGATTATTGCGACCTAAATTCATTATAAATTTTATGATTTATAGTCTGCGGGACTTTAGGGCGCCCGCAACCCTCTCATCTATTAGACGAGACCGGCAGCGAGAGCCTTGTAGCCAGCGGCAACAACAGCACGGCTTGGGTTACCAAGACGATACTTAGTGCTGACGCGACCCTTGCTATCTGTGCGACGGTTTGCGTAAACGGCAAAGCCATTGAAACGCAAGTCAGAAACAGTAGCAGTAGGATTGGCAATGCCAAAACGTGCGCTGATCTGAGCAGCAGTCAATTCTTCACCAGTACGTAGAGCCTCAAGTAGACGGCCCTGCTTCGTTACAGTTACAGTAGTCATATTTCTCTTTCCTCTTATAAATGCGCTGTTTTTCAACAACGTACAGATAGTATATGATACTTTACTTCAGTATACAACTGTTTTGGTTACCTTTATTATATCTCTATAACCAAATCTTTTGACCAACCACTATCGGGCTCGTATCCTTCATATCCGCGAGGATTGCAGGCTACTGTGGTTTCACCTACCTTATATTGAAAGGCATGGTGTGTATGACCCTGTGTCCATAATTTAATCTGTGGATGATCAAGTATAAATTCACTTAGGTCGCTACAATATGCACCGTTAAGATAGTAGTCATTTTTATAATTTTCGTTAATACTTAAATGAGTTGGACCCATGTGTCCAACTACAACGCACTTATCATACTGTGGTACAGTTTCTTTAAGCCATTTAACATGATCATGATGTCGTTCCATAGTATGGTAAGCACGAATCTTAGTATATCCTAATCCATCATGGCGAATCAGTCTATGGTCGTTTAATAAGTTGCTAACATTATGCATAGTAACTGGATCACCCTTATTAAGGTCCGTCCATAACGTACATCCTAGAAAAGGCCAACCATCAATAACCTTAACATCCTTTTCAAGGAAATAGATATTTGGCCAGTAACTAGTTTCTTCGCGTAGATAATCAAGTGAGGCTAACCATTTACCATGATAGAACTCATGGTTGCCTGCTACATAAACTACATGTTTAAAATTATCACTACATCTTTGTAAAAAGTTACGGAAACGGTCTGCCTTTTCAGGGCGCATCAATCCGCTCTTCCACAGGTATTCTTTAGGATAATCAGCCCTCATACTTGCCCATTCATCTCTAGGATGGTCGTGCAGGTCTTGTGCGATAAGAATGTCGCCGCTTAGAATTAATACATCACACCCGTTATTTGGAATATCAGTATCGCTAAATTCAAGGTGTAAGTCACTGACCAATTTGATTTTCATTTACAACTCTATAATTTGTATTAACAACTTCTCTGGTGCGTCTTTCAAAATATGCATGTTCTAAAAATTGTTTGTCACTGTTCCAAATTTTACCATATTCAAATACAACTGTAGTTGGTTTTTCTATTAGTGTTTTACCCTTATTTAAAAAATCTACAAAGTCATAATCATATGTAATAGAGTGTGGATACGTAGCATTCTTATCATATACTAAACGCATTTGAAAGTCAATTAATTGTTTATAGAGTTCATTATCTAACTTACACCATTTTTTAGTGAAAATAGCAAGTAGTTCTTCAAAAAGTTTGGTTCTATCTAACAACAATGGAGTCCCTGCTACCCAAATATTGTTGTGTGCATTGTGTCTTAAATCTTTATCCGATTCCTGTATTCTACCTGATGTTAAACAAGCCATGAAACTTTGTAATCTAAAATAAGGGGTACTAATCCAAAGAGACTTTTCTTTAAGATTATTTTCAAGGTATGAATAAAAAGTATCATAAGGTAAATTATTGTACTTGCGCAAAAATCTGCTTAGTATATTAGTGCTTCCTGTCATGTAATGAAAATGCATGATTACACTACTAAACAAATAACTCTTAATTAAATCTTCTCTGGGCATATATTTTGTGCCCACAACTACAGTCTCACTTTCAGGGATATCACCTTCAATAATGTTCACACCTGTAACAAATTTAGGGATATCAACTGTAATTAACTCATGTTGCTTTCGTTGTTCAGTACTGTTGAGTTCACTATTTTCTAAAGTTTGAGTAAACCAAATATCAATAAAGTTATGTTGACCTAATTCTAATAATTTAAAATGATTATTACGCCATGAATCTTTGTTTTCATATGGAAGACCGATTAGTAATTCTGTATACGCACTAATGTTTTGCTTCTCGCATAGTTCTAACATCTTGGTCATGTCAGAGGTTTCCATATTCTTACGTTTAATTGCGTCTAATACAATTTCATCCATACTCTGTACACTAATTGTAAAACCGCGGTTGTGGCCATTAAAAAATATTTTTGCTATATCTAATATCTTTTCTTTACTATTCTTTGCCCATTGTGCTAATATGACTTTAGGATACCCTACGGTATTTTGATAATGATTCATATGTTCAGCAAACTTTTTATCACGCTCATAGAGTATGCCAAAATTTGCGTCAGCAATAAATACATAATCTACTTTGTTTTGTGACATCCAAGTAATATCGTCCATTACTCTTTGCTCACTTATCTTTACAATTTTGCTATATGTAGCACTGCCCCAATCACAAAACGTACAAGCATAAGGACAGCCGCGATTAGTTTCTAATACTGCTTGCCAATGATACTCTGGATTACGCCTTACTAGATCATCAAATATACCATTAGTGTATGGACTTGGGTATGATACATCTTTAAGTCTGCTAAACCTTAAAACCTTATTAGGACTAATGCCATCTATTAGATTTTCTAATAGTTCAGCAAATACAAGTTCACCCTCGCCGTTGACTATACAATCTACATAAGGGTTATTTTCAAAAAACTTCTTTTCTTCGGGAAATTTTGTAACTTGCGGTCCACCAAATATTATAAAACAGTTTGGGTACTTTTCTTTTACTGCTCTAGCAGCAGTGCGATTGTATTGATAGTTCCAAACATAGTTACTAAACACTGCTACATCTGGATCTAAGATGTTTTCCATCATCTTAGATATAGGGTCGCGCTTAAAAATAAAATCGCCAAGAACATAGTTCTCAGCGATTTTAGGTATGCTACGCGCAAAACTCCAAAGACATCCTACACTATAAGGTAACCAATAACTCGGATTACCTTGAAATATTGTATAGTGAGCAGGTTGCCAAAAGTATATTTTCTTCATTCATGATATTTAGTTTACTAAATATTAGTTTGTTCCTTCTAAATCTTCCCAACCTTCTTTTAGGCATGCTTCGCTGTCGTGGTCAACATCCCACTTATGTAGATATCCTACACTTACATCAAAGCCCTTGCCCCATGTGCTTAGGCTATCATAGTCAAAGTCAAGGTCTTGTTTATCATAGAACCAATGTGTGATATGATCGCCCATGTTGTTTTCGCATACAACATATGCCAACTTCTTGCTATCAAAATCTTCCCCGTTAGTTCTAATCAGTAAGTGACCAAAAGTTCCTTTCTGTGAATCATAGATCATGATAGCAGGTACGGCCTCATTTCCTGCTTTGACGATATCCTTTTCACTAGTTTCTAAATACAACTCACGGCTGTATACAACTCTATCAAATACTATTTCTTTGCTCTCACCGACAGTTTCGTATTTGTTCTTTGACCAATCAAAGTTACGCTTCTTAGTGAAACGATCAGCCCAACTTAGGCTACTACCGCCGTATTCACCGAATATAGTTTCTTCATGTGGTACGATCTCTACCACGCTATATTCATTGTATTCGCTGCTTACAAATGTGCCGCCTTCAATGTCATCGAGGTCGTAGTATTCTCTATTACCACTACCTTCCCATAACTCGGGACTATTTGGATCATAACCTTCGTATTCATTATCCTGATCCTCATCGTCACCATAATCAGTATCACCATCCATGGCCTTTTGATGCATGGCATAGATATGATCACACACATTACCATCACGCTCATCATCTAACCAATAGTCAACAAATTCTTTGCTGACAGTATTGACTTTGAGTTCACCGCCGTAGCCGCCTACTTCAATCAAGAAGTATCTATATCCGATGTGCGGATTGACCCACTTTGCTAATTTCTTTTTCTTAGCAGGAGTCTTTTTCTTGGGTGTAACCTTCTTCTTAGTAGAAGGCTTCGTAGTCTTTGTTGCTTTCTTTTTTGTAGCCATGTTGTCCTCTAGTGTTTTGAATATAGAATCTCCAATGTTTAGGGTCTTTATCTTTGAAAAGCCTAAACTGGGGTACGAATAAAAAGAATATCAGAAACAGCCCGCAAAGTAAAGCAAGTACGGGTAATAATGCTAATTTTGCTAAAAAGTTTTTAAGATAATCCATTATAAATTACCACAAATAAAAATACAAACATCAATGGAACTAATACAAGTGCTGCAAATCTATCAAACTTATTGTCCCAATCAAATGCTTTCTTTTGCATGGGGCAACGTCCCTGTTGATAATCACAATACTCAACGGGAACACCACTATGATCTAGTTGCTTATTACAGCCTTCTACACTACACTTCATATTAGGCTACGATGTTATATTCTTCACGTAGAATTTTCTTGTAGGGCTTACCTTGTTCAATAAGCATAACAACAAGCTGTAGTTTATCGGCTAAAAGTAGTTTGTTATCCTTCTCTAAACTCACTACTACTTCGCGCAATTCATCAATATTAATTGGCAGGTCCATTGTTTGCTCCTTCGTTATATGCTTCACGTTCAAGTCTTGCTTGAATATCCTCAAGATTATCTACACATCCGCGTATCCAGGCACGTTTTGTACCTTCGTTATCTTTAAATCGTAATGGAACATTGCGTCTACATTCGCGCACAAAATCGCGCTTCTCATAACGCTCACCATCAGCCATACGCGCACCGATAATAATACCTAGTGCTGTAGCAATCTTTTTACCGTCACCGTCGCCGATAGTGCTTCCAATTAAGCCGCCAACAACTGCACCTGTCAACTTGTCTGTATCGTTGGACTGTGCGTTTGCCGCGCTTGACAAGCCAAGCAGGAGGGCAACACTGATAACAACTAAGCCATGCTTTGCCATATTTCATTCTCCTAATCTATTAGAACATCTGATTATAGATGCCAACCGTATTTATAATGCCCATTATGAAGTTTACTATAATCAACGCATTATCCTTCCAACGATAGCCTACATACATCCACCCAACAGCACCGATCCAACTTGCTATTGTGTCAAATATAAGTAGTTCATGTATGCCTGTGCCGCGACCTAACGCCATGCCAACAAGCATGATGATACTGACAGACCATTTAATCCACCAGATATGGTCTTGTTCTTTTAAATAGTTAAACATTGTTTTCATAATTCCTTAACATTTCTTCCGTCATAGTCTCTCTTTTTTCTAAGATGTTTAAATTAGTAGCTATACTAACTCTTTTATTTTCTTTTATTTCGGGAACGTGATGGAAAAGAGCAGAAGAAAAAAGTAAAAACATTCCATTAGTTGGCTGTATAGAAATTTTTTCTATATTTGGCATATTATTGTTATCAAATACAACGGGTGTAGGGTTAGATTCAACATAAGGAAAGTATATTGTAGACCATCCATTGTCGCTGTGGCTATGCCTATTCGCACTATCACCTTTACTATAAAAATTTATCCAAGAACTTTTTACATATACTTTACATTCCCCGAATACTTTGTTAACAGTTTCATTTTGTAAATTTAGCAAATTATTCAGTATGTCTGTTTGTTTATGAGTGTGATATACACTTCTCCAAGCATTAACATTTGAACGCTGATTATTATAGTCATGAACAGATTTAGGAAATAACTCTTTGAATTTATAAATATCCTGTAAAAGTACATTATTATTGATATCCGTTGACAAATTAAAACAGTATATAGGACAATCAATCATAGCCTTTAAATTATAAACTTTTTTATAATCTTTAGCCATTTTGTTTTTCAATTTATCACTAAACATGGTAGTATTTTAATTATTGTCTGTTTCATCGTCCGTCATTTGTTGAACCATATCAATCATACACGATAAACACCACGGACAAAAGCTAACTGGGATAGCCCCAAAATAACCACTTGTGCCTCCCTCATCTTCAATATCAAAATCACTATTACAAACACTACACTCTAGTTTGTCGGTCATGTTGTTCTTTCAATAGTTTTTCAAATGTTCTAAAACATTTATCAAACTTGACTTCGTATAATGCTTCCATGCCCAATAGCATGTTAGCGATCTTGTCCTCACGACCTGGCTCAAGCGGTGCATCAAGCAAATACTCAGTTACACGCTTGAGGTCTGTGGTGACATTCCAACATTCCATAATCTGCTGTTCTAAATCAAATCTTGTGGTACTCATGTTTGTTCTCCATAATAGTGTAATACAATAGTCATAGCATTGATATGCTCTTGAATGAGTCTAATATCAGTATCTTTGTCATGCTCAAAGATAGCCATGCCCCGGTCATTCTTGCGATTCTCAAGGTCGTTGGCTAAGTTATCATGCATAGACGCAAGTTCTTGTTTCACGATACCATCTATGGTATCCCAATCAAGTTCAACTGTTACTTTTTTCATAATGTTAGCCTATAAAATACCAATATGATCCAACCAATACACCATATACGAACAGTGTATTATAAAATGTGACCTTATATAGGTTCTTATCTTCGTCACTCATTTTCGTTCCTCCTTATAAAAGGTTTCTGTCTTATTAGCCGCGGCGCATCCTAGAGATATCTTTCATCTGTTCTTCGTCAATGACCGGAACAGCATTTGATTTGTGCATGGTAGCAATACCCTTGACAAGTGTACCAGTATACTTAAGTGATTCACGCTTGTCAGTATTACCAGCAACAATACCAAGACTGGGATGCTCCACACGATCAACATAGCGTGGAGTAGTATTACTAAAAGTCAATGCCTTAAACTCGGGTTTGGGAAGTTTGACCTTACCAATACGGTTAAGACAATACTCCTCAAATGTAATCTTAGCCATGCCCTCAGCCTTGCGCTGCTTGTTGTCAGCCATCCAGTCAAATTCCCACTCAGCACGTTTACGCTTAGTGAGTTTGAATGTGGGTTTGCTATTGCGAATAGTAGACATACCACGTACCAGATGCATTGTCATAATAACACCTAAAGTTACAATAGAGTACAATTATACTAAATTACAGGTATGATGTCAAGCCTTTAAAATCACAGTGGTATCCTGGCTTTTATCTTTACCCGTTTTATTGATTGCTTGACGTTTGCTGCTTACAACATCAAACTCATTTACAGGATTGTAACCAAACTCTTTATGATAATTTTCAAGGTCGGTAAACATGGTCCATGCCCCAGTTCTACCAACATTCCAGCAACTATGCCCATCTTTTGTTAATTTGTAAGTACAAAGTCTAATTAGTTCCTTAAAAAAGAATTGGCTCCAATCCTGATAGTTTCCATAGTTCGTAACAGACTGAGTTTCTTCTTTACAATAAACTTCTAAATTAAAATAAGGAGGACTAGTTAACATCAAATCCACTTTAGGTATACTATACTTGTCCATTTGTAAGGCATCATCACAAATAAGTGTAACTTTATCTTCTATACCTAAAAATTTTGATAACTTCACTAAGTTATCATAGGTTGTTGTATTAGGCTCAAACGCATAATAGTGTGCTCCGCTTGCCACTACACCCAACATACGACCTCCCCAACCCGCACATGGATCAAGTACTAACTGTGGTTTATATGTATCACAAATGAGTTTTGCCATTTGCGGCCGATACATGGTATTTTTTGTCAACCCTAGACAAAAATATACGCCGCGTTTTAACTCACTAAGATATGGGGTGCTGTGGCTTTTACGATTCCATCTTAATACTTTTTCTAAATTTTCTTTCTTCCAAAACTGTCTATACGTTTTACCCTTCATTTCTATGTCATAGAAATTAGGGAAAAAATGCTCACAAAGTTTTAATCCTACTCTATTAGTAGAACTTATTGTGTTACTATTTGATTGCCAGGCACATAATTTTGTCCAATCATTTTTTAAGACTTTATCTTCAAAGTGCGGGATAAACGAAACTTGCTCAAGTTCGCTAGCCAATTGAGGTAATATGTTTTCAAAATCTACATCGCTTATATTTCTAAGGCTATAGCGAACATTAAGATAGTTTTTAAGCATTGTATTTGCTATCAAATATCTGGTACATATTTTTATTCATCAAGGATCGTCCTCTATCACGATTTAGATAAATTATCTTAAGGTCTGGACAATCAATATAATTTTTATATGTAAAGATAGCAGTAAATCTTCCTTGTGTTTGACCTTCTGTAATCTTTTTGTTTTTTTCTACCTTGTTGGTAATGTATTCGTTAAGAGTAGGGGCAAGATAATCAAAAGGAAATCGCACTACATAAATTAGTTTATCTTCAGCAAATCCAGAACATACAACGTCCCAGCCTTTGCAACTCTCTACTTTCTTATACGTAATATCATTAAAGCAGCCACCGCCGCCCAAACGATTTTGTTTTCCGTTTTTATTCAAATGAGCATATGATGGCTTCACTTCTATATAAGTTCCTTTCTTATCTACACCGTCAGCACCGTGCTTTTTATCAATCTTAGTGCATTCTAAAATGCGTAATGTTACGGCTTCTCGCAATGTGCTTGAATTTTTATCAGCAAGATATGCTAAAAATGTCTTTTGAAACAAAGAATTTTGAGCGTTAAAAATGTTGCGATCACCTAATAGGTAATTTACTGCGCAATCAATTGTTTCTTCTAAGTCTACCATGAACATATTTAAGTCCTCAGGTAGATATCAATGTTTTTCTTCTTCGTCTATTTGAGAAACACGGATTTTAACATCATCCATAATATTTGAAATATCCTGTTTATCATTTACCTCAAAGTCATAGAACTCAATCAGTGCTTGAATAATGTTTATATCGCGCTGATCAATTGTAGAATCGTCGCGTTCGCCTATATTATCCATATACTCAATGACAGCATCAAGCATACGGACATAAGTAGGATCCCATTCTGGTTCAACAAATTCTTCGTTCATCGTTGCACCGTCTCCCAAGTAATAATTTGTTTGATGGCATTATACACAGCTTTCGCCTCATCTGGTCCTTGCTCAACCTTTACACCGCGCACCCAAAAACCGTCTGGGCTGACACGTAACATTTCTGCTGTACCAGTTTTAAATACAATATTTTTTTCTTCGGGATTATTGTAACCCCAAAACTTATTATCCATGTTTTACTTTAGCACTTCATCCAAGTGTTTACAATAATTACGGAAAGTAAAGCCTGGGCAAGTGCAGGTCTTACTATGGGGGTCTACCCAATATGTATTACCCTTGCTACCACTGACCTTAATCAGGTTACTTTCTACCTTGACCTTGAAGGGATTTTTCTTTAACTCAATGAAGGTACGACCACGACGGTCAATCGTCAACGGTTTGGTGAGGGTGATGATCTTAGTTGTACCTTTGGGTATATAACTAACAGCCTTGCTACCATCCATCAAGTAGGTGTGGTTGGGCTGTATGTCACCCTTCCAAACCGTAGTTTCTTGAATTGCAATCATATGATACCTCAAAAAAAGGTGCGGGACTTGAACGCTTCAATTGAAGCAGGGGTGCCCGCGTACCCGATTAGGCGCCAGTCCAGCGAACAGGACTGATGTAAGTCTGTGAGAGGACGTTGCCGCGAATAAAATTCTTAGCAGGTTGTGCCCAACTCGCAGCCTTGAGAACATCACCGACCTTCCACTGATCGTGAGCCTTGCGACAAACGAAACTGTGGACGCTGTTACCAGTGACGACCTTGTAGAACTTGCTACCACGATTGATAGTAATGTTCAGGGCTGCATAAGCCTTGCCTCCAAACTTATTATAGTCCGCTTGAATAGCGTCCATATACTCAGTCAGTGCAAGATCCATATCGTGTTCAGTATACATAACAATCTCCGTGAATCAACTATATGTATATTATGCGCCCAAACTAGGCCTAGGTCAACAACTATAAATCCAATAGAATCAATGACTTACGTAGCCGTCTAGGACCTAATAGGAAGCCCCTGCAGAGGTGCTATTTTAGACGCTATCTAGATACAGTCATTCGGATTTAGGACGCTTATCAAGGACCTGATCGGCTAGGCCATAATCTAGGGCTTGCTGGGCACTTATGAAAAAGTCACGCTCCATGTCCTTAGCAAGTTCCTCAAAGGATTTGCCCACGCTATTGTGCTTGACATAGATGTTAGTTAGGTTCTTTTTCATCTCAAGGATCTCACGCACTTGAATTTCCATGTCAGTTGCCTGACCCCTTGCGCCACCACTGGGCTGGTGAATCATATGACGGGCATTAGGCAGAATCATTCGCTTACCCTTTGCTCCTGCCTGTGCAAGCAAACTGCCCATGCTACATGCCTGACCCATTACAATCGTAGTAACATCAGGTTGAATAAATTGTATAGCATCATAGATTGCCATGCCGGCAGTCACACTACCACCGGGACTATTGATATAAAGATTGATATCTTTATCTGGATTCTCACTCTCAAGATAAAGCAATTGGGCAACAATCAAGTTTGCCATCTGATCATGAACCTCGCCCTCAAGCAAGATCACACGGTCGCGCAACAAACGACTATAGATATCATAACTGCGCTCACCGCGGCTAGTTTGTTCCAATACCATTGGTACTAATGTCATAAGTTATCTCCGCAAAAATGTTTGTGAATTCTCTCGCCCAATTCTTGATGTACTTTCATATTTGGGTGTGATTGATCCGGGAATAAATCAATTCTTTCTCTTGTTACTTTCCAAAGATTTTCAATAATGTCTGCTTCTTTTTCTGTATTATCCAAATCATCTAATTGTGATAAAAAAGGATAATCAAATAGCCATTGTGAACTCTGCACCTTGTGATCTAAGATTTCGCCACGCCAATCTTCTATAACAAAGTCAGCAAAATTAAAATCTTCAGGTATGTACAAAGGAGCACACCCGCCAATGACTGCCCATTTACCGGTATGTAAAGTCCTAAGGTAATCTAATGCTCTTTTGTGGTGCGCGTAAATGTCATCACTTACGGATTTTAATGTTTTGGGCCATTGCTTCTGTATCGTTTTTCCAGTAATTGGATCCCATTCATTACTGTAAATTGTGTTTCTATCTCTTGATAGGTCACTATTAAAATAAATTATTAAATCAAGATTGATTTTTAAATGTTTAGCCATCTTCACAAAATAGTTACCCAAACGTAGCGAGTTCATATTTCCCCTACCGCCCTCTCCGCGATTGAATACTCTATGACCTTTTGACATTAGATAATATTCTAAAGGCAAATATGTATCTGTATAGTTTGGTGGTATATGTGGTTCTGTATAGCCGTCAGGCTTAGACCAACTATCGCCTATAATTAGTATATTCATAATAATAATTCTATGTTAATTTTAAATAATTTTCAATTATTTTGGCTTACTTCGCTTTTCTCTACCGACACCTGTATCTTTTTTCTTTACTGCTTTACGTAAGCCACGTTCTATTTTGCCGGCAGTTTTTGTAAATTCTTTATTAGAAATTGTAGGAAGAGTTGAGACTCCCTCAGTGTCACTATTTTCTTCTTTTGGTTTCTTACCAGTTTTGTCAATCACAAAAGTATAATTACCCTTAATCTGTGTACTGAAATAATTTTTACCTGCCGATAGATACACACCTTTAATATTTTTACTTGGATATACAGTTTCAAAACTTTCCAATGACCATTCATCTTTGTTTTGATTGCTGACTGTATAAACTTGTACTAATGCGCCGTTGTTTAAAATATCGGTTGCTGCTTTACTAAAGTCTGTTTTATTATTAACTTCTTTCGCACCCAGATGCGCTATGCTAGCAATTAAATGGTAAAAGAGGTTAGTAGTTTTAGGCATATCTGTATCTCTTTCTTTTGCTAGTTTTTTTAAATTGTCGCTGATTTCTAGTTGGTCAATATTCTTTAAATCAATGGGGGGCAATTTTCTTAAATTTAATATTTGTTTCGCTTCATCTTCACTAATGATATTATACTTTACCCCTAGGTATAACGGAGCACCTACCTGACCTCTTGCTAATATTTCATCAATGATATCTACTGTTTCTTTATAAGTCTCAAGTAATTTTTTTCCTATAGGACTTGCTTGTAATTCACGTAATGAATCTGATAATGCTTTTACGCTGGCTTGGGCACCCTTGCCGCCTTTAGTACTAATTTTAACATATTTACCTTCTGTATTTGAAAGTATGCTGTCACTCAAGCCTGCATTTTTTGCAGCATCAAAACTTATTAATGTCCCTGCAAAACTTCCATCTAGGAAAGTTGCTGCTGCTTCTCCTGCATTACCTTCATATTGTCCATTTTGTAATGCCATTGGTTGTAGTATTTCACAAAAGTAATCTCTAAATCCTGTATAACTTATACCGGGAGGCGCTGGGAATTTTATAGGAAATTTTTCGTTTTTACTAACTCTTATCGCTACCTGTACTAATGGATTATCTTCTCCCAACTTTTTAACTAGTTGTTCTATGATTTCATCTTGGGTTAAATTATCTCTTTTTATCAGTAAGTCTTGTGGAGTTAGTCCTGACTGAACCTTTTCTGCTGCCTTACCACCAAAATTATAACCAGGTATACTATCGTTTTTAATTTTGTTATCTAATTTATTAGGATATATTTCTTTACGGAAGAATCCATATTGTATAGGTCCTCGTTCAGTATCAAATGTGACAACAGCAATGCCGCCACCTGACTTGTTTGGATTATTCTGCCATTGAATGTCACTACCTAATTTTTGTATCGCTGAGTTTAATTGCGCACTATCAAACTTACCACCGTTTCTTGGATAGAATTCTATCTTATTAAAGGATATTTCATCACCTTCTTTATTTTTAAAAATGTCTCCGGGCTTACGATTCGCTAAACCAGTAGATTCTAATAGTTGATTTAATTTGTCTAAAATATCACGCATAATCTGTATTTAGTTTAAACTTGACTTGTATCTTGTTTATTGAACCATTGATGTTCATGTAAACTGTTTGCTTTTAACGCTATTCCATGCTTCTTTAGTTTTTTACGCCAAATGTAAAAACTAGGACCATGGCTCATGTGTCTAGGCATACCACGTTTCACACGAATATTACTATACACGTCCCACTGATATTGATGTACCATTTCATGTGCTAGTGTGCTTATCATCCATTGCCTACAATACCATTTGTCACACAGGTGTAGGGTACAAAAACTTTTAGTTTTACGTATTGGACCTTCAACTCCCACACATATACCCACACAATCACGTAACCTACGTATAACTATTTTGGGCATGGGTAATTGATTATAAAAAATATCACGATTTATCAGTCTATAAATTGCCTTAACCTCTTTAAGTTTAGGTTTATAACATTTCCGCCTTTGGTCCGTTTTACTAGGAAGGGGTTGATCCATAAGAGTTTTAAGGTCTCTAAACTGCATTTTCGTATTTAACTATAAAAAATACACTCCATTATAAACCCGTTAAATACATTTTTAGGAGAAACATATATGTTATGGTTATTATTAGCATTAGTCGCAGTCGGCGCTTTCATTTGGTATGTAAACCGTGATGAAAAGCTTGACTCAAATGACGACGGAAAAGTAGATGTAGCAGAAGCTAAAGTAGCAGTTGAAAAGGCTGTTGCTGAAGCCAAGTCTTTAGCAGATGTCAACAAAGACGGTAAGGTCGATGTTGCTGACGTTAAGGCTGCTGGCAAGAAGGTCAAGGCTGGAGCCAAGAAGGCTGCTGCCAAGGTCAAGAAGCCAAAGTTAAAAGTAGCAAAGTAATTTGCTATGGACATAGGGTTTGATTTAATAAGTGACCTTAACCTATTGCCGGAAGATAGTTTCAACTGGGAAAATAAGGCTACAAGTTTATATTGTATTATTGCAGGTAATATCAGCGAGGATACAAGAACAATTTTTCAAACCCTTAGTCATTTAAGTAAATTCTATCAAGGTATATTTTATGTACCTGGATTACTTGAATATAAAAATTGTATTGACATTGATCTTAGAACTAAAGAATTAGCACTCATTGCTAAAAAATTACCCAAAATAGCATTTCTATATCATAACGTTGTGATCATAGACGGAATGGCTATCGTAGGTTCAAATGGCTGGAACGCAGATAATCCAGATGATATTGACATGAACTTAATTAAGAATAGGCTTGATGATATAGCCTACCTTAATAAATCTATTATGAAGTTGCAAACTCATTTGGATGTTAAAAAAATTCTGCTAATAACAGCGTGTATACCTAGACGGCAGTTATACTTTGGAAAAGTACCCGATCATGTTGAAGATCATATTTATCCTGATTATTGTTTAACCAGTGATACAGAAATGAAAATCACACATTGGGCTTTTGGTGGTGTAGAAAGGGATGTTGATACGGTGTTTCGTACTATACATTATATGAACAATCCATATACTAAACAAAAGCCCTATTGGGCCAAAAGAATTACGATTGATATTTAATTTTTTTCTGCTTCAACTTTAATCTGCAACGGATAACCTTGCGCTCTAGCGTCAAGTGTCACTTCAATACCCTTCTGTTCTGCAATTTCATAAGGAAGGACAGCCACCACAGCACTACCCTCTTCATGTACTTTAGTTGTGATTGAACTTGCAGTATCCGGATTATAATTAAAATATTGAATTAGTGAATTAACTACGAACTCCATTGAAGTCACATCATCATTAATATAAATGATTTTAAACATAGGAGGTTCTATAAGTCCTACATTTGGCTTAATTTTTTGTCGTGCGTCGGAATTTGGAGTTGGCATAAAATTTTATCCTTTTATTAAGTGTTCGCAGCCAGTCAATCTACTCTTGTATAATTAAGTACATTGCCGACACCATATTGAGCCTCTCCGATTGCTTTTGCTTGCCAATCATAATCAGCCCATACATAAGCGTCAACAGTTTGATATGTATTGATACGGACCCAAAGTTTATATTTGTACATAACCGACTGCGAACACATTGTCTTACTATAATATTATTTATTGAATGTAATAGCAATCTTCTTGGGCTTTAATTCATCAGGAACTTTGCGCTCAAGTGTGATTGATAATATTCCATTCTCACTTTTAGCACCAATCACTTCAACATGGTCTGCTAGAGTAAAAGTACGTGTAAAATTACGTGAACTAATACCGCGATGTACATATTCATATTGCTGTGCTAATTCTTCTAAACTTTCAATTTGCTGCCCTTCAATAGTAAGTACGTTCTTATCAACAGTAATTCCTATATCACCTTCACGGAAGCCAGCAACAGCCAATTCAATTACAAACTTATCATCATTGTGCTTGACAATGTTATAAGGTGGATAGTTTTGATTTGTCTGTTGTGCTGAAACTCGCATTAGTTCGTCAAAAATGTTGTCGAAACCAATACCGAATTTGTGAATTGACGGAACGTCAAAGGAACGTAATGTTAATGTGTTTGTCATTTTATTTCTCCTGTTAAGCAAGTTAATGACTATACAGCCCCGACCATCGGCAACTGTATTAAGTATTTATTATACTGGATTTCGCAAAAAATATTACTTTTTACGGGCGAATGCGTTTTGCTGGGCTAGTTGTTTTTGCCAACGCTTTTTAGCCATAGCACGGGCAACTTTATTTTTCACGCTGGGTTTGGTATAAGTCTCGCGCTTTTGGAGTTCTAGGAGCAGTCCGCTCTCAGACACTTTCTTTTTAAATTTTCTAAGTGCCTTTTCTATATTATCGTCTTTAACTATTACCTTTCTACCGTTCATGCTCATATTAGTGATTTAGGACTTAAAACGAGGTCCTGACTAATATTTATCTGTTTAATACCTTTATTCTTGTATTTGAAAATGTTGTACATATGAGGTAATAAGCACTTTTCAATCTCTGTTTGTAATCCACGAGCACCGGTCTTTAATTTTAAACAATTTTCAGCGATTTGCTGAATCGCATTATCATCAAATGATAACTCTATGTCATCTATACTAAACAAATATTTGTATTGGTCAATATAGTTATTTTTAATAGAAGTAAGCACTTCCCTTAACTGTTTTTTATCAAGGTCTTTAACTGTACTCATCGTGGCAAATCTACCCACAAACTCAGGGATAAGACCAAACTTAGTTAAGTCATCCGGTGTAGTATAGGGTAAGTGATCTTCTAACGATGAACTTTTAATGTCGGCGCTGAAACCTATAGTTGTACCCTTTAATCTAGCCTTAATAATATCACTTAGACCGACGAATGCACCGCCGGCTATAAACAATATATTTTTAGTATCAACGACTAACATGTTACCATCAGGATGCTTACGACCTCCACCTAATGGTATACGGCATTTGGTGCCTTCAATTAGTTTTAGTAATGCCTGCTGTACACCTTCACCACTAACGTCACGGGTGATGCTAGTGCTTTCCCCCTTACGTGCGATTTTATCTATTTCATCAACGAATACGATACCACGCTCTGCTAGTTTAACATCGCCGCCGGCGGCATGTACAAGCATAGTAATCATGCTTTCAACGTCATCACCGACATATCCTGCTTCGGTAAGACTTGTGGCATCTGCGATAACGAACGGTACATCTAAAAACTTTGCAGCAGTTTTAGCAAGTAATGTCTTACCTGATCCAGTAGGACCCATGATTAAAACATTGCCTTTTTGTATTTCTAATTTTTCGGGCGGTGATAAGATTCTTTTATAGTGGTTGGCAATAGCCACACTAAGGATTATTTTAGATTGTTCCTGCCCTATCACATGATCATCTAAAAAGTGTTTGATCTTGATTGGATCTAAGTTTTTTAATTTAGGTCCGTCATCATCAAGTATTGGACTATCAGGTTTTACATCCTTTTCTACTAGTTCGTGACATAAATTTGCACAATAGTCACAAATAGCCACATCGCCTGAAACAATTAATTTTTTTCTTTTATCTTTGTGTTCGCCGCAAAACGAACAGTTGAACAACTGGTTTTCTTCAGACATGTTTTATTTAGTTATAGGTTTGACTTGAAATAAATCTTTCACAACCGCATTCGTTTTGCGGTAAAATAAATGTTTGTACGCTACCCAAGTCATTAGGCTTCAATCCATAATATGCCAAATCAATTTCTAATTGAAATTTTCTAGTTTTAGTATCACCGGCATATAAAAAGTTAGTCGTGTTTGATACATGATGATTTAACTTCAAATTACCGCCCAATGCAGGCAAGCGTGTCTCATATAGTAATTCGCTACAAACTACCTTTACTAGTTTATCCTGTCTGTTATAAATTTCTACGCGCAACACAGGATGCTTTTCTAGTATTGTGTTCTGAATAAAATTAAAATATTTTATATCATCAATTACAATTTTAGTTTTGTCTACCGTAATTTGCTTATTGATGATATCAAAATTGTTTAAGGGTCTACCGATATGGTCAGTCTTTAAAATTTCGTTAAAGTACTTTCTCTTTTTACCAAACGATAGAAAAGTTGTTTCCATAGCCTTGAAGTAATTTTTATTGCCTTGCAAGGCGTAGGGCACAATTAATATTGTTTTTTCTGTATTCTTATTATAATTAAAGTAGGGCAAATCAACACTATTTACAATGCTGTAAGCATTGGTAGGATAGTCATCTAAAAAATGACTTAGATATTCAAGTGCTTCCTTATCCTTATCTTTAACTCTATCAATAACAAATTGAGCCTCATCTCCGTTTATCTCAGAATTATCTCCGGTTCTGATGTTAAGACGATGCGACTGATTTGTTTTCTTTAATTCAAGTTCTAATGTAACCTGAGTTAAGTTTTCTTTTTTAGAAACGTTAATAATTTTAATAGTTTCTAAAAAGCACGAATTATAAAGTGTAACCTTGTTATATGTGTTAACACGATTCTTATGAATGCGATCACTTAAAACATTAGTACCGCAGTATTTCTCGCTGGCTAATCTGATAGCATTAGTCTTTGCCTCGTCGAGGTTATTTCCCATTCCGATAACTTGTATCTGCTGACCAGCAGTAGCGAAACTGCTAGCCAGCAACATAGTCACAGATACAATATTTTTCATTTTACTACAGGGCGCGAGCCTGCTTCATAAGATCAGTATTCTTACGACTCCAACCTATAGTGCAACTTACTTCTTGCTTACCGACAACTTCTTGGTTGATAGGTTGCCATCCTTCCATAAACCCACTAGCGGTTTGACGAACAGTATTAGTTACAACTACTGTAGTATCATTGAGGTTTTCACGATCACTAGATTCCGTAGCCCCAATATCACGGTTACTATTCTGACTTTCCTTGCTGCCACTAATTTCTGTGCTAGTACCGGTACGCTGAACAGTGCGCGAACTATCTACTCGCTGACCCATCCAGTGACGGACATTAGCAAGGGCATACCCACAAGCAGCATCCATTGCGTTCTTGCGATTGTTTGTTGTTCCTCCGTTGCTAGGAGCAACACTCGTAGCCTCAATAGCAAGAATCTCACACTTGCGGCCAAACAACTTGCTTACTGTACCGCATCCCTTGCTAGTAACCTTGATGCCCTCAGCAACAAAATCAGTGCTAAGTTCTTCTTCACGTACTGTATCTACCTTAGGAGGCTTACTAGCGCAAGCACCCAATGCCAAAGCAACAGCAATAACAATTAGACTCTTATTCATAACACGTTTACTCCATAGTTTTTGAAACGTATATTAAGTATAAGATAGTCTAGATTTTAGGTCAAGTATTTTGGTTACCTTTTAAGTACGCTTCAATTTCGGCACGTTCAAAATCACTAAGGTTGTCCAAATCATATTCACCGTTGCCTACCTTTCCTACAAGGAACTCTAAGTAGTCTTTATTATCAAGGTAAGTTTGGCTGATATCCTTGTTTTGCTCTAGCCATTTCTTACCATCAAACTTGAATACACGGTTCGGTAATACATCTACACGTACAAAGATATCACCCTTCGCTGCCATTTTGGGGAATTGTGTTCCAAAATTAGTGCTTGACGGAGTTTTACCTAAATCTGCTTTGGCTGAAAATAAATCTGGGCGTAATTCGCGTATCGCGTCTTTACGAAATAAACCGTTGTTAAATTCAACATATCCGTTACCCACATCATGTAATGGGGTAACTGTTTCATCTGTAGTTATTTCTTTAGTTTGCTTTTGATTTTGTAAAACATTTTCCAACTGTGGAATAGAATTGGACTTTTGTTCCAATTTGTTAGATTCTTCCAACTTAACTTTTCTTTTAGGTTTACTTTGTTTAGGTTGGAACTCAACTTGTTTATAGGAAGTTTTTCTTTCAGGTTTCGCAATGCGAACAATAACCTTATTTTTATTAGGTCTAATTTTTTTAGGTTTACTGGAAATCCTTTTCCTGTTATTTTTATTAACTTTTTTTTTACAGGACTTACCTGCTCTACTATCTTCATGCCGCCGTCAGCGGTCATTTCCATATTACTTGCTTTAGGTTGTTCGGGTTCAGGAAGTGGAGTTGCTCTACCCTCTTTTTCACTTTCAGATAATGGTAGATAACCATTTTCACCGGCAAACACAAATTCTTCTTCCTTCTTTTCAAACTGCCACTTATAACTGCTCATGGCAGCAATAACCAGCATCAACGCTAATGGGTCGAATACGAATATTAATAATATAATTACCCAACGTACAGCACGTTCTAGTGTTGCTGAATCAGGATTGTCCCCGTAAATAAGGGCAGCAATATACTTGATTGGGCCGACTTCTGCTTCTATCTTACGGAACTTAGCACTGATAGGAGCCTTTTCTAAATTAAGATTTTGTATTTCAAGGTTGCTCTTTTCAATACGTTTTTGTGCTGCGCTGATCTCACTATTAAGTGCGGTACGTTCTCTACGCTGCTGTTGACGTATTTGTACAGCGCGTTCTACCCCTGCTTCGCTATCGCCGCGATCAAGTCTAGCAGTTAATTGCGAATCCATTTGGCTAAGTGTTTTACGGGCTGCTTCAATATTCTGACGTTCACTACTAATCAATTCTTTTTGAATAGCAATCTTTTCATCAAATAATTGTATTTGAGCAGCGACATCACCTGTTGGGATGCCTTGGTCCATATGTGCTTTCGACAAAAAGCCAAATATACCCATACTTGTAACAAGTGCAAGGACTATGACGGCGCCCGCCAAATATGTTTTCATTAACCATCTACACTTGTCCCAGTAGCGGTGAAGCCATACAGTAGTCACTACCTTAGCAATCTCAAGGCTTGCGCCCATGATGATGATAGGTATTACAGCAGCAGCAAATATAGCAGTAAGTCCTACTACGCTATACCATGCTGCAATGGCACTTAGCGTTAGTGCTGTGACTAACGCTACAGTAGATAGACTAAAAATCTTTCTAATTAATAGTGGCATTAGAATATTTAGTATTTTTTTATCCTAAATAAGTGTATATTATTCTCTAGGCTCAGGTGGCTCTCCTTCCCCAAAAAGATAACCGTATGTTCCAATAAATTCGTTAAGTTCCATAACTAATTTTCTAGGTATACCCGGACCTTGTTGGACGTGGTATGTAACTAGATGTGTGTCCTCATCACGACTTTTAATTTGCATGATTTCTAAACTGTCACCATCCGCAAATACAAATTTTTGTCCAACTAAATCCTTTCTCAATGTAATACTTCCTCGTCACTATCATAGTCATCATCATTTGAATCATTTGATCCTTCTACCTTGTAAGATACATCATATCCGCCCTTACGATCAGTCCACCAATCATCATAGCGGTCATAATCATAACCTTCAATGAACTCATAAAAGGTTTCAAGTTCTTCATCAGTGGGTTCGTCTCCGCGAGGAGTATTCCAACCGTCGCCCGAGTGGCTAATAATTTCTTCAAATCTTGTTACACTACCAAATGCTTCAGCAATATCCTCTTCAGGAATATCATATGTGAATTCACTATTAACCTGATGATGTTCAGTACGTACAATCTTCATGTATATCTCCTTTTTTATATTATATCACTTATCGTCACGGAAGCGAACAAAACGGGGGAATCTGAGACTGTAAGTTCCATCTTGATTTTGCGTAATAGCATCGCACAACACTTCAGCAGTTTTGCCAACTACGCAATCCATCTCTACATGGTCAGCCCAAAGTGTATCACGATCACTATCACTAAATCCACTACCCACATTGACTGTGATATGCTTACCATCATCAATGCCATCACATACCAATGCACCGAGACGGCCCTTGTTACGACCAGTACCTTCTTCAAGGGCAACGACCTTGAGATCGTAAGTATGTGTAGGCTTCCACTTCATCCAGAAAGTATTACGCTTACATTCATATGGGCTGTTCAACTCTTTGATCATGATGCCTTCAAATCCAGCATTGACCATATCGTTAGCATAACGATGTAGTTGATCACGCCCTTCTCCAGTATCAAGATCAACCTTGATATGCGACAATAATTCTACATGGGGCATAGTATCAATGACTGTGCGCATACGCTCAAGTATATCAATACGCTTATGTAGTTGTGCGTTCCAAAATCCATGCTCCCAGTTCTGTGTAGGGATGATATCAAAGATATTGAACACGCTATCGCTAGCATCAGCCTTTTCTTTACGTCTTGCTTGACGCATCAATTCTTGAAAACTCTGACCAGTGACCTCGCCATCAAGCCAGAATCCATCTGACAATGCCCTATCACCGACACTACGTATCAGTTTGGTATAGTTGTCTTGTATCTCTTTCTCAATGACATCAAAGTTCTCAAAGATTTTACCATTACGGCTATAGCAAGTCGTATTGACATCGCCAAAATCATTGATACTGACGCGCATCAATACACGAACACCATCCAACTTGGGTTCGAGGCGTTTGATACCCCTCATCTCAGGACGACCTTCACTGTTGGTAGCCAACTGACAACCAAAAACAGGAATCTCGTATTCTGATTTCTTCACGACCTTGTTAAATGTCTTGTCACTGATACCGCAACGCAAGTCTTTGCGAATCACATTACGACAAAAGTTATTCCAGTCATCGCTATCTAAACGCTGGCTCATAGACTCTACATCATCACGGGCATTATTACCTGTGAATTTACGATTCATCAAGTCAAACAATAATAAATTGAAGTCACTCCAAGG
>Ga0172367_10000980_pt1 | contig 42975 bp, 34 predicted proteins | sample Lak10m_FD_114542 | JGI IMG/M metagenome (GOLD analysis project Ga0172367, IMG submission 114542) | Freshwater microbial communities from Kabuno Bay, South-Kivu, Congo - kab_022012_10m | ecosystem: Environmental > Aquatic > Freshwater > Lake | place: Democratic Republic of the Congo: South-Kivu...
AAAAGCTCATTCTCTCAAGCGGGGTGCCGTAAGGCCCACCAAAGTCGCCGACGCTGCCAGACCACACTCAGACAACGGGTACGAAACACCAGTCAAGTCTCGGTCTTGGCTGGAAAGGCGCCCCGATAAGGTACGACCTTGCATCCAGTCCAGCCTAGCCCCCTGTTTCTTGGTAACGCCTTGCCCCGTGCGCGGGGCTTTTATCGCTCAGAGCAAGCGGTCGCTGGAGTGTGGCCTATGCCAGTGGAGCGAATGAAAGGGGGAATTCATTCATCTGTATTTCAGGCGGATACAACGAGCATTGGAGCAAGCCAGCGGAGGACAAGGGCGGCAAGCAGACCAGCCAGGAGGTCATCCAGCATGATGCCGAAACCGCCATGGACATGGCGATCGACGAGACGAATGGGCCAGGGCTTGATGATGTCGAACAGACGGAATAACGCAAATCCAAGCGCGATGTCTTGCCATGACAAGGACATGCCGGTCATGGTGACGAGATAGCCGACAATTTCGTCCCAGACAATGCCCGAATGATCGCTCACCCCCAGGCGTAGCTCGCAATGCTGGCAGATAACAATACCGATCAAGAACCAAAAGACCAGCACCATGATGTATGCGGGTGTGTTCATGGGTTGCATCAGGGCGAAAATGGGCACCGCGGCGAGAGTGCCCAGTGTGCCCGGCGCCCAGGAAGATAGGCCTGTTCCGAAGCCAAACCCAAGGAAACACCAGGGATCGGTAAAGACCAAACGGGGTGGAATTCGGACCTTGGGAGTTTTAGTGGCTCTGGGGTTTGGCGAAATGGTCATGTCCGAATGTTTCCAGTGATACGTTGCAGCCATCGTGGTGAATGTTTAGACCGGGTTTGCCTTCAATGACCCCGATGTCGCTTCCCCTGAGATCAAGCTGTCGCAACAAGGCATCGGCCTCCGTGCGCCGTTCCGGGGGGATGGTAAAGCAGAGTTCGTAATCATCCCCTGCGGAGAGGGGCAAGGTAATATCCCCGGTCGCCTCGACATGGCGGCGGACGGAGTCCACCAGGGGCAGGCGTTCGAAATGAATACACGCACCCACCCGGCTGGCCTCCAGGATATGGCCAAGATCTGCCGCGAGTCCGTCGGAGATATCGATGCAGGCGGTGGCGAGTCCTCTGAGTTTCTGACCTAACGCCAGCCGCGGTTCAGGCCGTTCGAGTGCGGCAAGCAGCCCTGAATCGTCGCTTGATTGGCCGGAAAGGCGTTGTTTTAGAGCCAATCCGGCGGCGCCGAGGGTGTTACTGACAAAGATCAGATCGCCCGGCCGTGCACGCGAACGCCTTAATGCCTCGCCCCGGGGGACCAGGCCCATGGCCTGGATGGTGATGGAGAGAGGACCCCGAGTGGTGTCACCGCCGATCAACTGCACGCCATGCCGTGCGGCGAGTGCCAGGAAGCCGCGCATGAAGCCTTCGATCCAGGCTTCGGCTACCGTCGGTAACGTCAGGGCGAGAGTGCACCATTTCGGCTGAGCCCCCATGGCCGCCAGGTCGCTCAGGTTTACCGCCAGGGCCTTGTGTCCGAGGTTTTCCGGGGCAACGTCCGCGAAAAAGTGAATGTCGGCCACCAGGGTGTCGACCGTGATGGCCAATTCCATGCCGGGGGGGCAGGACAGCAGGGCGCAATCGTCGCCGATGCCCAGCCGTGTTTCGGGATGGCTGATCCCGGCCTGGGCGAAGTAGCGGCGAATCAGGTCGAATTCACCCAGCGCCATGCCTGGGACTACCCCGGGGACGCTGGGCTGAGGCCTCGACGGCGCGGTATTTCCGGGCGATCTTGTCTAGCAGGCCGTTGACGAATTTGTGACTCTGCGCGGCGCCGAACTCCTTGGCCAGGTTGATGCCCTCGTTCACCACCACCCGATAAGGGACTTCCGGCCTTTGCAGCAGTTCATACGTGCTGATACGCAAAATGGCGCGTTCCACCGGATCAATCTGCTCTACCGGACGGCTGGTGAATTCGCCCAGGGCGGCATCGATGACATCGAGGGATTTAGGCACGCTGTGTAGTAAATCCTGAAAATACGCCAATTCGGCTGTGCCCAGTCCATGCTCTTCAACGAACTGCCGTTCGATTTCGCTCAGGTTGTAGCCAGTAAGCTGCCATTGATAGAGGGCTTGCACCGCGCTGCGGCGCGCCAGGGTCTTGGGGCTGCTCATCCGGCGTCGATTTCCCGCAGCAGGTTGATCATTTCCACGGCCGATAGCGCGGCCTCGGCGCCCTTGTTGCCAGCCTTGGTACCGGCCCGCTCGATGGCCTGTTCGATGGTGTCGACGGTCAACACGCCAAAGGCCACGGGTATCTCGTGTTTCAGGGAAAGAGTGCTGATGCCCTTGACGCACTCGCCCGCCACATAGTCGAAGTGCGGGGTCGCGCCGCGGATCACCGCGCCCAGGGCAATGATGGCGTCATAGCGTCCCGTGGCGGCCGCCTTTTGTACCGCCAGGGGCAGTTCGTAGGCGCCGGGGACCTTGATCAAATGGATATCGTCCCTTTGGGCGCCATGGCGAATCAGCGCGTCGATCGCGCCGCTGGTCAAGGCTTCGACGATAAAGCTGTTGAAACGGGAGGCTACCAGACAGAAGCGGGCATTCTGGATATGGAGCCGCCCTTCGTAAGTTTTGAGGTGTGTCATATTATCGATTGGGTTTCGGAAAGTAGGTTACGTTAGCCGATGGTCAAGAGTCCGATGTCGCTCGAGGATCGACGGGTAAGGGTTCGCCCAGGATTCGGTCGATGCGCTGAATATACGGACTGGCCCATGGGTTTTTATCCAGCCATTCGGGCGGCAGCCGGAGGTGAAGTCTCGCACCCGTTTCCCGGGTTGCGTTGACATCGCTCAAAAGCTGATGTGCCTTCCTCAATACCGATTCTGTCGTACTGGCTTCCGGGCTGCCCAACTCTTCCTTCCATTGCCGGGTGAGTGCGGCAATGAATTTGCCGAGTTGGCGGCTCGGATCGGAATAGGGGTCCATCATCGGGATAATCGGCAAGGTTCCGGTCAGTTCTCGCAGACCACGAATTCAACGACTTCCAGGCCGTAGCCGGAAAGTCCCAGAAACTTCTTGGGCGAACTGCCCATGACCCTGAGTTTGCGTATGCCGAGATCCGCCAGGATTTGCGCACCGGCGCCGGTGGTGCGCCAGTCTTCTGGGCCGGGTACGGCCGGCGCCAATTCCACTCCGTGGTCTTCCATCTGGTATTGATGAATGCGCTCGACCAGTGATTTATCGTCCTCTTCCTTACGGATGACCACCAACACGCCGGCGCCTTCTTCGGCAATCCGCCGCATGGCGCCGCGCAGCGGCAGGGTGGCGCCCTCGCGCTTGCCGTTCAGCAGATCGATCAACAGATTACGGCCATGCACCCTGACCAGCACCGGCTTGTCGCCCGAGACCTTGCCCATCGTGAGCGCCAGGTGCAGTCGGTAGTCCACCTGATCCTGATAGGCGATCATGCGGAAGTGTCCATACTCCGTGGGGAAGTCGCATTCGCAGATGCGCTCCACCGTTTTTTCGTTCTGGATGCGGTACTGGATGAGATCCGTGATGGTCCCGATCTTCAGGGCATGCTCGTCGGCAAAGGCCTCAAGGTCGGCGCGGCGGGCCATGGAACCATCTTCATTGAGGATTTCAACGATGACTGCGGCAGGTTCGAGGCCCGCTAGGCGGGCCAGGTCACAACCCGCTTCGGTGTGTCCAGCCCGATTGAGTACGCCGCCGGGTTGGGCCATGAGCGGAAAGACATGGCCGGGCTGGACCAGGTCATCGGGTTTGGCGTCTTTGGCCACGGCGCACTGGATCGTGTGCGCCCGATCGGCCGCCGAAATGCCGGTGGTGACCCCGCTGGCGGCTTCGATGGATACGGTGAAATTCGTGGAGTGCGGGGTCCGGTTCTCGTTGACCATCAGAGGGAGCCGTAATTGCTGGCAGCGTTCACGGGTCAGCGTCAGACAGATCAAGCCACGACCATAACGGGCCATGAAATTGATGTCCTCGGGTCGGGTGTGTACGGCCGCCAAGACCAGATCCCCCTCATTTTCCCGATCTTCGTCGTCCAGCAGCACGACCATCTTGCCGAGCCGGATGTCCTCGATCAGTTCCGCCGTACTGTTCATGTCATGAATCCCGTTTCTTGGAGCAGCGTCATGGTAACACCGCGCGCGGGTTCCGCGGCCTTCTCACCCAGCAGCAGGCGTTCCAGATAGCGGGCGACCAGATCGACTTCGAGGTTGACGGCATCGCCAATACCCGTCGTGCCGAGAGTGGTTTCACCGAGGGTATGCGGAACGATGTTGACGCCAAAGCGCGCGCCGTCCACTTCATTGACGGTCAGGCTGATCCCATTGACGCAAATCGATCCCTTTTCGGCAATGTAACGGGCCAGCGGCGCGGGCGCCGCGATGACAAAGCGCCAGGAGCGACCGTCATCGTGCTTGTCCGCGATGTGTCCGACGCCGTCCACATGACCACTGACCAGATGCCCGCCCAGGCGGGTCGTGGGCAGCAGGGCGAGTTCCAGGTTGACGGGCGTACCCGTTCTGGCGTCTCCCAGCGTCGTGCGGGATAGCGTTTCCCGCGAAACATCGGCGCTGAAATGGCCAGCTCCCAGTTCGACGGCCGTCAGGCAGACGCCGTTTACCGCGATGCTGTCGCCGAGTTTGACCTCCGCCATCGGCAACTTGCCGGTCGCGATGGTCAAGCGACAATCACCCCCGCGCGGTTCGATGCGGGTCAGTTGGCCGATGGCCTGGATGATGCCGGTAAACATTGTGGGTATCGTATGTTGGTGGATAGATAACTAAAAGAGGGATTCAGGAATCCCCCGAGTCAGCAGCCTCGGACCTGGCTACGCCGAAAAATGAATCGTACATCCCGCCCCACGGTGCGAATCTCGGGAGGAGGCAGGGCGTGTCGTTCCGCCATGCGGGTCAATTCGGGCAGGTGAAACAGTCCACGCGCGCTATCCCCGAGGATGACGGGGGCCATGAAGACGATCCATTCATCCACGAGGTCCGCACGGAGGAGGGCGCCATTGAGCGTGGGACCCGCCTCGAACAGGATCTCATTGAATTCCTGCAGACCCAGCCATTCGACGACGGCGCAAAGTTCGAGCCGGCCTGCCGCGTCGGCGGGCAGCGTGACCACTTCCAGCCCGGGTTGGTGTGAGGGCAGCGATTGGGCCCGGGTGGTCAACAGGATGGCGCGACCTGGCGCTTGCGCCAGGCGGGGGTGGTCCGGGCAACGCAACTGAGAGTCCAGAATGACCCGGGCTGGAGCCGCCACCGGAGTCTCCGCATCCTCCAGTCTGACCGTGAGTTCGGGATCATCGGCCAGGATCGTACCGATACCGGTGACGATGGCGGAACTGCGGGCACGCCAACGATGGACGTCGCGGCGGGCCTCCGCGCCCGTGATCCAGCGGCTCTCGCCCGATGCCATGGCGGTACGGCCGTCCAGACTCATCGCCAGCTTGCTACGGATCCAGGGACGTCCGCTTTGCATGCGCTGTTGAAACCCCGGATTAAGGGCCGCGGCTGCGTCACGCAGGAGACCGCGGCGGGTTTCGATCCCGATGGCCTGTAACTGTCGCAGTCCATTGCCGGCGACGCGGGGGTTGGGGTCTTCCATGGCCGCTACCACGCGGCGGACGCCGGCTTCGATCAGCGCCCCACTGCAGGGCGGGGTCCTGCCATGGTGGCTGCACGGTTCGAGACTGACATACACCGTGGCATCGCGGGCCTCCGGTCCGGCCGCGCGCAGGGCGTTAACCTCGGCGTGGGGCCCGCCCGCCCGTTCATGCCAGCCTTCACCGATGACCTTGCCATTTTTCACGATGACGCAACCAACCCGCGGGTTGGGATCCGTGGTGTAGAGCCCCCTACGCGCCAGTTCCAGCGCTCGGGCCATGTATCGGGCATCCTCCGGTAGCCATTCGTGGTCTGAACGCATGGGGCGGCTGGACAAATCTCCAGCCCGTTGGTCGGCTGACCCAGCGCTATTAGCCAAGGGAATCCAGCGGCACGGGCGCCTGGGGTCGCGGTTCGTGCTCCAGATCATCAATCACCGCCCTGAACTCATTCACATCCTGAAAGCTCCGGTAAACCGAGGCAAAACGGACATAGGCCACGTGGTCCAGAGCCGCCAGTTCGGTCATGACACTTTCCCCGATGAGCCGGGAGGGGACTTCGCGCTCACCCCTGGCCAGCAGATGCTTCTTGATCCGATTGATGGCGGCTTCGATACGGTCGCTGCCGACCGGGCGCTTTTCCAACGCCCGCAGCAGGCCGGCGCGGAGCTTGTCTTCGCGAAAAGGTTCCCGATTGCCGTTGGTCTTGACCACGCGCGGCATGGACAACTCGGCGGCCTCGAAGGTGGTGAAGCGCTCCCGGCATTCGCTGCATTCCCGCCGCCGCCTGACCTGATCGCCTTCCTGCGATAGGCGCGAGTCGATGACCCGCGTATCGTGCGCACCGCAGAAAGGGCATCTCATGACGGGGTGGCGAGGACTAAACCCGTGGGTTCAGTTAATGGGCGTAGACTGGATATTTCCGGCAAATTTGCGTCACGTTATCGCGAATGCGTTCGATCACGGCTTCGTTGTCCAGGTCATCGATCACTTCGCAAATCCAGTCGGCCAATGTGACACAGTCGGCTTCCGTGAAGCCTCGGGTCGTCACGGCGGGGGTGCCGATGCGAATGCCGCTGGTGACGAAGGGCGATTGCGGATCGTTCGGGACCGCATTTTTGTTGACCGTGATATGCGCGCGCCCCAGGGCTGCGTCGGTCGCCTTGCCGGTGATGCCCTTGGCGATCAGGTCAACCAGCATCAGGTGATTGTCCGTGCCGCCCGATACGATGCTGAGTCCCTTGTCGACGAAGCGCTGCGCCATCGCGCGGGCATTGGCGATGACCTGTTGCTGATAGGAGCGGAATTCCGGCTGCATGGCTTCCTTGAAAGCCACGGCTTTGGCCGCGATCACATGCATCAGGGGCCCCCCCTGAATGCCGGGAAAGACCAGAGAGTTGAGTTTTTTCTCGATGTCCTCGTTGGCTCGGGCCAGAATCAGGCCTCCGCGGGGACCGCGCAGCGTTTTATGGGTCGTCGTCGTCGTGACATCGGCGATCTGTATCGGGTTGGGATAGAAACCCGCCGCGACCAGGCCGGCCACGTGCGCCATGTCGACCAGCAGATAGGCGCCGACCGCGTCGGCGATGTCACGGAAGCGCTGCCAGTCGACGACGCGGCTATAGGCCGAGAATCCCGCCACGATCATGCGCGGCTTATGCTCCATGGCCAGAGATTCGACCTGCCCGTAATCGATCAGGCCGGTTTGGGTATCCAGGCCATATTGGATGGCGTTATAGATCTTGCCGGAAAAATTGACCTTGGCGCCATGCGTGAGGTGACCGCCATGGGCCAGGCTCATGCCCAGGATGGTATCGCCGGGATTGAGCAGGGCCATGTAGGCGGCCGCGTTGGCTTGTGAACCGGAATGTGCCTGGACATTGGCGAAAGCGGCTCCGAACAGCGATTTGGCGCGCTCGATGGCCAGATTTTCAACGATGTCGACGTTCTCGCAGCCACCGTAATAGCGCTTGGCGGGATAACCCTCGGCATATTTGTTGGTCAGAACCGTTCCTTGAGCCTGCAGTACGCGCGGGCTGGCGTAGTTCTCCGATGCAATCAGTTCAATGTGATCTTCCTGGCGCCGTTCTTCGTCGCGGATCGCCGACCATAGCTCATCATCGAAACCGGCGATTTCCATACCTTTGCTGAACATAAATCGAATCCTGAGTGAATGGAGAAAGAAAGTGGGGGTCCTGGCTGGCGGTCCCCCGCAGAGCCTGTGAGTTTATAACAAAAAGCCTCTGAAAATACGCATCTAGAGTAAAGATGGATGAGCACGTAAAGGTTCATTTGCAATCCCCTCCCAGCCCTCTCCCCGGAGGCGGAGAGGGAGTTGATGTACTTTACCTGCTCATTTATCCATATCCCGTGAGTCGTCAGGAGGCTCCAACCAGACCAATCACCGCATCCTTGAGTTCCTGCATTCGGGACGGGTCGGTCAAGGGCTGATTGTTCCTGTCGGTCAGATAGAAAATGTCCTCGGCGCGGCTACCTATGGTGGAGACACGGGCGTTGAAAAGCCGCAATCCGCAAAGTGAGAAAGCGCGTCCCACCTTGGATAGCAGTCCGGGTCGGTCGGTAGCGATCAGTTCCAGTATGGTGTGACGCTGCTGGGGATCCTCATGAAAGTAGACCTGGGTCGGTACGCTGAAATGCTTGATCTGGCGGGATTCCCGCCTCTGCACCTTGAAGGGGGCCTGTGCCGCACCGGAGAGACATTCCTTCATTTTGGTGCAGATCTGCACCTGCCGGACAGGATCGCGGATGGACTCGCCGGTGTGATCCAGAATATGGTAGCTATGGAGCACATGATCCTCGGTTCCGGTGATGATGCGGGCGTCAAAAATGGACAGGTTGAGTTGATCGAGAACCGCCGTGGCATGGGCGAAGATGAAGTCCTTGTGTTTGGCGTAAATAAAAACCTCGGCGCTGCCACGCTGACTGACAGGCCTTAACACGATCAGAGGCAGGTCGTCGGGTCTGGCCGAACTGAGGGCGATGGTGTGCCAGGCCGCCTCTTCCGGGTGATACCGGAGAAAATATTCGTCATTGAGCACCGTTTTCCAGATCTCATCGATGGTTGCCGTGGGCATGCCCAATTTGCCGAGCAGGGCCCGACTTTCCGCCTTGATGGCGGCAATCTTCTCGGCTTGCTGGAGCGGCTTGGTCAGGCCCCGTCGGAACACCCACCGCGTTTGCAGATAGAGTTCCTTGAGCAGGGCATCCTTCCAGGAATTCCACAGGTTGGGGTTGGTCGCCCTAATGTCGGCGACCGTCAGCAAGTAGAGATGGTCCAGCGCCGTCTGGTCGCCGACCGCGGTGGCGAAGGCATGGATGACCTCCGGATCGTTAATGTCCTTGCGCTGGGCGGTGAGTGACATCATGAGATGATTCTGTACCAGCCAGCAGACCAGGTTCGTTTCGCGCGTGCTGAGTTGGTGCCGCTCGCAGTAGTCGCGTGAAATGGTCGCACCGATCGTGGAATGGTCGCCGCCGCTGCCCTTGGCGATATCGTGCATGAGCGCGGCGACATACAGCAGTTCCGGTTTTTCGATGAGCCCGAAGACTTCGTTGCAGAGCAGATGATCCGAACGGTGTTGTTCGAGCGAAAAGCGGCGCAGGTTGCGTATGACAAACAGGGTATGCTCGTCCACGGTGTAGACATGGAAGAGGTCATACTGCATGCGGCCTACCACACGGGCAAAGGCGGGCAGATAGGCGGCCAGCACGCCGTAACGGTTCATGCGGCGCAGTTGATGAGTCACGCCCTTGGGTTGCCGCAGAATGGTCATGAACAGCTCACAGGCTTCCGGATCGCAGCGGAAGTGATCGTCCACCAGATAAAGATGCTGCCGAATCAGGCGAATCGTCGAGGCCCGTATCCCCTTGAGTTCCGGATTTGTCTGCAAGAGCAGGAAAATCCGGAACAGGGCTTTGGGGTCTTCCCGGAACACATCGGGGTGCAGGACCTCAATATACTGATTGATGGATTGAAACTGCTCATCGATGGGTTTGATGACGAATTCCGCGTCACCGTGAAGGGCGGCCTCCTGGAACAGTTGCATCAAGAGTTCATTGAGCCGCTCCAGGCCCATCACCGTGCGGTAATAGAGTTGCATGAACTGCTCCACCGCCTGATTGATGTTCTTGTCCTGCACGCCGAATTGTCGCGCGAGATCTTTCTGGTACTCGAACAGCAGCCGATCCTCGCAGCGTTCCGTCATCATGTGCAGCGCGAAACGAATCTCCCAGAGAAAGTCCCGTGATTTCAGCAGTTCGGAATTTTCACCTTCGGTCAGCCAGCCTTCCCTGACCAGGTTCAGGGAATGGCTGTTGTAGTGGCGCTGGATGATCCAGTTCATGTTCTGGATATCGCGCAAACCTCCGGGGCCCTCCTTGATATTCGGCTCCAGGTTGTAGGCCGTATCGTGGTACTTGGCATAACGGGCGGCTTGCTCGGCCATCTTGGCTTCGAAGTATTCCGCCGAGGGCCAGATCTGAGTGGGTCCCACGCGAAACCAGAGCCGCTCGAACATCGCCTCGGAACCCGCGATCAGGCGCGCCTCCATCAGGTTGGTCATGACGGTCTGGTCGTCACGCGCCTGTACCACGCAGTCGTCGAGGGTACGCACGCTTTGGGCAGGTTTCAGTCCGATATCCCAGAGAAAACTGAGGAAGCCGGCTAATTGCGTGTCAGGATTTTGGGCATGGGGAGACTCGGCATCCAGCAGGATCAGAATGTCGACGTCGGAATAGGGGTGCAGTTCCTGACGTCCATAACCGCCCACGGCGATCAGGCTCAGCTCGTCAGTGCGAGCGGGCAGAAATTCACCCCAGGCTATCTGGAGGATCTCATCGATGTAATCGGAACGCCGCCGAATCAGCTCGGAGGCGGAGGCGCCGGAGCGGAAGCTCTCGAACAGGTGCGTCTGATGGGCCTTCAGACAGTCGCTGAAAACCTGATTCAGGTCGGCGGAAGAGTAACCGCCCTGCTCAACCCAGAACTTTAAGGTATCCGTTTTCAAGGCTCGCTCTCTCCTGTTGACGCAAGGTCAGAACTTCGAAACCCGTTTCCGTGACCAGCAGCGTATGCTCCCACTGTGCAGAGAGACTGCGGTCCTTGGTGACCGCCGTCCAACCATCGGGCAGGATTTTCACGTGACGCTTGCCCTGATTGATCATGGGTTCGATAGTGAAGGTCATCCCGGTTTCCAGGCTGAGTCCTTCGCCAGCCTTGCCGTAATGAAGAATCTGTGGATCCTCATGAAATTCCCGCCCGATGCCATGGCCGCAAAATTCCTGAACCACAGAGTAACCGTGGGATTCAGCATGTTGCTGGATAGCGTGTCCGATGTCGCCGATCCGGGCGCCGGGTTTGACCTGGTTGATGCCGCAATACAATGCTTCCTGGCAAATCCGGCTGATACGGCTGGCGCGAATCGGCACCTCCCCCACCATGAACATCTGACTGGTGTCGCCATGATAGCCATCCTTGATGACGGTGATATCCACATTCACGATGTCGCCGCTCTTGAGTTTCTTGGGTCCGGGAATGCCGTGGCAGACAGTGTGGTTGACCGATGTACAGATGGACTTGGGGAATCCCTTGTAGTTCAGCGGCGCCGGAATCACGTTTTGTACGTCCACCATGTAATCGTGACAGATTCGATCCAGTTCCTCGGTGCTCACGCCCGGAATGACATAAGGCTCGATCATTTCCAGCACCTCCGCCGCCAGGCGTCCGGCGTTTCGCATTTTCTCGATTTCGTCAGGCGTCTTGATGCTGATGCTCATGATTCAGGGAATGGGACATGCCGTAAATCGGCCGATTCTGACGGCCTTGCTCGGGCGTGGATTGTTGAGGCTAGCCGTTCATGGTATAAAGGCCTGCTTTTTTTGGCAACCACACACACATACCGTCACGTCAGGCAGGGTGCCATCCCGGGTTTCCGGGGGGGTCGTCGGGCGGGGTATGTGGAGGCTCAACCCTGAACTACGTTAGGAGAATTTAATGTCGAATGTCACGATGCGTCAGATGCTCGAGGCCGGTGTACACTTTGGCCACCAGACGCGTTACTGGAATCCCAAGATGGCTCCCTTCATTTACGGAGCCCGCAGCAATATTCACATCATCAATCTCGAAAAGACCCTTCCGCTTTTCATTGATGCGATGACTTACCTGGAGCAGGTCGCCGCCAAGCGTGGCAAGATACTGTTCGTCGGCACCAAGCGCACCACCCGGACCGTGGTCCAGGAAGAAGCCCAGCGCTGCGCAATGCCTTTCGTCAACCACCGCTGGCTGGGCGGCATGCTGACCAACTTCAAGACCATCAAACAATCGGTCGCTCGCATGAAGGAGCTGGAAGCGATGCGCGACGATGGCCGCCTGCAAAGATTCAGCAAGAAGGAAGGTCTGGGCATGATGCGCGAATATGACAAGCTCATGAACAGCCTGGGCGGTATCCGCGATATGGAAAGACTCCCCGAGGTTCTGTTCGTCCTGGATGTCGGCTATGAACACAACGCGATCAGCGAGGCCCACAAACTGGGCATCCCGGTGGTAGGTGTGGTCGATACGAACAATAATCCAAGCGGTATTGACTATATCATCCCGGGCAACGATGACTCGATTCGCGCCGTTCAACTGTATGTGCAGACGGCGGCCACTGCCATCCTGCAGGGCAAGGCCAACAGCATGACCGTTTCAGCGGCCGAGGACGAATTTGTCGAGATGGACGCTGTGCCAGAAGTTGTAGAAGCAGGCGCCGACGCATGATCTTACATCCCCGCGAGGGATGGCCGCGATAGTCGGCTCGTCGTGGGGATCAATGGAAAACGCCTCCATACTGGGGGCGTTTTGTTAGGCAAAGAGATACGAATCGAATCAAACCTCAAAAATTGTTAACGATAGAGGACTGAATACATGTCGAATATCACGGCTGGAATGGTAAAGGAACTCCGCGAACGTACGGGCTCCGGGATGATGGAGTGCAAGAAGGCGCTGACCGAAACCCAGGGAGATCTGGAAGCGGCGGTTGAATTGATGCGCAAGGCGGGTCTGGCCAAGGCTGACAAGAAATCCGGGAGGACGGCGGCCGAGGGCTGTGTGTGCTGCAAGGCCAGCGCCGACGGTAAGCGGGCCGCCATCGTTGAGGTCAATAGTGAAACGGATTTCGTCGCCAAGGGTGACGATTTCGTGGCCTTTGCCGGTCGGGTGGCCCAGACGGCGCTTGATTCCGATGCCAATACCCTGGAAGAACTGCTGGAAGCCAGAATCGCTGGCGGCGAAGTTACCGTGGAAGAAGCCCGCCGGGAGATGATTGCCAAGATTGGCGAGAATATTGCCGTGCGCCGCTTCGAACGCCTGGCCGCGCCCGAAGGTCTGGTGGCGAGCTACCTGCATGGTAGCCGCATCGGTGTTCTCGTGGAATTGAACGGCGGTGATGCTGAGCTGGGCAAGGATATCGCCATGCATGTCGCGGCCAGCCGGCCGGCCTGTGTCGACGAGAGTGAGGTTGATTCGGACATCGTCGAAAAGGAAAAGGCCATTTTCAGCGCCCAGGCCGAGGCCAGCGGCAAGCCGGCCAATGTGGTTGAGAAGATGGTGGAAGGACGCATCAAGAAGTTTCTGGGTGAGATCACGCTGGTGGGGCAACCCTTCGTCAAGGATCCCGACCAGACAGTGGGCAAGCTGTTGGCCGACAAGGGCGCCAAGGTAGGGCGCTTCGTTCGATTGGAAGTTGGCGAAGGCATCGAAAAAGTCGAAAGCAACTTCGCCGAGGAAGTCATGGCTCAGGTCAGGGGTTCCTGATCGGCTCAAGCGCCCGGGGCGGAGTATTCGCAAACCGCCCCGCATGAATTCAACGCATATTCACCGCCAGGTCATGAATCATGAGCCTACCCAAATACACGCGCATCTTGTTGAAATTGAGTGGCGAAGCCCTGATGGGCGAGCAGGCTGGTGGCATCGATGCCGCCATCATCCGGCGTCTCGCCAAGGAAATCACCGAATTATGCAACGCGGGCGTGCAGGTTGGCTTAGTGATAGGCGGCGGGAATTTTATTCGGGGTGCGCAAACGGCCAGCGAGGGACTGGAGCGCACCACCGGTGATTACATGGGCATGCTGGCGACCGTGCTCAACGCGCTCGCCATGCAGGACGCGCTTGAACATCAGGGGCGGCCGGTACGGGTGATGTCGGCGCTCAAGATCAATCAGGTCTGCGAGGATTACATCCGACGCCGAGCCGTCCGGCATCTGGAAAAGGGGCGTGTGGTCATTTTTGCCGCCGGTACGGGTAATCCTTTCTTTACCACCGACACGGCAGCCAGCTTGCGCGCCATCGAAATGAAAGCGGAGTTGCTGATCAAGGCCACCAAGGTGGACGGCGTATATACCGCTGACCCCATGAAGGATCCTGCCGCAACACGCTATGAGCGATTGACTTATGACGAAGCGCTCGACCAGCGCCTCAACGTCATGGATGCTACGGCATTGGTGCTGTGTCGCGATCACCATATGCCGTTGCGTGTGATGAACGTCTTCGAGTCAGGCGCGGTCATGCGTCTGGTCATGGGCGAGGACATCGGTTCTTTGATTGAAACAGGAAAACCAGCATGATTGACGATATTCAGAAGCGCACGGCGGAGCGAATGGGCAAATCCATAGAATCGCTCAAGCATGAACTAGCCAAGATTCGCACCGGACGCGCGCACCCCAGCCTTCTGGACCATGTAACGGTGTCCTACTATGGCAATATGGTGCCATTGAGTCAGACGGCGAACATTACCATCGAAGATGCACGTACACTCGCCGTGACCCCCTGGGAGCGGAACATGATCCAGGCTATCGAGAAGGCGATCATGAGCTCCGATCTGGGTCTGAATCCCAATACCGCGGGTACCGTGATTCGTGTGCCCATGCCTCCGCTGACAGAGGAACGGCGCCGGGACCTGATCAAGGTCGTGCGCCACGAGGCGGAAAACGCTCGCGTCGCGATCCGCAACATTCGCCGCGATGCCAACACCGAATTGAAGAATTCACTGAAGGACAAGACCATCTCCGAGGACGAAGAGCGCAAGGGGCAGGACCTGATTCAGAAGCTCACGGATCAATTCGTCAAGGACGTCGACGGTCTGCTGGAAATCAAGGAAAAGGATCTCATGGCTATCTGAGCCACCCCATGTCGCTCATCATGCCATCCCCCGTCAGGCGATCGACTGCGGTGAGGCTTCACCCCGGCGACGCCTTGGTCGCCTCTTGCCCAATGTCCTAGCCCGCATGCCCGAAAATCCGCTCGCCTCGCTCAATACACGTGTACCCCGACATCTGGCCATCATCATGGATGGCAACGGGCGGTGGGCCAAGCAAAGATTCCTGCCCCGCCCCGCGGGGCACCGCGCCGGCGTGAGTGCCGTGCGCAAGACGGTCGAGCGCTGTATTGTGGAGGGCATCGAGGTGCTGACCTTGTTTGCCTTCAGCAGTGAAAACTGGCGCCGCCCCGCGCAGGAAGTCTCACTGCTGATGGAACTTTTCATTGCCAGCCTCGAGCGCGAAACCCGCAAGATGCATGAAAACGGTGTCCGTGTGCGCATCATTGGCGAACGGGGCGCCTTTGCTCCAGTGCTACAGGAAAAGATTCGCGAGGCCGAAGCTCTGACGGCGTCCAATCAGCGGCTCAATCTGGTCATAGCCGCCAACTATGGCGGTCGTTGGGACATCACCGAAGCCGCCCGGCAACTGGCCGCCGAGGTCGAGAGCGGCGGGCTCAAGGCGGCCGATATCACGAATGAACTGATTGCATCGCGGCTGTCGATCGCTGATCTCCCCGAGCCTGATCTCTTCATCCGCACGGGGGGCGAACAACGCATCAGCAATTTCCTGCTTTGGCAACTTGCCTACACGGAACTGTATTTCACCCCCTTGCTCTGGCCCGACTTCGATGAAGAGGCTCTGACGGCCGCGCTGGACAGTTTCTCGAAACGGCAGAGACGCTTCGGGTATACCGGCGATCAGATCGAAAATCTGACCCAGACTTAAGATTTTCCCATCATTCCTAGCCTAACTACATGCAGCCATGCTGAAAAATCGCATCATTACCGCCTCCCTGCTTGCGCCGCTGGTCATCGCGGCCATACTGCTTCTGCCACCGGATGGCTTTGCCATGCTTTGGGGTGGTGTCATCCTGATTGCCGGCTGGGAATGGTCGGATCTGGCGGGGCTGGAGCGCGGCGGCCGCATTGGTTTTACCGTGGCCTTACTGGCGATTCTGCTGGCGGCGCGACTGTTTGCCTTGTACTGGGCGCCGGGTGAACTGCCCATCTGGTTCTATACGGCCGCTGTCTTGTGGTGGCTGGGCTGGGGGATCGCCTTCCGCAAGATTCCGGAAAAACTGGTGAAGCGGACCTATCCTACCTGGGCCAAAGTGCTCAGCGGAGGTTTTGTGCTGGTCAGCGGCTGGATGCTGATGGTCTGGCTACGCCTGAACTTTTCGCCATACCAGGTGCTGTATCTCGTACTGCTGATCTGGCTGGCCGATATCGCGGCCTATTTCGTCGGCAAGCGCTGGGGTTTCGCCAAGCTGGTGGAAGCGATCAGTCCCGGCAAGACTATCGAGGGCGTCTACGGCGCCTTGTTGGCGGCCGTGGTGCTGGCGGTGCCCGTGGGTCTGTGGGTCGGGCTAGAGGCCATGACTCTTGTCGATTTCGTGTTCCTCTCGTTGCTGACCGTGGCCTTCTCGGTATGCGGTGATCTGTTCGAAAGCCTGGCCAAGCGTGTGCGCGGAGTCAAGGACAGCAGCGGCATTCTGCCGGGACATGGGGGACTGCTGGATCGCATCGACAGTTTGCTCTCGGGGGTGGCGGTGTTCTACGCGGGTTCACTACTGATCCCCGTATTCCTGATGTTTGGCGGGTCACTGGAGCCGGAAATTATCCTGCAGGCGGATGAGCCGGCGCTGGAAGCGCCCGCGGCCGATCATCATTACGACGGTCCCATGGAGGTACCGCCTGAGATGGAGGAAGCGCCCGCGGCCGACGAGCACTCCGGGCATCAGGGAGGTGCTCAATGAAAAGACTCTGCGTGTTGGGGTCCACCGGCTCGATCGGCGTGAGTACGCTGGATGTCGCCGGCCGGCACCCGGATCGATATCGGGTGGTGGCGCTGACCGCCAACAGCAATCTCGAACGGCTGTATGAACAGTGCCGGCGATTCCAGCCGCCCTTTGCCGTGATGATCGACGCGGAACCGGCGGCGGAACTGCGGAAAAGACTGGCTTCCGAGGGCATCGGGACCGAGGTTCTGAGCGGGGTCGAGGCGCTGGAAGAGGTTGCAGTCCTGCCCGAGGTGGATTCCGTGATGGCCGCCATCGTCGGCGCGGCAGGTCTGTTGCCCACCCTGGCGGCCGCCAGGGCTGGCAAAACCGTGCTGCTTGCCAACAAGGAAGCCCTGGTCATGTCCGGCCCGTTGTTCATGGCGGCCGTCCGCCAGTCGGGCGCCGACCTGCTACCCATCGATAGCGAGCATAACGCCATCTTCCAGTGCATGCCCCCCAACTATCACGCCGGACGGCCGGCGCACGAGGTCAGGCGTATCCTGCTGACCGCCTCTGGCGGTCCCTTCCTGCGCAAGGGCCTGCATGAACTGCATGACGTGACCCCGGACGAAGCTGTCGCGCATCCGAATTGGGTGATGGGGCGCAAGATTTCCGTGGATTCCGCCACCATGATGAACAAGGGGCTGGAATTGATCGAGGCCTGTCTGTTGTTCGACACGCCAGCGGACAAGGTCCAGGTCGTCATCCATCCGCAGAGCGTGATCCATTCCATGGTGGACTATGTCGATGGCACGGTGCTGGCGCAGATGGGCAATCCTGACATGCGCATTCCGATTGCCCATGCCATGGCCTGGCCCGATCGTTTCGACTCGGGCGCCGATCCGCTGGATTTATTCTCGGTCAGCCGGCTCGATTTCGAGGCGCCCGATTTCGATCGCTTCCCCTGTCTGCAGCGGGCCTACGACGCCGTCAAGGCGGGTGGCAGTATGCCCGCCATCCTCAACGCCGGCAATGAAATCGCCGTCGCCGCGTTCCTCGATGAGCAGATACGCTTCACCGCCATTCCCGATGTCATCAGCCATTGCATGAATACGGTTGAACCCAACCGGGCCGAGAGTATCGAAGAGGTTCTGATGTCCGATCGACTGGCCCGCGAAGCCGCGCATCGATACATCGCGACCCTCAATTGATATTCCGGAGCAACCGAGCCCCATGAGTTCACTGACCCATACCCTGTTCTTTTTTGCTATCGCCCTGATCATCCTGATCGCTGTCCACGAGTACGGCCATTACTGGGTGGCGCGCAAACTGGGCGTCAAGGTGCTGAGGTTCTCGCTGGGGTTCGGAAAAATCATCTGGCGGCATCAGAAGAGCCCCGAAGATACCGAATTCACCCTGTCGGCCCTCCCACTGGGCGGGTACGTGAAAATGGTGGATGAACGGGAAGGCGAGGTGGCGGAGGCCGATCTGCCCAAGGCATTCAATCGCAAGCCGGTCGCTACCCGAGCGGCTATCGTGCTGGCAGGGCCCGTGTTCAATTTCCTGCTGGCGATCATGATCTACTGGGTTTCGTTCATGTGGGGTGAAACCAGCACCCGGCCCGTGTTGGGTGAAATCAAGACGGGTACCCTGGCGCATGCGGCGGGTTTGCGCGAGGGGGATGAAATCCTGTCCGTGGCGGGCAAGCAGACCCCGGTCTGGCATGTGGCCATCAGCGCCATCATGGCTCAGGCCATGAATGAGGCGCCCATCCCGATCAGCGTGAACTCCGCCACGGGTGAACCGCGCGACCTCGTTCTCACGATTCCCGTGGTGGATAACGAAAAACCCGATGTGCTTTACAAACGTCTGGGCTTGCGGCCCTGGGAGCCTGACATCGATCCCGTAGTGGAACGAGTCGAACCGGGCAGCGCCGCTGAAACCGCGGGCCTGCAGCCGGGCGATCGGATCATCAGCGCCGATGCCATCGCCATACCCCATTGGCGGCTATGGCTGGACTATGTGCGGACGCATCCCGGACAAACCATCAAGGTGTTGATCGACCGCGATGGTGTACGCCTCAATCTGGCGGTCGTTCCCGCCCTGGCGGAATCCGCCGAAGGCAAGATCGGGCGCATAGGTATGGCCGTGCGGGTTCCCGAGTCAGTCCTGGAAGCCATGAAAGTGGAGTACCGTCTGGGCCCGATTCCCGCGCTGGGCGCGGCGCTGGAAAAGACGGCCGACTATTCGCTCGCCACGCTCAAGATGGCGGGCCGCATGCTGATCGGCAAGGCGTCCGTGGAGAATCTCAGCGGGCCCATCAGCATCGCGCAATATGCCGGCAAATCCGCGAGTTACGGCTTCGGCGCCTTCATGAGTTTCCTGGCCTTGGTCAGCATCAGCTTGGGCGTGCTCAACCTGCTGCCCATACCCGTGCTCGACGGTGGGCATCTGGTGTTCTACCTGGTGGAGGCGGTCAAGGGCAGTCCCCTCTCCGAACAGACACAAATGGCCTTTCAGCAGATTGGCATGTTCGTTCTGTTATGCCTTATGGCGCTTGGTTTTTATCTCGATATCGGGCGACTTTTTTCTTCCTGATTTACCCACAACCTGGAATGCTTCATGAAATCCTTCCTTCTTGCCGCCCTGGGCGGATTGATTCTGTTCACCGCCACCGCGCAAGCCGATACCAAGGCGGTGGAAACCGCCCTGCAACAGGCCCTGCCGACGATCAAACCCGATAGCATTACCGAGTCGCCCATCAAGGGGATTTATGAGGTCGTGGTCGGTGCCCGCATGTTCTACGTCTCCGAGGATGGCCGTTACCTGATGCAAGGTTCCATGGTCGACCTGAAGAGCCGTGAAGACATCACCGAGAAGAAATTGTCCCAGGCGCGGTTGAATGCCCTGCAGAAACTGGGCACTGACAAAATGATCGTGTTCAAGCCCAAGATCTTCAAGCATGCCGTCTATGTCTTCACCGATATCGACTGCGGTTACTGTCGCAAATTGCACTCCGAAATCGAGCAGTACGGCAAGGAAGGCATCGAAATCCGCTATCTCTTCTTCCCCCGCGCCGGCAAGGACTCGGATTCTTACGAGAAAGCCGTGACCGTCTGGTGCGCCAAGGACCGCAATGCCGCGCTGACCAAGGCCAAGAACGGCGAGAACATGCCCAAGAAGACCTGCCCCAACCCGGTAGACGAACACATGGCGCTGGCCAGTGCCATGGGCGCCAGCGGTACGCCGATGCTGGTCACCGAAAAGGGGGCCATCCTGCCGGGTTACGTGCCGGCCGCCGAGTTGAGCAAGATGCTGGAGGAGAAACCTGCCGATCCAGCGGAAGCCGTGGCGCCGGCCAAACCCTGAATCCAACCCATTCCGTAAAAGGCCGGTGTACTCGTTATCGCGGGTACACCGGCTTTTTTGCGGGTGAAGTATTCCGGAGCCCGCCCATCAACCCGCTAGCAGTTGCTTGAGCCGGTAGAGCACATCCTGAGCCTCGCGCGGCGAGACGGCCTCGGGATCGATGGTTTCCAACAGTTCCAGCGCCGGATGTGGCGGCGGCAGTTCAAACAGGTCGAGTTGGCGGGCCTTGCCCGGATGCGCGGCATGGGCTTGCCGTTCCAGGGACGCCAGTTTTTCGCGGGCGCGTTTCACCACGCGGGCCGGTACGCCCGCCAGAGACGCTACTTGCAGGCCGTAACTCTGATTGGCGGGTCCTGGTTTGACGGCGTGCAGGAACACCACGCCGTCCTTGTGCTCCACCGCATCCAGATGCACATTGGCGACTTCCGGGCACTCCTCGGGCAGGGCGATCAACTCGAAATAATGGGTGGCGAACAGGGTGAAGGCGCGGATCTCCCGCGCCAGATGCTCCGCTGCCGCCCAGGCCAGCGACAGGCCGTCGAAGGTGCTGGTGCCGCGGCCGATCTCGTCCATCAGCACCAGACTGATGGGCGTGGCATGGTGCAGGATGTGCGCGGTTTCAGTCATCTCGACCATGAAGGTCGACCGGCCGCTGGCCAGATCGTCGGAGGCGCCGATGCGGGTGAATATACGGTCGATGGGACCGATCACAGCCGATTCGGCCGGCACCGGGCAACCGACATGCGCCATCAGCACGATCACCGCCGCCTGCCGCATGTACGTCGATTTGCCGCCCATGTTGGGTCCGGTGATGATCAGCATCCGGCGCTCGGGTGACAATTCCAGGTCATTCGGCACGAACGGCGCTTCCAGCACGCTTTCCACCACCGGATGACGCCCGCCCACGATGCGGAGGCCAGGTTCGTCGACCAGGCGGGGGCGAACAAAGCCCAGCGTCTCGCCGCGCTCGGTCAGGCCGGCCAGCACATCCAGCTCCGCCAGCCCCTGGGCCAGGGTTTGCAGGATGTCCAGATGATCGCCCAGGCGTTCCAGCAAGGCTTCGTACAGCGACTTTTCCCAGGCCAGCGAACGTTCCCGTGCGCCCAACACCTTGTCCTCGTAGCTTTTCAGTTCGGGCGTGATGTAGCGCTCCACGCCCTTCAGGGTCTGGCGACGGACGTATTCGACCGGCACCTTGTCCGCCTGCGTTCGGGACAATTCCAGGTAAAAGCCCTGCACACGGTTGTAGCCCACTTTGAGATTAGCGAGCCCGGTGCGCTCCCGTTCGCGCTGCTCCAACTCGATCAGGAACTGATCCTGGTTCTGGCTGAGCAGGCGCAGCGCGTCCAGTTCAGGGTCATAGCCGTCGGCGATCACCCCCCCGTCGCGAATGAGATGGGGCGGATTCTCGACAATAGCCCGGCGCAGGAGATCCGCCAGTTCCGGTTGTGGTCGCAGGTCTTCGCACAAACGACGGAGTAATGCCGAATCCAGACCCAGGAGCGTGTCATGCAGGCCGGGCAGGCTGCTCAGTCCCAGCCGGAGGGTAGTCAGGTCGCGAGGCCGCGCCGATTTCAGGGCGATGCGGGCGACGATGCGCTCGATATCCCCGACCGCCCGCAAGTGTTCCCTGAGCTCCCGGTAGAGTCCATTGTGTTGCAGGGTTTCGATGGCATCGTAGCGGGCTTCCAGCTCGCCATGATCCCGCAGCGGGCGGTGCAGCCAGCGCCGCAGCAAACGTCCGCCCATCGCGGTCACGGTCCGGTCCAGCACGCCGTACAGCGTGAATTCCATGCGCCCGCTGGGATGGTAATCCAGTTCCAGATTACGGCGGCTGGCGGCATCGAGAGAGATGACATCCTCATGCCGCTCCAGCCGGAGACCCTGGAGGTGGGGCAGGGCGGATTGCTGGGTGTCGCGCACGTAATGCAGCAAGCCGCCCGCCGCCGCGATGGCGGCCGGCAGGTCTTCACAACCAAAGGCGGCGAGATCCCGCACGCCGAACTGCTTCAGCAACAGATGCCGGGCGCTCTCCGGCTCGAAATGCCAGGCCGGCCGTCGGGTGATCCCGCGCCGTGCCGCCACCGCGTCGGGTAACGGCCAATCCTCCCCCACCAACAATTCGGCGGGATTCAGCCGTTCCAGCTCCCCCAGCAGGGCCTCATGACTATCCAGTTGCTGTACCGTGAACCGCCCGCCCGCCAGGTCCAGCGCTGCCAGTCCCAGCGCGCCGCCCACCGGGGCAATCGCGACAAGCAGGTTATCGCGCCGATCCTCCAGCAGGGCTTCCTCCGTCACCGTGCCGGGCGTGACGATGCGTACCACACGGCGCTCGACCGGTCCTTTGGCTGTCGCCGGGTCGCCGATCTGCTCGCAGATCGCGACCGATTCACCCAGTTTCACCAGCCGCGCCAGATAGCCTTCCACGGCATGATAGGGGAGGCCCGCCATGGGAATCCGCTCCCCCGCCGATTCCCCCCGCGCCGTCAACGTCAGATCCAGCAGTTTCGCCGCCTTGCGGGCATCGTCGTAGAACAGTTCGTAGAAATCCCCCATCCGGAAAAACACCAGCCGGTCGGGATGCTCCGCCTTGATGCGGAGATACTGTTGCATGAGCGGGGTGTGATGCGAGTGTGTAGCCATGACTGGAAGTTTATCGAATACAATCGCTCACTTCGATACAACCATGAAAACTCTTGCCCGAGTGTTCCACAGGATACGCGATGGCCACGGCGCCCACACACAAAATCGACAAGCCCGATGAGTGCTGACACCCCAGTCAATAAAAAGAAACAGCGCCTCCTTACCCTCTTGCGCGAGATGTTTCAGCTCGACCAGCCCGACCTGGATTTCGGACTCTACCGGATCATGCACGCCAAGCGCGGGCAGGTGGAAGCCTTCCTGGAGAGCGAGTTCGACCAGCTCATCGACCAGGTTTTCGCCGGCCGGGGCGCCCGCCGGGAGGAGGACGCGAAGAAGGACTACGAGGCCGTCCGCCAGCAAGCCGTCGAATTCGGCTCGGCCGATCCCGACAGCGCGCCCAAGGTCCAGCAGGCCCGCGCCCGCTATGATGCCATCCGCCTGACCGGCGGCGAGGATGCCGAGATTTACGACCACCTGCACCGGTTCTTTTCCCGTTACTACGATGCCGGCGACTTCATGTCCTTGCGCCGGTACGGCAAGGGCGCGGCGGGTGGGGCGGAGACCTATGCCATCCCCTACGACGGCTCCGAAGTGGTGCTGCACTGGGCCAACAAGGACCAGTACTACATCAAGACCACCGAGAACTTCTCGGCCTTCAGCTTCGATCCCCGCCAGGCGCTGCAAAAGGATGAAAAAGGCATCAACCGGCAGCTCTTCGACGATGCCGAAACCGGCGCCCCGCTGAAAGTCCATTTCCGCGTGGTGGAGGCGGCCGAGGGCGCCCATAACAACGTGAAGGCCGGCGACAAGGAAGAGCGGTATTTCATCCTGGATGGGGAGGCCCCCATTGCCTGGGAAGGCGGCGACCTGTTGATCCGCCTCAACTATCGGCCGGACCCCGAAAAGAGCGGGCAGAAAGCCAAGTGGCAGGAGAAGCGCAACGACCAGACAGCGGAGACGGTGCTGGCCGCGCTGGCGGACACCACCGGCGACCACCAGGCCTTGGCGGGGGAATACCGCGCCGTGCTGGCCCGTGATGTGCACAAGGGCAAGGACAAGAAGCAACCGCTTCTGGGCCGCTATCTCGCCCGCTACACCGCCAGCAACACCATGGATTACTTCATCCACAAGGACCTGGGCGGTTTCCTGCGGCGTGAGCTGGACTTCTATCTGAAGAACGAAGTGCTGAAGCTGGACGACTTCGTCGGCAGCGAGGATGGCGCCGTGCAGGCCGGCATTTCAGAGTCGCAGGTCAAGGCCATGCGGACCGCCCTGGAAAAGACCCAGGCAATCCGACTGTTGGCCCAGCGCTTGATCGACTTCCTCGCCCAGTTGGAGGACTTCCAGAAGAAGCTCTGGCTGAAAAAGAAATTCGTCGTCGAGACGAATTACTGCATTACCCTCGACCGGATTCCGGAGAAATTCTATCCGGAGATCGTTGCCAATGAGCGGCAGCGGGAAGAATGGGTGAGGTTGTTTGCGATTGATGAAATCTACGAGGACTTGGCGATGCCGGGATATTCGGTGCCGTTAACAGTGGAATTTCTACAAGCTAATCCATTTCTTCTATTGGATACGAATTTGTTTTGCGAAGCTTTTAATCAAGGATTATTGGCGGAAGTCGAGGGATTAGATGAGCAAGCCAACGGCTTTTTTATACATTCTGATAATTTTCAAGCGTTGCGCTTAATTCAGGACAAATTTCTGGAACAGGTTGACTGCATCTATATTGATCCACCTTATAACACGGGCGAGGATGGCTTCCCTTACAAGGATGGATATAGGCATTCGTCATGGGCATCTATGATTCTGCATTCATCTAAATGCGCCAAGGCTCTGCTAAACGATAAAGGTTCATTTATAAGCCATATAGATGATAATGAACTATTTGTATTCAAGAATATACTTACGGAAGTCATGGGTTACGGCAACTTTCTTGGTGCCCACACGTGGCTTAAGAGGTATGCTCCCCCGCCGGATACAAAGGATTTTGGATATGTCACAGAAGCTGTTCTATTTTTTCGTGCATCTCTCAATTTTCGTAGACGGCTATTGCCTCTCACGGAAGATCAAACTAGCCGCTACAAAAACCCAGACAATGATCCGCGGGGGGCATGGAAAGCGGCCGATTACACCTGCAGATATACTGCTGACGAGCGACCGACCCTGTATTACCCCATAACGAATCCCTATACTGGCGAAGAAATATGGCCCAGCCGCTCAAGAGTTTGGGCATTTTCAAAGAATGTACATGATACCAATGTTAAGGAAAAGCGCATATGGTGGGGAAAGGATGGGGCGAATCATGTCCCGGCATTGAAAAACTTTCTATCTGAAATCAATCAAGGCAGCATACCATGCACTCTTTTGCATTACGATCAAGTAGGGCATACAGATGAGGCCGCAAAAGAACTTCGTTCCATTTTTCCGGACATAAAGACGACACCAAAGCCAACCCGATTAGCCAAGTATATTGCTACAGTGGCAGGTGATAAACAGAGTCTATTTCTTGATTATTTCGTTGGCACTGGATCCTCAATCCATGGACTAATTGACCTCAATCGCGAGGATGATGGACAGAGGCGCTATATAGGGATGGAAATCAACAGTTACTTCGATACAGTTCTAAAGCCACGTATTCAGAGGGCTGTATATTCGAGAAAATGGCAGGATGGTAGACCAATCGGCAGGGAAGGCATTTCTCACTGCTTTAAATACCTCCGCCTTGAATCCTACGAAGACTGCCTGAATAATCTCGTCCTGAACCCAACTGGAGCGGCGGCGGCGGCCGCCAGCGGTGACGCTGCTTTTCAGCGCGACTACCTCCTCCGCTACATGTTGGACGTGGAAACCCAGGGCAGCCAAAGCCTGCTCAACGTGGCCGAGTTCCGCGATCCCACCGCCTATCAGTTGGAAATCAAGAAGCCTGGCTCCGACGAGCGGACCCGTCGAAATATCGACTTGGTTGAAACCTTCAACTGGCTGATCGGCCTGCACGTCGACAAGCTGCACGCCGGCCGGCGCTATGCCGCCACCTTTGCCCGCAAGCCTGATCCTTTGGCGCCGGACGATACCCACACCCGCTTGCAGGTCGAGACGTTAACCCCTCACCCCAACCCCTCTCCCCACGGGGGACAGGGGCTAAAGACGTGGTGGTTCCGCCCGGTGGAAGGCCATGTCCGCACCGTCCCCGGCGATGACCGGCATCGTCAAAGCGTGCTGGTCCTGTGGCGCACCCTGACCGAAGATCCGGAGCAGGACTCGGCGGTCCTCGAAACCTTCCTGGCCCAGCACCTGCCAGTTGACCCAACTCGTAAAGAGGACAAGACGCTCTACGACCTGATTTACATCAACGGCACCCATAATCTGCCCAACCTCGGCCGATACGGCGAAGTCCGCCTGCTGGAAGAGGAATTCCATCGGCGTATGTGGGCCGGCGAAGAGATATGACAAAGCCATGATAAATCGATTGACGGTCAAAGGCTTCAAGTCCATTGAGGACTCCGTGCTGGACTTGAAGAGTCTGAATGTCATCATCGGTCCCAATGGGGCGGGTAAATCGAACCTGCTTTCCCTGTTCCGCTTGGCGAAGGCGATGGCCGATGGAAATTTGAGTCTCTGGGTCGGGCTTGCCGGCGGCGCGGATAGCCTTCTGCATTTTGGCACGGCGCGAACGGAGACGTTGGCGGTCGGACTGGACTGGGACGGACTGGGCTATTTCTGCGAATTCAAGCCGACGGAGGATGATCGCCTAGTCATTGCCTACGAGACGATCCTGCAATCCGGCGGCGCAATGGGAGCCTTGGGTCCGGCTGGCGCCTCTGAATCGGCCTTGGCGAACACAAGCCGTGGACTGGCCTCGACACCCGGGTCGGCGGACATTGCCGCCTGGTTTTCGGGATTCCGCGTCTATCACTTTCATGACACCAGTGATTCCTCGGGCATGCGTCGCAATGCCTCCGTGCATGACAACCGCTGGTTGCGCGAGGGTGGTGAAAATCTGGCGGCCTATCTCTTGATGCTTCGGGATACGGCTCCCGCTCATTATGTCCGCATCGTCGATGTCATCCGGCTGGCCGTGCCGGCTTTCCGTGACTTCGAGCTGGCGCCACACCCCAAGGCGGAAACGGTGCTGCTGCGCTGGCGGCATCGATTCGTCGACGCCGTTTTCGGCCCGCATCAACTTTCCGACGGTTCGTTGCGTTTCATGGCTCTGGCAACCCTGTTGCTGCAGCCCGAGCCTCCCAATCCGATCCTTCTCGATGAACCGGAGATCGGTCTTCATCCCCATGCTCTGGTTCAGATTTCGGAAATGCTGGCGTTGGCGGCACTGGATACACAAGTGTTGGCGGCGACCCAATCACCACTGCTGGTGGACCGAACAGCGCCGGAGGACGTCTTGGTGCTCGATGCCGAGCATGGCAAGACCCTGGTTCGTCGCCCGGATGTCGCCGGGCTGCAAGGCTGGCTGGATGATTACACCCTGGGCGAACTTTGGCGCAAGAACGTGCTGGGGGGCAATCCGTGAGCACCGTGTTACTGCTGGTGGAAGGAGAATCAGAATTCCGGTTCGTCCGCGACCGGCTCAACGACTACTTTGCCGGCCGACATGTACTCCAGCCGATCTTGACGGAAACCCGACGCGGAGTGCGCTCGGGCGGGCTTGCGCGCGATTACGCCGTGTTTCGACGGCAGATGTCGCGGCTGATGGCGCAGCACGGAGGACGGGAAGATGCCTGGTTTGGCTGCATGTTGGACCTCTACGGCTTGCCGGCCGGGTTTCCCGGTCATGGACAGGCCCCGGGCAACGGCTGGGAAATGGCCACCAGCATAGAAACCGCGCTGGCGACCGATTTGGCTCATGAGCGTTTTCTGCCCTATCTCAATGTCCACGAGTTAGAGGCGTTGCTGCTGACGGAGCCGAGGGCGCTTGGGTGTTTCTTCACGGGCAAACAATCCGAGGTGGAGCGGCTGGCGGCGGAAGTGGCCAGATTTTCCTCCCCCGAGGAAATCAATCTAACGCGGGAGACATCGCCGTCCCACCGTATCGCCCGCCACCTGCCGGGCTACGCGGCGGCTAAGGTCCAGGCTTCCAGCGTGGCTTTTTCCCATATTTCGATATCCCTGATTCGCAAGCACTGCCCTCATTTCTCCGACTGGCTGACCAGGATCGAGCAACTCCCGGCTTATTGAACATGGCAAGAACACCCCGTGCGCGAGGAACGGCACGAACCGCCGCGACCCCCGACCCCTTCATCCACAAGCTGGTGTTGAACGCCTGGATGATCGGGCAATTCGGCGTCGATCCGCTGGCGGAACATGCCAACGGCGGAGGGAAGCCCCTCCCGGCAATCCGGAAACTCTCCAATCCGATCCGGGACGAGGAAAAGGAAGGGTTGCACGAGGACGGGCGGCACCGATTCTTCCACGAGCTGAGCGCCAACTGGCCTATATCGGCGCCGGTCACAGTCGTCCAGTTGGCGAGCTACGAGGACAATATTCTCGCCCACACCCAGGCACTGAATGACCGCCGCCAGGCCAGGGGCGAACGGCCGATCGTCTGGAAGTATTTCCAGTGGCTGTCCCTGCTGTTCGTTGAACGCTATCTGGATCTGTTTTTCCATGAGCCTGTCCAGTTGCTGGATGGGCTGAATGGCTTTCTCGCCGACTTCAATAACTGGCGCTCCGAGAAGGGTCTACCGACCTCGGTCCAGGACTTCACGGCCGAGGAGTTGAATCGGGTCTGCCTGCAGAACGCGACGGGTAGCGGCAAAACCTTCCTGATGCATGTCAACGCCCTGCAGTTTCGCCACTACGCGCGGGTCTCGGGGCGCGAGGGCGAATTCTCCCGACCGATCCTGGTGACGCCTAACGAGGCCCTGAGCGACCAGCACCTCCGGGAGCTGGGTCAGAACGGCCTCAGCGCCCAACGTCTCAAGGCCGATCTCCTCGGCTCCGCCGATCTCGGGCGCGTCGATGTCATCGAGATCACCAAGTTGGGTGATGTTCGCAAGGAAAACATCGTGGCGGTCACCGAGTTTGGCGACAACAACCTGCTCCTGGTGGACGAGGGCCATCGAGGCCTCGGCAGCGAAGAGGAAACCGGCTGGCTGAAGCGCCGCGACTCACTGGCGGCAAGGGGGTTCGTCTTCGAGTATTCGGCGACCTTCGCCCAGGCGGTCGCGGCGGCTGGCAGCGAGACGATCACCCAGACCTATGCCAAGAGCATCCTGTTCGATTATTCCTACCGCTATTTCTACGAGGACGGGTTCGGCAAGGATTACAGCATCCTCAATCTGGCCACGGATGGGAGCAATACCCGCCGCTATCTGACGGCCTGCCTGCTGGCCTATTTCCAGCAACTCCGTCTTTACGATCGGAACGCCCTGGCATTGCGGCCTTTCAACCTGGAAAAGCCGCTCTGGGTCTTCGTCGGCGGTAGTGTCAGCAAGCCGGGCGGGGCCAATCAGGACGAAAAAGCGGCCATTGCCGACGTGGCGAAGATCGTGCTGTTCCTTGGCGAGTTCCTTTCCGATCCGACGGGTAGCAAGGCCGACATCAAACGGCTGCTCACCGAGTCGGGCGCCGCCAACGGCATGGTGGACGCCCATGGCAACGACATCTTTGGGAATAGCTTTCCGGTGTTGCAGGCGGTGCTGCGCGACGCCGCGACCATCGACAGCGGAATCGACGACCTTTACCGGTTGATCCTGCTGGAAGTATTTCAGGCCAGGAGTAACGGCCGACTGCGGATCACCCGCATCAAGGGCGACAGCGGCGAGATTCACCTGCGCGTGGGGCACGCGGAGAAGCCCTTTGGCCTCATCAATGTGGGCGACGCCAAGGGGCTGGCGGACCATATCGGCGCACGCATCGAGTCCGATAAGGTGGAAATCGCCGACAGCGAATTCGACGACCAGGCGCTGTTCGCGGCGGCAGCGGACAGCCAGTCCTCGGTCAACATCCTCATCGGCGCGAAGAAATTCATCGAGGGTTGGGACTGCTGGCGGGTTTCGACGCTGGGTCTCATGCATGTCGGCAAATCCGAAGGCTCGCAGATCATCCAACTCTTCGGCCGTGGCGTCCGCCTCAAGGGGTTCGGCTGGAGCCTGAAGCGCAGCAGCCGCTGCACTCGCATCGACAAACCCCGGCCCGCCAACATCCACTGGCTGGAAACCTTGCAGGTGTTTGGCATCGAAGCCGAGTTCATGCAGCGCTTCCAGGAGTTCCTGAAGGAGGAGGGACTTCCGGGCAACGAGCGGCAGGAGTCGATCCCGATCCCCATGCACGTGACTCGCGACTTCGGGACGCGCTTGAAGGTGCTGCGCCCGAAGCGGAAAAAGGACGATGGCCAGGAGTACGACTTCAAACGGGATGCCCCGCTCCCGATCCTGAAATTACCCCTCCCTCCCAAGCTTTTGGTGCGCCGCATCGAGCTGGACTGGTATCCACGCATCGAGACTCAGGCGGTGGGACAGGCGGCTGTCGCGGAAAGCACGGCCCGGCAGACACATCGCTTGCAGCCTCATCAGCTCGCGCTGTTCGACTGGAATGCTGTGTTCTTCGAACTGGAGGCCTACAAGCGGACGCGGGGCTTCGAGAATCTGCTGATCCAGCGCGAGGACCTGCCCAAATTGTTCGAGGACGAGCACGGCGGCTGGTACACCCTCCATGCGCCGGACTCCCTCATGCAGCCGCGCCACTGGCAGGACGTCCGGCAGTGGCGGATCATCGTAACCACCCTGTTGAAGCGCCTGCTGGAGGCCTTGTTCAAGTACCGCTCCCATGAGTTTTTCGAGTGTCGTCTCGAATACCGGGAGCTGACCATGGACGATGAAAACCTTCCCCAGGACGGCGACCAGTGGCAGATCATGGTGGACGCCAACGAAGCGACAGTGATTGCCGACCTGAAGCAACTGGCCACCGACATCGAGAAGCTGGTGGATTCGCTCAAAACGGTCGGCAAGGAGAGTCCGCTTCAGGAGGCTCCGGCTCACTCGGGCAAGCCGCCTCGGGCGCTATTGGGCGGGATTCATCTTTATTCCCCCTTGCTGCACCTGCCTGATGGTCCCGGCGCCGGAACCCGTCTCCGAGTGCTGCCCGTGGCGCTGAAGCACAGCGAGTTCAACTTCGTAAAAGACTTGCACCAGCACCTCGCCGCCAGCGGCGATGCTTATGATGGGATGGAGTTCTTTCTGTTGCGGAACAAGTCGCGCGGCAAAGGCCTGGGATTTTTCGAGGCGGGCGGCTTTTATCCCGACTTCATTTTCTGGATTCTGGCCCAAGGCCAACAGCATATCGCCTTCATTGAGCCCCATGGCTTGATTCATGAGGGTCCGGCCAGTCCCAAGGTGAGGTTTTCCCGGCTGATCAAGAGCATCGAAACCCGTCTGGACGAGCCGGCCTTGTCGCTGAGCAGTTTCATCGTTTCGCCGACCCGACTCGGTGATCTCCAGTCGTGGGGACTCACCACGCTGGATGAATTTCGCGCTCACAACATCTTGCTGATTTGCGATGATGGCGATTGGCCGCGACACCTCATCGAGACCGTTCTTCAGCACTCGCCGGGTACCGTATGGAATGCTCGGAGTGGCGGGGATTCCAGTTTTGAATTCCAAGTCTGACAGGAGACCCTCCATATTCATGCGGAAAAGACAATTCATGGCTTTGTCGAAAGATGTCGGCGCCGCGCTGGAGCGCCGGGGCTGGCGGTTGGCCACCGCCGAATCCTGTACCGGCGGCTGGATTGCGCAGTGCGTGACCGAGGTCGCGGGCAGTTCGGGTTGGTTCGATCGGGGGTTTGTGACCTACAGCAATGACGCCAAGTCCGAGTTGCTGGGCGTCGATCCCGCTCTGATCGAGACACAGGGGGCGGTCAGCGAGGCGGTGGTCCGGGCAATGGCGGCGGGGGCCTTGCGGGGGAGCCAGGCGGATGTCGCGGTGGCGGTGAGCGGTATCGCGGGTCCCTCGGGCGGCACGCCGGATAAGCCGGTGGGTACGGTCTGGCTGGCATGGCAGCGGACGGGGCAGGCCGCCAGGACGCGGCGCGAATGCTTTTCTGGCGATCGGCATGCGGTCAGGCGGCAGGCCGTGATCCTCGCGTTACGCGGGGTGCTGGAACTGTGCGAGGAACCCGACGCCTCATTAACCGTGAGGCAAGGCGCTACATCGAATGAACAAGGTTTGAACTCATGAACCCAACAGCGGTAGTTGACGGATTGAAAACCCCGTTCGCCCCGAGCCTGTCGAGGGGTGAATGGGGTTTTCAATCACATCCCATGGGAGAACGCAGAAATACCGCTCATGCCTCGACTTGGCTCGGCACGAACGGTATTTCTGCGTTCCAACGGCCGTTATTACGTTGAACGAGGTTTGAACTCATGAATGATCCCAGCCCAGCCGCCGGCCTGCATGAATTACAGGCGGTCGGATTGAAGCAGCCGCCCGATGCCATCGCCGTATCCCTGACCGATGGGCGGGTCGCGCTGACCTATCGCGAGTTGGAGCGGGCGGTCGAGGCGTTCGCCGCCAGCCTGCTGGCCGCCGGCATCCGGCCGGGGGACAGGGTAGCTCTGGTATTGCCCAATTCCATCGAATTCGTGGTGGCCTTTCTTGCCATCACCCGGATCAGGGCGATGGCGGCGCCCTTGAACCCCGACTACCGGGCGGGAGAGTTCGAATTTTTCCTGGAGGATTTGGGCGCCGTCGTCCTGCTGGATTTGCCGGGGGAGGGGGCCAATCGCCCGGCGGGTCAGGCGGCGGACACGCTCGGCAAGCCGGTCTGGCGGGTCCAGAGGGAAGGCGCAACCGTTGAACTGGCCCTGCCGGCTTCCGGTCCGGTGGGAGAGCCGGCCACGCCCACGCCGGTCGAACCCGAAACGGATGTCGCCTTGTTCCTGCATACCAGCGGCACGACCTCCCGGCCCAAGGGGGTGCCGCTGACGCATGCCAATCTCATGGCGTCCGTGCGTAACATTGGGCAGACCTATGAATTCAATGCGGCCGATCGCTCCGTTCTGGTGATGCCGCTGTTCCACGTCCACGGGCTGATGGCGGGTCTGCTGGCGCCGTTGGGCTTTGGCGCGGCGGTCTATATTCCGGAATCCGGGAGATTCTCGGCCTCGCATTTCTGGCGGGACATGGCGGCCTGCCACGCGACCTGGTACACGGCGGTGCCGACCGTTCACCAGATTTTGCTGGCGCGGTATGCAACCGACTATCCCCGCGATGCCCCCCCCAGGTTACGCTTCATTCGCAGTTGCAGTTCGCCTCTGGCCCCCACGGTATTGCAGGAGATGGAAGCGAAATTCGGCGCGCCGGTGCTGGAAGCCTACGCCATGACCGAAGCCTCGCACCAGATTGCCTCCAATCCACTGCCCAGGCACGGTCCGCGCAAGCCGGGATCGGTGGGGCAGGGCCAGAGTGTCCGCATTGCCATCCTGGACCCGGAGCTGAACCGGCTGCCGCCAGGCTGGGAGGGCGAGATTTGTATCCAGGGGGACAACGTCACCCGGGGCTACTGGAATAATCCTCAGGCCACGGCAGAGGCTTTCGCGGGCGGTTGGTTTCATACCGGCGATCAGGGCCGCCTGGATGCCGAGGGTTATCTGACCCTCACCGGCCGCCTCAAGGAAATCATCAATCGCGGCGGCGAGAAGATTTCGCCCTCCCGGGTCGATGAAGTGCTGCTGAGCCATCCCGGGGTAGCCGAGGCCGTGACCTTTGGCGTGCCGGACCCGAAATACGGGGAGGAGGTCAACGCCGCCATCGTGCTCAAGCCAAGCGTTGCGGTCACCGCCGAGGCGCTGAGTGCGCATTGCCTGAGTGAGTTGTCCGCCTTTGCCGTGCCCAAGCGCTACTTCTTCGTCGAGAGCCTGCCCAAAACGGGTTCCGGCAAGATTCAACGTCGCAAGGTGGCCGAGTCTTGTCTTGCCCCATCGAGCGGATAACGGCTTTACCTCAAGGTCTACCCGACGTCGGATGGCGAAGCGTGCCGAATGATCGCGGCAAACACGGCGGCGTGGCTTATGATAGGACCCGATTCCACCCCAAAACCCGGATCTACGTGCCGGGTCCGAACTTCCACCTTTCAGGAGTAATGCCGCATGTCCCCCACCACACCAGGCGCCACCACCGCCGAGGACACGCTCAAGCAAAAGAGTCGAGACCCCAACGTCATCTCCGGCGGGCGACTGGTCGCCCGCGCCTTGAAAAATGAAGGGGTCGATACCCTCTTTACTCTCTGCGGCGGTCACATCATCGATATCTACGATGGCTGCGTGGACGAGGGGATTCGCATCGTCGATTTCCGCCATGAGCAGGTCGCCGCGCATGCCGCCGACGGGTACGCGCGGCAGACCGGCAAGCTGGGCGTGGTGGTCACCACCGCCGGACCCGGCTGCACCAATGCCGTCACCGGTGTGGCCACGGCCTTCCGTTCCGAGACCCCCATGCTGCACATCGGCGGTCAGGGCAGCATGACCCAGCACATGATGGGCTCGTTGCAGGACTTGCCGCACGTGGAGATGATGACGCCCATCACCAAGTTCGCGGCGGGCGTCCGCTCCACCGAGCGCATCGCCGACATGGTGTCCATGGCCGCCCGAGAGGCCTTCAACGGCGCGCCCGGGCCGGCGTATCTGGAAATCCCGCGCGACATCCTCGACCGTGAAATCGAACTGGCGCAGGCCGTCATCCCCGCGCCCGGCCGCTACCGCGCCTCGACCCGCTCCATCGGCGATCCCGCCGACATCGAGCAACTGGCCGATCTGCTGGTGAACGCCGAGCGGCCCGCCATCCTGTTTGGCCAGCAGGTCTGGATCTCGCGGGGGCATGAAGAAGCGGTGGCCCTGCTGCGCGGCCTGGACATTCCCGGTTACTTCAACGGCGCCAGCCGCGGCTTGCTGCCGCCGGGCGACCCGCACCATTTCGACCGCACCCGCTCCCAGGCCTTCGCCAAGGCGGATGTCATCGTCGTCGTCGGCACGCCCTTCGACTTCCGCATGGGCTACGGCAAGCGCATCGGCAAGGACCTCAAGCTGGTGCAGATCGACATGGGGTACGACACGGTCGGCAAGAACCGCGACATCGATCTCGGGCTCGTGGGTCATCCCGGCGCGATTCTGGACGCGGTGCTGCAAGCCGCCAGCGGCCGGCTCAAGCAGGACAAGCGGCAGGCGCGCCAGGCCTGGATGCGGGAACTGGCCGCCGCCGAAATCGCGGCGACCGAGAAACTCATGCCGCTGTTCACCTCGGATGCCACGCCCATCACCCCCTATCGCGTCGCCTGGGAAATCAACGAATTTCTGGGTGACGACACCATCTACGTCGGCGACGGCGGCGATGTGGTGACGATGTCGGCCCAGGCCGTGCGGCCGCGCCGTCCGGGGCAGTGGATGGACCCGGGGGCGCTGGGTTCGCTGGGTGTGGGCACCGGTTTCGCCATCGCCGCCGGCCTCGCCCATCCCGAGAAGGAAGTCCTCTGCTATTACGGCGACGGCGCCTTCAGCATGACGGCCTTCGACATGGAGACCGCCAATCGCTTTGGTGTGCCCTATATCGCGGTGGTGGGCAACAACTCGGCCATGAACCAGATCCGCTATGGTCAGATCGCCAAGTACGGTCCCGAGCGCGGCAATGTCGGCAATCTGCTCGGCGACATCCCCTACGGCAAGTTCGCCGAAATGCTCGGCGGCTATGGCGAGGAAGTACGCGACCCCGCCCAGATCGGCCCCGCCCTGCGCCGCGCGCGCGAAGCCGTGCGCACGACCCGGCGCGGCGCGGTGATCAATGTCTGGGTGGACCCGAGCATCTACGCGCCCGGCACCCTAGCCCAGACCATGTACAAATGAGCCTGCAGACGGAGACATCGCCATGCATTTACCCCTCGCCGGAATCAAGATCATAGACTTCAGCCACGTCCAGGCCGGCCCGGCCTGCACCCAGATGCTCGCCTGGTATGGCGCGGATGTCATCAAGGTCGAGCGGCCCGGCGCCGGCGATGTGACGCGCAACCAGTTGCGTGACTTGCCGGAAGCCGACGCGCTCTACTTCACCATGCTCAACAGCAACAAGCGCTCGCTGACCCTCAATACCAAGACGCCCGGGGGAAAGCTCGTGCTGGAAAAGCTGATCCGGGAAGCCGACGTGATGGTCGAGAACTTCGGACCCGGCGCGCTGGATCGCATGGGCTTTACCTGGGAACACATCCAGGAACTCAACCCGCGGATGATCATGGCCTCGGTCAAGGGGTTCAGCGAGGGCCATCATTACGAAGACCTCAAGGTTTATGAAAACGTGGCCCAGTGCGCCGGCGGCGCGGCTTCCACCACCGGCTGGTGGGACGGTCCGCCCACCGTCAGCGCGGCGGCGCTCGGCGACAGCAATACCGGCATGCACCTCACCATCGGCATATTGACGGCCCTGCTGGCCCGGCAGCAGACCGGCAAGGGCCAGAAGGTGGCGGTATCGATGCAGGACGCCGTGCTCAATTTGTGCCGGGTCAAGCTGCGCGATCAGCAACGGCTGGATCGGTTGGGCTATCTGGAGGAATATCCCCAGTACCCGCACGGCACCTTTACCGATGTCGTGCCGCGCGGCGGTAACGCCGGGGGCGGCGGTCAACCGGGTTGGGTGCTGAAATGCCGGGGCTGGGAAACCGATCCCAACGCCTACATCTACTTCACCATTCAGGACCATGCCTGGGAGCCCATCTGCGATGCCATCGGTAAGCCCGAGTGGAAGACCGACCCGGCCTATACCACGCCCAAGGCGCGGCAGCCGCATATCATGGAGATCTTCGGCGCCATCGAGACTTGGCTGGCGGACAAGACCAAGTACGAGGCGGTGGACATCCTGCGGAAATTCGACATTCCCTGCTCCCCGGTTCTCTCGATGAAGGAACTGATGCACGACGCCTCGCTGCGGAAGAGCGGCTCGATCGTCGATGTGCCTCACAAGGTGCGCGGGAGTTACGTCACCGTGGGCAGCCCGATCAAGTTCTCCGAACTCCAGCCCGCGACGATCACCGGGTCGCCACTGCTGGGCGAACATACGGAGGAGATCCTCGCCGAATTGGGCTATGACGAGCAGCAGATTGCCGCCTTGCGGGACGCTGGCGCGATCTAATGCCAGGGTTTCGGGCTGGTTGCGATGGCCAGACTCTCGTCCCGCGAATGCAAGACACCCTAGGCCGCCTGGATCAGGTTTCCTCCCCCATGCGATCTCATGCCACCATCGGCAGAACAGCCAGGGCATTGGCCGGAGTCTCTGCCGGCCCGTGTCCGCACCGATCCCACCACTCCTAAACTCGGGAAGCGATTATGCAATTTCTCCACATCCTTGCGCTGATGATGCCGGTCATCATCCCCGTCGCCCTAGGGCATCTCTTCATCCGTGTCAGGATTTTCCAGCCGGAGCATGGGGACGCCCTGCTGAAGTACCTGCTATATGCCACCTTTCCCGCGGTCATTCTCGACCATCTGGTGGATCAACCGCTGTCGGCCTTGTTCCAGCCGGCCTTTACGGCCGCCACGCTGGTCTTTATCGCCGTGATGTATGTCGCGGTGCTGGTCATCTATCGCTATGCCTTGCGGCGTTCCCTGAGCGAGTCGGCGATGGCGGGGCTGAATGGCTGTTTCGTGTCCGCCGGGATAGTGGGCTTGCCGATCATGCTGGATATCATCGGACCTGCCTACACGATCATTCCCGTGATCGTGAACACGGTCCTCAGCCTGGTCACGGCCGTCCCGGTCACGATCTTGCTGATGCAGATGGACCGAAGGGGGGAGGACACTAATCTGCTGGCGACGCTGGCCCGCACGCTCGTCGACGTCCTGAAAAATCCGCTGGTGCTGGCAGCGATTGGCGGAATGCTGATTTCCCTGGCCAGCGTCCCGATACCCGGCTGGTTGCACGAGACCTTCGAGAAGGTGGGGGCCGCAACCTTCGCAACGTCGCTGTTCGCGGTCGGCATGGGCATCGATCTGTCCTTGCTGCGGCGGAACTTGCGGCTGATCCTGGTGCTGTCCTTCATGCGCGTCGTCGTCTCCTCGGCCCTGGGCTTCCTGCTGGCGGTGGTGTTCCAACTGGAACCGGGCTACGCCGTGGCGTTCGTGCTCATGGCTTCGCTGCCCACCGCAAAAAGCGTTCCGCCGATCGCCCAGGAATATGGGGTGTTCGTCGGCGAATCCTTCCAGGTCGTGACCTTGACGACGCTGGCCATGGTCATCAGCATACCCGTGGTCTGCTACCTGGGCGGGCTGCTCTGGCCTGGCATCATCCGCTGACCATCCGACGAATCGGTGATGCCGGGCTAGCCATGTCCGGCATTGCCCCACCTACGTAACACAAGGGGAAACGAAGCCTGGTCCCAGCCTGACGAATGACCCCACCCCAGGAGAACGATATGGATCAAGGAAAAGAGGCTCTGATCATCATCGACATGCAGAACGATTTTGTCCTGCCCGGCGCGCCAGCCTGCGTGGCGGGCGCTCGGGCGACCATTCCCTGTATCCGTCAACTGCTGAATGTATTCAGGGCAGGGGCGGGACCCGTATTTCATGTCACCCGGGAGTATCGGGCGGATGGCAGCGATGTCGAACTGACCCGGTTGAGTGAGTTCCAACGTGGACAGACCTTTGTCGTACCCGGTACCCCGGGCTGCGAGATCGTCGCGGAACTCGCGCCGGTGGCAGGGGAGTATCGCGTGATCAAGCAGCGCTTCAGCGGCTTCATGCAGACCGAACTGGATTTCATGTTGCGTCGCCTGGGCGTCACTCGGCTGGTAGTCTGCGGCACCCAGTATCCGAACTGCGTGCGGGCGACGATCTTCGATGCTCTGTGCCTGGGCTATCCGGTCACCAATGTCATCGATGCCACCTCCGCGCAAACCCCCGAGATCGCTGACGCCAATATCCGTGACCTGCGTAACGTCGGAGTGGACTGCATCACCCTGGATGATTACACGGAGCGTCAGTCCGAACGGGCGTGAGGGCTTCGCTGTTGTCATCGGAGCAACCCCGGCCCGCCAGCGAATCGGGCCCTTCCGGTCCCGCCGCCCTGATCCATGCGCGGGAACTCCGGAAGGATTATCCGCTGGCTGGCAGCGAGCCGCTGGCGGTGCTGCACGGGCTCAATTTCAGCATCGAGGCCGGGGATTTCGTCGCCATCATGGGGCCTTCGGGCTCGGGCAAGTCGACACTGATGAACATCCTCGGCTGTCTGGATGTGCCCAGTTCGGGGCATTACCTGATCAATGGCACGGACACGGCGGGGCTGGACCCGGACCAACTGGCGGATTTGCGCAATCGGCTGATCGGCTTCGTATTCCAGGGCTTCAATCTGCTGCCGCGCAAGAACATCCTCGACAACGTGACCCTGCCCCTGGTCTACGCTGGGGTTCGGCGGGCGGAACGGGAGGCGATCGCCCAGCGCATTTTGACCCGTGTGGGGCTGGGCGATCGGATTCGGCATCGGCCCAATCAGCTCTCGGGCGGGCAGCAACAGCGCGTCGCCATCGCCCGCGCGCTGGTCAATTCACCCAAGCTGATCCTGGCCGACGAACCCACCGGCAATCTCGACACGCATACCAGCGAGGACATCCTGGCGCTGTTCGAGGAACTCAATCGGCAGGGCCTGACCATCATTCTCGTGACCCACGAGGCGGACGTGGCCCGCCACGCCCACCGGATCATGTCCATCGTCGACGGCCGTATCGCCGGCATCCTGAAGAACATTCATCATGACGTTGACTGACACGCTGCAGGAATCCCTGCAGGCCATGGGCGCCAACCGCCTGCGCACCGCGCTGACCATGCTCGGCATGATCATCGGCGTGGGCGCGGTAGTCCTGATGCTTGCGGTGGGGCAGGGGGCGCAATCGATGGTCACCGAATCCATTGCCTCGATGGGCAGCAACCTGTTTATCGTGCTGTCCGGGTCTTCCACCTCGGGCGGGGTCCGCATGGGCGGCGGCACGGTGCCCACGCTGACCGCCGCCGATGCCCAGGCCATCGACGAATTGCCGGATGTGGCCGCCGTGGCGCCCATCTCGTCGAACAATGCGCAAATCATCTACGGCCCCAACAACTGGACCTCGATGATCGGGGCTACGACGCCGCCGATCTTCGACGTGCGCGATTGGGCCATCGTGTCGGGCGCCGGCTTCACCGATAACGATGTGCGCTCGGCTACCCGCGTCGTGGTGCTGGGACAAACCGTGGTCCAGAACCTATTCGGCGAGGAGGACCCGGTCGGCAAGACCGTGCGCATCAAGAACAGCCCGTTCCTGGTGGTTGGCGTGCTCGCGCCCAAGGGCCAGAGCCTGGATGGCCGTGATCAGGACGATACCGCCCTGATCCCCCTGACCACGGGCCAGCGGCAGGTCTTCGGCAATCAGTTTCCAGGCATGGTGCGTTTCATCATGGTCAAGGCGGTGTCGCAGCAGGCCATGGATCGGGCCGAACGGCAGATCAATGAACTGCTGCGGCAGCGGCATCATATCCGTGAAGGTCAGGATGACGACTTCACCGTGCGCAATCTGACGGCGCTGGCGGCCACGGCCGCCATCGCCACGCGGGCCATGTCGATGATGCTGGGGGCGATCGCCGGCGTATCCCTGCTGGTCGGGGGCATCGGCATCATGAACATCATGCTGGTGTCCGTGACCGAGCGGACCCGGGAGATCGGCATCCGCATGGCCATCGGCGCCCGCCGCCGGCAGGTGATGATTCAGTTCCTGATCGAGGCGCTGATCATTTCCCTGGCGGGCAGTCTGATCGGGGTCGGACTGGGCGTGGGTTGCGCCTGGCTGGTGGCGGAATTCGTCGGCATGACGGTGGTGGTCACGCTGGCCTCCATCCTGCTGTCCTTTGGCGTGGCGGCGGTGGTGGGCATCTTCTTCGGCTTCTATCCCGCCCGCAAGGCCGCCTTGCTGCGGCCCATCGAAGCCTTGCGCTATCAATAGGTCGTGCCTTACCCCGTGGGCTATTATTCTCAGTTCGGGATAGGCGGCAGATTCGGCATTGGGATTGCCCAGCACCGCCTCCGATGTGTGGGAGATGTCGTGTAGCATGGCCACAATGACCGTCCAATGTCTGAAGGCAAGTGAGGTTTTTGATGAAAAAGTATCGCGCATGCACGATCAAGCTAATCGATCCCAAGCAACTCGAAATCACGCAGGCTCGTTCATTCGACGGGAAAACCGCTGCGTTCAGCCACCGCGTCACCAAATGGGACAGCCAATCGAGGCATGAACCACTAAACAAATCGAAGCTGGGCAGCGGAACCTTCAAGACCGTGTATGCCATCGATGGTAAGCCGCCAGAGTATTTGAGTAGCCTGGACGTCGACTATGTTCTCGCGAAGTTGAGAAAGAAGGAGGGACGCAGTCGGACTCACTTCGTGTGGTCGACGTTACAGGATGTCCTGGCGCAGATGCTTGTGCACGGTCAGAAGGAGACCACCATCTACTTTTCCAATCTGGATCGGTCGGGCCAACCCAATCCGGAGGCCTATCGGTACTGTCTGTACATGCCACGTCTCAGGGGCGGCGCCTGGAAACTGGCGACTTTTCCGATTGCGGAAAACATCGGCCTGCTCGATCAGGTCTTTACGCAGCTCAAGTCTCTTCATGTACGAGGTTTTTATCACAGTGATGTCAAGCCCGACAATGTTATGGTGAAGGAAGAAAACTATGAAATGATCGCCACGCTGATCGACTTTGGCGGCTTGAACAGAATCTGGCAGTCTCGGACGGTGTCATCCCCCGCCTATGACCCATTTCACCCCAGGCGGGCTTACTGGAGTAGATTGCGCAACAACTTACAGGAGCTAATGCCCCCAAAGGAAAACCAGTGGCTAGGCTGGCTGAGTCAAGTTGAGAAACTATTCCAGGCAATTGAAAATAAGGTTTCAAAAAATTCTTCCATGGGTCGGAGCAGAATTCTTAAGCCCATAACCCAAAAACCGCCACACCAGGATTATCTGACGTCAATGTATGGCATCTACCTCGATATGGGATCCGTGGTACAGATGCTGGGTGATATTCTGACCGGCTCCGTGGATAGCAAGGCAAACGAAGGAAATAAGCTAAAGCGGTTCAGCCATGAAGAACGTCTCCTGTGGGAAGATTGTCTTCAATGTTGTTTCACTCCCAATTCGGTATACCAATTGGTGGAATTTTACCGAAAACTTTGCGGGCTTGAAGAACGGGTGGAGAACCCATTTTCCAACACCATTCATGGCGCCAGCGATCTTAGCGTGGAGTGGGCGTCGATCTATGGCATCGATCTGGATGAACTCAGCGAGGGGGTTGCCAAACAAGAAATATCCGTCCTCCAACAAAAACAGGAACAGATCGATGGATCCTACTTCGAACTCATGAAGCAAAATATAGAACTCCTGAGTAAGACCCATGATCCACGCCCCTCGGAAAAGCTGCGCTGTTATCGGGAGAGCCTCCAGCATGTCTTTGAAGAGTACGGACAACAGGCCCCGGAACAAATCAGGGATATCAAGGATGTCAAGAAGGGTACTCTGGCGCTGATCCATAGCCGGTTTGTGGAGTGCGACAATTTTCCCGATCTGAAGCAGCTTCTGGAAAAGTTTTTTTATGTAGCCCTGATCAATAGGAACACAAACTTTTTGTGGCGGGCGAGGAAGTTTACAACCACCTTCGAAACGCTTTGCCAGTGCATTGAAAACGCCGACAAGACCACGGTGAGGGATCAGAACGGAAAACCCTTGATTGGTACCGGAAAGTTCAGTACCGTCATCGCGGACATTCTGGGGTATCCCGATCTGCATCGGGTAATAAGTAAGGATAATTTATACACCAGCCTTAAGAAGAACCAAAAGGGTTTTGACTGGGTCTTTGACTATAACAAACAGGGCAATGCGGATTTATTTCTCGAGTGTATCAATAACACTTTTGAAGTGAAGTCGAAGGAGGGCAAAGGAACGGGCCTCGAGCCAGTCCATTTGGCCTTGGGTCAATCAGGTCAAGTCAAAAGGATCGCGGATTCCAGCCAAGTAGATAGGGAACCTCTCAAACTACCCAATATCGAGGGTGGCATGACTTACGAAACGCTGACCAAAGAGGCCATGATCTTGCTGGTTGAAAACTACGCACTGACAATGGATCATACAGCGTTTTTGATATCTACCAGTTACACCTAACATAACAGCAAAAATAGAGGATTTTGAAAGTGCTATCATTGGCGGCCATGAAATGGAATGTGGCAAGAACCTGAACCCTTGTTGATC
>Ga0172367_10000981_pt1 | contig 42963 bp, 35 predicted proteins | sample Lak10m_FD_114542 | JGI IMG/M metagenome (GOLD analysis project Ga0172367, IMG submission 114542) | Freshwater microbial communities from Kabuno Bay, South-Kivu, Congo - kab_022012_10m | ecosystem: Environmental > Aquatic > Freshwater > Lake | place: Democratic Republic of the Congo: South-Kivu...
AGCTTGTTGTTGATCCTGTTTGTCGGAGGGACAACAAGCGAGATGCAAGAAGACAAACTACGCATGTAGAGGCTTCTATTGTGTAACCCAAGGACGCGGGTTCAATTCCCGCCACCTCCACCAGTTTTGCCGCTAATGGGCAAAACAGAGCAATCGATAATCGAGCAATTGAGAATTCAGCCCATTGAGATCTATTTTCGATTTTCAATTTTCTTTTGAAAGATTTAACGGACCTGCGAGCTTTCCTTTTGTTAAGAAAAATCTTACAGTTCCCCTGATTTTATCTTATAATTAAGCCTGTAATCTTATCAAAGTCGTTGTTCAGAGCTTCTGTGAAAAAATTCTCCCATAATCCAAGAAATCATTATCCTTCGCGTCATGCCGCTCATCACGCGAGGCATCCGTCATTGCGTCCTCAGGCTCACAAAGTGGTCGATGAGGGTGAGAGCCGTTTTTTTGCTGGAGTTGCCATTGACCCTTCACCGCGTATAAGACTTGAGGATGGCCTTCCAGAGCTTACGATGCGGGTGATGGATCTTATTTGTCCTATCGGTATGGGACAACGTGGTTTGATCGTCGCACCTCCTGGTTCAGGGAAAACAACTCTTTTGAAGCATATCTGTCAGGCGGTAGCCAAAAGTCGTCCGGAAATGAAACGCTATTGCCTGTTAATTGACGAGCGTCCGGAAGAGGTCACAGATTTCCGGCGCAATATATCCGCTGAGGTTCGCTGGTCATCTTCCGATCAGCCCTATGATCATCATGTGGCAACAGCTAATGAATTGATGAAGCAAGTTTATCGTGAGGTTAGCGAGGGTGAGAACGTGATGGTTCTGATCGATTCCTTAACGCGGTTGGCGCGCGTGCATAATGCCGAAAGACCTTCTGGTGGCAGGACCTTATCAGGTGGCGTTGATGCCCGTGCCCTGGAAGTGCCTCGACGTATTTTTGGTTCAGCGCGCAAGATCGAAAACGGAGGGTCGCTGACCATTCTTGCGACGATCCTCGTAGAAACCGGTAGCCGCATGGACCAAGTTATTTTCGAAGAGTTTAAAGGAACAGGAAATATGGAAATTGTTCTTTCGCGGGATATTTCCAGTCGTCGTCTATTTCCAGCCATTGATATTCCCAAAAGCGGGACGCGCAAAGAAGAATTATTGCTGAGCAAAGAGGAGATGGGCCAGGTCAAAAAGCTTCGCTGTGCTTTAGCTGGGTTAGGGCCTGTAGAGGCAGCTCAAGCCTTGATTGAAAGATTAAAGGTGTGTCCTACAAATAAAGATTTGCTTGTTGCCATCAGCTGCCTTCCGCAATAAAGACATTTCATGTCAACGATATAAACCATGGATTCAAAACATAAAACGAATGATGATTTTATTGTAAAGCTTTCTGAAAAAGAAATCGGTGAATGCATTTCTGTGTTGCAAGGGTTAGTCGCAAACAGTGAATCGTTTGCGCATTTAACTGATGAGCAAAGGATTGCCTTAATGAAAGCTGCTGGACAGCTTTCACGGCCGGACAAGCATGAGGCTGTTAAGCGAAAGAATGATCTCAGGCAAAAAGAGCGTCGGTTGGCCGCTAAAAAGGAAAGAAGCGCGCGTGCCGCGACGGGTATCCGTGTAGCGCGTAAGGCAGCGGTATTTTCTGCGCCTCTACAGGTCACGCACGATCCTTCAATATCTTCGCAGGAATTCCAAGAGTTAAAATATCCGCGCAATTGTTATATTTGCAAGAGCGAATACACACAATTGCATTTTTTTTATGATGCGATGTGCCCAAGCTGCGCGCAACTGAACTATCAAAAACGCTTTCAGACTGCGCCGCTTCATGGCCAGGTGGCCCTTATTACGGGCTCGCGTTTAAAGATCGGCTATCAAGCGACGTTGATGATGCTGCGTGCCGGAGCCCAGGTCATTGCAACCACTCGGTTTCCAGTAGACTCCGCAATGCGTTATTCGCGGGAAGCTGACTTTGCGCAATGGCGTGACCGGCTGCATATCTATGGATTGGATCTGCGACACACGCCAAGTGTTGAGCTATTTTGTCACTATGTTGAGCAAAAATATCACCGCCTTGATATTTTGATCAATAACGCAGCACAGACAGTTCGTCGGCCACCCGGATTTTATGCGCATTTGATTCCTCATGAAACGTTAAAAGCTGCAGATTTGCCTGCGGATGTTCAAATGCTATTGCGCGCTTCAGAAGAATGTAAAAGGCAAATATCGTCTTTTGCGCAATCAAGCACTGGTTCTGAGCTAGGGCTTCCTATCACCTGGACCGGCAAAGTGCCCGGCATCGGGCTTCGCGCCTCAGCCCAGCTTTCCCAAGTTCCTTACGCTTATGATCACGCACAAGATTCAGAAAAAGTTTTTCCTTGTGGCAAGCTTGATGCGGATCTACAGCAAGTGGATTTGCGCACGGTCAACAGCTGGCGATTGCGTCTAGGGGAGATCCCAACATCCGAAATGCTAGAGATACAGCTTGTGAATGCCATTGCGCCGTTTGTTTTGTGCAACAAGCTTTCACCCTTGATGAAACGCGATAATACGGGACAAAAACATATTGTCAACGTTTCAGCCATGGAAGGAAAATTCCTTCGCTTCAAAAAGGCCGACCGTCATCCCCATACGAACATGGCTAAAGCTGCGTTGAATATGCTGACACATACCTCAGCGAGTGATCTGGCCAAATACGGTATTTTTATGAATGCGGTAGATACTGGATGGGTTACGGACGAAGACCCTGTTGCGCTTGCCGCTTTTAAGCAAGATCGTCATGATTTTCAGCCGCCGCTAGATATTGTTGACGGTGCTGCGCGCGTATGTGATCCCTTTTTTCACGGGATCCTCACTGGCCAGCATTGGTGTGGTAAATTTTTAAAAGATTATTTCCCGATCGATTGGTAATTCTAAGCTTTGCATTAACCTTTGCGGGATATTGACAAAAACGCTTTTTGGAGTATACTTTCGTTTTATATAACCGCTTAGTCACTTTTAAGCATTTTTATCTTTAAAAGTGAGCGGGGGAACCAAGAGCAGATCGAAAACGATCTTGGGGCTAAGATCCAAATAGGATCTAGGACATCTCAGGTCCGCGCCCGACAGCTAACCCCGTCAGCTTAACGTGAGAGAATGAGGCCAGAGGCATTCTCTGGTTTTTTGTTTTTTAGGTGAAGGCTATGATTATTCAAGGAATAAAGAATATTTTTATCGGAAAAGCGCTAAATCCTCAGGATAGAGGTGTGTTTCATCGTGTCTCGCTCATTGCGTTCTTTGCCTGGGTTGGCCTGGGGGCTGATGGATTATCGTCATCCTGCTATGGGCCGGAAGAAGCCTTTTTGGCTTTGCAAGGGCACACGTATTTAAGTATTTTTGTTGCTCTTGCCTCAGCCGCAACCGTTTTTCTTATTAGTGCTAGCTATTCTCAGATTATCGAGCTTTTTCCTTCGGGTGGCGGCGGATACCTTGTCGCGAGCAAATTATTGTCACCGCGCGCAGGTATGGTTTCAGGGTGCGCCTTGTTGATCGATTACCTTTTGACGATCACGCTGTCTGTTGCCAGTGGCGCTGATGCCTTGTTTAGCTTTCTTTCTGCGGACTGGCTTCAATATAAGATTCCCTTCGCGGTTGCTGCCCTGATGGTTTTGATCCTTATTAACATTCGAGGTATTAAGGAATCTATCCTCGTCCTTGTCCCGCTTTTTTTGGTGTTTGTTTTTACCCATGTCATTATTATTGTATATGCGATGTTCCACCATATGCCCCAAGCTGCCGGCATCGTTCAGGAAACAATAAAAGATATTCATGCAACACAGCAAACGGTTGGTTTTTGGGGGATGCTAATTCTTATTTTTCGCGCTTATAGTTTAGGCGCGGGAACTTTTACAGGTATTGAGGCTGTTAGCAATGGATTACCGAGTTTAAGGGAACCAAAGGCGAAGACAGGGAAGAAGACGATGCTCTACATGTCTGTTTCCTTGGCGTTCACTGTCGTTGGGCTTATGTTGGCATATTTATTTTACAATGTCCATCCGCAGCCGGGGAAGACGCTTAACGCTGTCTTGTTCGAGAGTGTCGCGCAAGGATGGGGTTCCTGGGGTCATGTATTTGTTCTTGTAAGCCTTGTTTCTGAAGCCCTGATCCTTTTTGTTGCGGCTCAGGCAGGGTTTATTGATGGGCCTCGCGTTTTGGCGAATATGGCGGTCGATCGTTGGTTTCCGACGAAGTTTGCAGCCCTTAGCGATCGATTAGTCGCGCAAAACGGTATTCTTTTGTTCGGTCTTTCCAGCGTTGTTTTGATGATATTGGCGAAAGGGTCAGTTAAGCTTTTAGTGATCCTTTACAGCATCAACGTTTTCATTACATTTTGCCTTTCCCAGCTTGGCATGGTGCGACATTGGTGGAGTGTGCGCAAGGAGTTTCGGTCGTGGGTAAAGAAAATATTGATCAACGGCGTTGGTTTGCTGGCAACGACCTTTATTCTATTTTCAGTCATCATTCTCAAATTTCAAGAAGGAGGATGGATCACGCTTTTTATCACAGGGACACTTGTTGCGGTGGCTGTTGCTATAAAAAAGCATTACGCGTATACGATGCGGCTTTTGCAAAGATTGGATTCTTTGGTGCAAGTGGCAGATGACACAGTTGCGCAAGGAAAATTACCTAGGAAGATCTTGCCTGTGGATCCGGGAGCTAAGACAGCGATCGTGATGGTCAATAGCTATAACGGGCTTGGATTACATACCCTATTTAATGTTATTCGGTTCTTTGGAAAAGAGTTTAGGAATTTCGTTTTTGTGCAGATTGGCGTCATCGATGCCGGGAATTTTAAGGGAGTTCGTGAAATCGATTCTCTGAAGCTTCAAACAACAAGCGATGTTCAGAGATATGTGCATCTTGTGCAAGCGCAGGGGTATGCTGCTCAAGGGATGACATACTTTGGGATCGATGTCGTTGAGCAAGTAGATAAGATCATTTCGGAGGTTTCAGAGCGGTTTCCTCATGCGGTCTTTTTTGGCGGACAGCTGGTTTTTACACAAGAAACATTTCTAACGCGGTGGCTGCATAATTTTACGGTCTTTACCATGCAGAAAAAGTTCTATAGCCGCGGCCTTCCTTTTGTTATCTTGCCTATCCGTGTTTAAACATCTGGAGTAATTTTTCCTTTCTCGAAAGATTAAAAAACTTCCACAGGGCAAGAATCAGGTGATAAAATAACGTTGTTTCTTTACGGCACATTCTAACTTTTTAGCAAAAGGGGCAACATGAGAGTTTTGTTGGTAGGTTTTTTTATCATGGCTATGTCTTTTTGTGTGTATGCGGAAGAATGGTGCGGTGCGAAAGAATGCCATGGCCTGGATATGTCGTGCGCAATGTTCAATACTCCACGAGCTTGCACGGCGATTTACAAGATAGGTGATTTTTGTCGTCAATATGCCAAATGCAAGATGGTTGATGGTCAGTGTCAGCTGGTCAAAGAGAAGAGTTTTGATTCTTGTGTTGTATGCGTCGACCAGTGCACTAAAAATGCTCAAGAAGAGGCTTCGGCGGTTTTTGATTGCGAGCACAAGTGTCGTGCTCAAGCAGAGCTTGCCGAAGAATCAAAGATCGTCAGTGCTGTTTTAGAAGAGCCATATCAGCTTAGGCTTGGCGAAACTGCTTTTATTCAACAAGAAAATCTCAAAATTACTTTTATAAGCATCCTGGAAGATTCGAGATGTCCTGAAGGTGTGCGCTGTGAATGGCGAGGGATTATCAAGATTCGATTACGGGTTTTTAAAGGTGATGATTGCATAGGAGATGTCGATATTGCGGACGAAAACTTTCCTCATTTAGATATCTCGGCCGGAGTCAGTATTTCCGAATACAGTATAAAATTTGTTTCGTTTGCAAATGATGCAGCCACGCTCGTAGTTTTAAAGAATGAAAATTAACGTATTTTGGATAAAGGCTTAAGGAGAAGCATGAAGCGAGTATTCTTATTCTTTGTATTAAGCGCAAGTCTCACGCTTTTTAACGCAGGACAGGCTGGAGCGGAGTCAAGCTTTGACTTGGTGACTATTCAGGGTAGCGTTCAAATGCAAGAGGTTGGAGGTAAGGGGTTATATATTTTTTCTATCTGGAATGGGAATAAGAAATCTTTTGTCGACGGGCAGGGAAAGTTTTCTGTCCAAATTCTTGCGAACAGCCACCCTCAAAAGCTTTCGGTGCGGGACGATCAAGGCAAGACGCGTGCCTTGGCGTTAATTTTTTCACAAGGTGCCAATCCTGTTATTTTTGATGCGCGATCTACGGCGCTGGCTGTTGTGCTGGGCGATCCCGACTTAGTAAAGGATTCTGCCGGCATGGAAAAGATCTCTCGGCTGGCCAGCACGAAGGCGTCTTTTCAGGAATTCGTTTTATTTTTAAAAAAGAATCTTCCTCTGAAGAATCTTGAAGCATTGTCGCATGATCCTGCCTATGTTGATCTGTTTGAAGCCTGTAATCGTGAAATTTTTCACGAAGACCGTGCTGTGATCAAGCGATCCCTTCGCGACGCTCAAGGGAAACTGGAAGAATTACTCAAATAAAATTTATTGAATGAAAGCAGTTTGTATTGCCTTTACCTAGCCTTAAACAAATCCAGAATACCGCTACTATTGTAAGCCTGAAAGTTTTCTTAAGAGCCTTTCAGTGTCTCCCGCGATGGTGCACGCAAGCCCTTTTCACCGCGCTTTTTCCTATCGCGTATTTTGGTATCCGTCATCTTGCGAAGATCTGCCAAAAGAATTTATATTTAGCATATGGAGAAATAAAAACACTGCAAGAATATCAAAAGATGACGCGGGATTGTTTTTACAATATGGGTTGTTCCATGATGGACATGCTGTACTTCGTTAAGCGGCCGCAGCAACTTAAGGGTATCACGCATCTCCATGGCGAAGAACACTTAAGGCAAGCTTTGGCGAAGAATCATGGAGCTGTTGTTGTGACGGCACACCTTAGCAATTTTCCCTTAATGTTCCTTTCTCTTGTTTCACAAGGGTATAAGGTGAATGTTGTTATTCGCACGATGCGGGATAGGGATTTTAGCAAGTTTATGTATGATCTATGCGCATTGTGGGGCATTCGCATGATAGAAACTTTTCCGCAAAAATCATTTATTAAGGAATCTTTCGCAGCCTTGCGCCGTAATGAACTTCTTGTGATCTTGCTTGATGAGGTCGTTCCAGCGGAGGAAGGAGTCTTGGTCCCTTTTTTCGGAACTGAAGTTACGCGTGGCATGGGGCCTATGCTCTTTTATGAGCGTGTCGGATCGCCCAGCATCCCGATACTGATCGCTCAGGATGAGAAAAAGAATTTCCAGATATTTATCGAACCCGAGCTAAAAGTAGAAACACGGTTTAGCCCAGCCGAAAACATGAAAACGAACGTCGCTCATCTGACAAAGACCATCGAGTCGTATATTCGACGATATCCCAGCCAGTGGGGTGGATGGCTCAACAAGCGATGGGCGGCACAACATGTTTCAGCCGCCGCTTCGTCGCAGGCTGTCCTTGCGGAAAAATAATCTTTTTTAAATCCCTGCAATAATTCGTTTGACGTTAAAGTGTGTTCTGTTATAATGCACATATGTGCATAACTAACAAGGAGTCTGCATGAGGCCAAAAAAGATGCGATGGGTCAAGTGCCTTCCAGGGGAGCGATGCTTTCGTCCCCAGTGTAAACCTTTGAAAAAATTGCAGGGTGTCAATCTTACGATAGATGAGTTTGAGGCTATCCGCCTTGCTGACCTGGAGAAGTTATCACAGGTTGAGGTGGCTAAGAAAATGAGGGTTCATCGCTCGACAATTTCCCGTATGCTGGAATCGGCCCATGCAAAAATTGCGGATGCCTTTGTGAATATCAAGGCTGTGCGGATCGAGGGGGGATGTTGCAAGGTTGGACAGACGAACGGAAAATAAGAAACTTTGGAATTTAAAGGAACTGTAATGAAAAAAGATTTAGCGGATGAAAAATTATCGTTTTTAGATCGATTCCTCACTCTGTGGATCTTTTTGGCTATGGGGATCGGGGTAGCCGTGGGGCACTTTTCACCTGGGATCGCTGGATTCTGGAACCAGTTTCAGTCCGGATCGACCAACATCCCTATTGCGGTCGGGCTGATCTTGATGATGTATCCACCCTTGGCGAAGGTCAAGTATGAAGAGCTGGGCGATGTTTTTAAGGACTACAAGATCCTTTGGTTGTCATTGCTTCAAAATTGGGTGATAGGACCTATGCTGATGTTCGGCCTAGCGATCCTGTTCTTGCATGGTTATCCGGAGTACATGGTTGGGCTTATCATGATCGGGCTGGCCCGCTGCATCGCGATGGTGCTTGTCTGGAACGATCTGGCTGACGGAGACACCGAGTATTGTGCAGGATTGGTTGCCTTTAATTCCTTGTTTCAAGTTGTGTTCTTTTCTCTTTACGCATGGGTTTTTGTCACGATCCTACCCGCGTGGTTTGGGCTCAAGGGCGTGGTTGTGAACGTCACGATCATCCAGATCGCGCAAAGTGTGTTTATTTATCTTGGTATTCCATTTATAGCCGGGATCATCTCGCGTTTCGTTTTGCTCAGGCTTAAAGGACGGGAATGGTATGACGCGGTGTTTATCCCGCGGATCAGCCCTATGACCTTGATCGCACTATTATTTACGATCTTTGTTATGTTTTCCTTGAAGGGCGAGTATATTGTCAAGATCCCTGCGGATGTTGTCCGGATCGCTGTTCCACTGATCCTATATTTTGTCGTTATGTTCTTTTTTTCGTTCTGGATGGGCCGGAAGGTTGGCGCAGGGCATAAAAAATCAGTGACATTGTCTTTTACGGCAGCGAGTAATAATTTTGAACTGGCCATTGCGGTCGCGATAGCGGTTTTTGGTATCAATTCGGGTGTGGCGTTTGCAGCAGTCATTGGGCCGTTGATCGAGGTTCCGGTCATGCTGCTTTTGGTCAACGTGGCGCGCGTGTTCCAGAAGAGCGCAACTATTCAACAATCATGCTGTGCGTAGAGGAGAAAATGGTATGAACAAGCAAAGAGTTTTATTTGTTTGCATCCACAATTCAGCCCGCAGCCAGATGGCGGAGGCGTTCTTGAAGCAATTAGCCGGGGATAAATTTGAGGTGGAGAGTGCTGGCCTGGAGCCGGGGAGGCTTAATCCGATCGTCGTTGAGGCGATGAAAGAAGCCGGCATCGATATTTCACATAATAAAACTAAAGGTGTTTTTGATCTGATCAAGCAAAGCAAGCTATATGCGTATGTTATTACGGTTTGCGATGAAGCGCAGGCAGAAAGATGTCCTGTTTTTCCTGGAGTAGCACAGCGTCTTCATTGGAGCTTTGAAGACCCCTCTCGCTTTGAGGGTAGTTACGAGGAAAAATTGCAGAAAACGCGTAACGTCAGAGACAAGATCAAACAATCTATTCAAGAATGGATCAGGACGATCAGCTCATAAGCGAGTGATCAGTAAGGTCCTCTGCCTTCCGGGAAAATCCATATTCGGAGTTCTTGCAATCGCCAAATAAGGTCTGCAGTAAAATAATTCTATTGTAAGGTGTTTTTTGTGGTAGAATACTAAAAATACTAAATCAGTATCATTAAGGAATTCGATGAAAGAAATAAACCCTGTAGAAGAGAAAATTCTTGCCGCGACAGAAAAGCGCATGATCGCGTTCGGCTATCGCAAGGTGACCATGGATGAGATCGCCCAAGATCTTGGCATGAGCAAGAATACGATCTATAAGTATTTCTCGAGCAAGGATCATATCGCGAAGGTCCTTTTAGAAAGAATGAAAAAGCGTATCAATCAAAAGCAGCTTATTATTGAAAAGGATAATGAGGGCCCGCTGGATGTTATCTATAAGAATGTTTTTTATCTACAGCATGAATTGGCCCCGTGGTTTGTCAATTTTTTGCCTGACATCAAGCATGATCTGCCGGAGCAGTGGGAAACATTTGTTCATTATCGCACAGAAAAGATCTTAGAGATCGAGAAGTTGGTTGAAGCAGGAATAAAAAAAGGGATCTTCAGAAATGTTAATCCGACCATCGCGGTGCGTTCTTTTCTCGGCGCTGTTGATGCGACGATCAATCCGGATATCCTGCAGCACGAGAATATTTCCTTTGAGCAAGCTCTCCAAGAGATTCTTCGTATCTGGTCCAGCGGCCTTCTCGTTAAAAAATTAAAATAAGAATTAAATGTTTCCTATAAAGGAGGAGAAGATGAAAGTTTTATTTGTCACGCCACAATTAGGCTCGTGGGCAACGCACGGGAATCATGTCGCGCCCAATCAAATGCATGCGCAGTGGGCTGCCTACGCGCGTGAAAACAAGACCATTGATCCTGAGGTTTTGGATTGCAAGGCTCTCGGCATCCCCATGGACAAGATGCTGGCTCTTATTAAAGAAAAATCCCCGCAAGTCATTGTCATGGGGGATATTTTGCATTCTTACGGCGGTTTTGCTGTGCAGAAATATTTTAATGATTCCGCAGCTGAGATCAAAAAGATCCTGCCGCAGGTCAAGATCGTTGTTGGGGGATTATGGTATTCATTTTTCGGCAAAGAAACCCTTGAGAAGAATCCGGCTATTGATTTTGTTGTCATGGGCGAAGGAGAGCTGACCTTTAATGAGCTTATGGATGCCCTTAATAAGGGAAAAGAAGATTTTAGCGCTATCCCAGGGCTTTCGTCGCGACGTCATGGCTCAGTTGTTTTTGGACCTGTACGCGATCTGATCAAAAATTTGGATGTTTTGCCGTTACCCGCGTACGACCTTTTTCCTATGGATAAGTATGTCGGACATACTTACTGGAAGCCCTTTGCGGAAATTGTCACTTCTCGCGGGTGTACGCACGGATGCAAGTTTTGCTATGAATGGAGCGAGCATGATCCGCGGGCGTTAAAACATTTTCAGCTTTGGCGCTCCAAGTCGGCATTAAAGGTTGTTGATGAGGTTGAGCTTCTCGAAAAGAAATTTGGCACAAAAGTTATCGTTATTCAGGAGGATAATTTTAATCTTAATGGAAAGCGCGTCAAAGAATTTTGCGAAGAAAAGCTTCGACGCAACCTTCATATGAAATGGGTGAGCTTGGGATGCGCGAGCGATTGGGTTAGGCTTGAAAAAGATATCCCTTTGATGAAAAAGGCCGGACTGTTCATGGCTGTTTTTGGCATTGAAGTAGCCAGCGACAATGAGTTGCGTAAATTGGACAAAGGAATCACCGTTGACCAAATATTCAAGACCGTTGAGGTTTTGCGCCGCAATGATATCGCGATCGTCGGGGATATCATGATAGGTTTTGATTATGACAACGAAGAGATCATTAAGAAAAGATTTGAGTTTGCCGACCAGGTTGACCCAGATGTCATGTGGGTTGGATACCTGACGCCACCCCCAGGATCTCCTATTTGGGCGGATGGCATTAAGCGTGGATGGATCGATCCAGATAACTTGGACATGCTGAAGTGGGATTTTCTTCATCCGGTTGTCCCAACGGAATTCTTGAGCATTGAAGATCTGGGCCGTTTAGGCGCTTGGGGCATGCGCGAGTTTTATTCTAAACCCGGGCGTATTCAGCGTATTCTGGAAAGCAACTTCGATGAGCTAGCGAAATTATGCTTTAAAGATGTGATGGCCGGCGTGGGCAAATGGGAAGCCGGAGCTGTGAAAGGTGAAAAACATATTTAAGATTTTAACATGCGCCTGTGAGGTGTTTTTTGTCGTTGGGTTTTTGAAAGAAGTAGAAAACTTTTGATTGACAAAATGTCGCTCGTAAGGCATACTTGCTTCGAGTTTATAAGGGAAAAGAAGACTTGGCCGGGAGGCAGTTAGGTTTTGCCTTTCGGTTTTTTTTGTTTTCTTGTTGCCACCCGAACTCAAGTATGATTGAAAGGAGGTTAAGTACATGGTTAAAGGAACAGTAAAATGGTTTAACAGTCAAAAAGGTTATGGCTTTATTTCTCCAGAATCTGGCAAAGATGTCTTCGTGCATCATAGCGAAATTCAGGGTGAAGGTTATAAATCTTTAGATGAGGGCCAAGCAGTCGAGTTTGAAATCGCTGAAGGTCCAAAAGGCGAACAAGCCAAAGGCGTTAGAAAGTTATAAGGAGTAAGAACTTTTCAAAGTTCAGGTTTTTATAGCTGATAACAAAAAGGGCGGGCGAGGAAATTCCTCGCCCGCCCTTTCTCTTTGTTTTTGCGAACGAAAGCATAGACAAGGACGCCAGGGGCTGATAGAATTCACGTTATGCGACCTCAGAAATTTTCGTTCAATATCATTACATCATTCATCATTACGGTGCTTATGGCCGGTCTTTTTTACGGCGGGTATCAATTCTATCAGAAATTTGTTTATGAAAAAAGGATGCTGCAGGAAGTGATAGAACGCTTGCAAGCTGATTCGCGCATTGCGGAAGTGATCGTTAGCGACGTTGGATATGATGCGCTGACGCAAAAACCTACCACGACGATCAAATTTTTAGAATTTGACAGCCTCGGCCAGCCTCTTTCCCCTAAATATTTCACATTCACGGGCAATCTTATTCAGTTCCAGTCACTGGTGGTGCGTTTTGATGATGCCCTTGTCGCCTCCGGCGATAGCTTGAAAGGCAAGAGCGTGTATTTGTTCTGGAAGGCTTTTGTTCTTGACGGCAAGAATACGCAAGAGCATATCATCACGCCTTTGGACGAAATCCCTCAAGGGTATAAACTAGAGGGTGCTCCAAGCGCCTTTGAGCGGCGTCTTTGGTCTGAATTTTGGGATTACGCTTTATATTCCAAGGCCGCGACCGCGCAACGCATAAAGAATGCGCAGGTTGAAGCGCCCGGAAAAAAGTTTATCCCTGGGATCCTTTATACCCTTCATATTGAACATGACGGAGGGATCCGCATTGATACCTCTGATATCCCGGAAATCCTTAAGGGCGAGAAGATGCTCTAAGGGTTAATTTTGATTTGTGGCCCAGAAGAGGATCTTTTGAGCAAGCTTTTTGTAGACTTCTAAAGGAAATATTTTTTCAGCTAGGCCTAGATTTTCAAGCACTTCCAGTTCGCCATCTTTTTTTCTAACGAGAAAAACGTATCGTCCAGCATAGTGGTAGCGCTTCGTTGCTGTTAAGGCAATAGTAAAGTTATTTTCGTTAAACTTTCCATCCAGTTCTTCCACTGTTAAGAAAACAATACGGTTGTTGCGGATAAGGATCGGCGTTCCGCTCTCAACATCGAAGCTGACATCTGTCGTTTGGTTTGTCATGAAATCAAGTTGCCCGCGGCGGTCATAAAAAAGATAGTTATCGAAACTTTCTAGACGGCCGTAGCGGTGAAAGGAAGGGTCAAGCAAAAAGATCTTTCCAGTCTTTTGATCGTGGATGAGGAGCGCGATATGGCTCGACTGGGGTTGCAAGAAGAATCCAGATTCGGCCACTTGTGCGAATTCAATATCAAATTCGGGCCCGAGCAAGGATTTTGCTTTCGGATAGACAAAAGATGCCAGTTCGCCGCAAAGGCCATAGCGGTTCTCATCGAGCATGATGTGGCCGTCCCTGCCGAAGCGGTGAATATTTTTTAATTGCCAAGTATGCGTAACAAAGTCAATCTGAAGGCTTACTTCGCTACGCAAGAGAGCTTGCAACCCTGAGTATTGCAAGGGTTCGATGAGGGATATAATTTGGTTGTAAAAAGGAGCGTCTTTGGCAGGCAAGGGGACATCATCTTCTACTGTTTCTTGGTGTTGTTTTTGATCTTGATGCGCAAAAAAGAAAGCAGCTGCCACGGCTACAATAGTGATGAAAGCAAGAAAGAGTGAGAGCGTTTTGTAAGCACGAAGCTTGTCTTGAAAGAATGCCTTGAGGACGCGATCCATAAGTTTTCCTTTAATTTATCGTATTTTTTTAGAGTTAATTATTTTCTTTTGATTCCCATCCACCGCCCATAGCTTTGTAGAGGTCGACCATTTCACGCAAAAGGCTTTCTTTGGTTTGAGTGTAAGTTAACCGCACATTAAAAAGATTGCGCTGGGCATCCAAAACCTCCAAATAATCCGCGTAGCCATTATCATATCGCAACCATGCCAAGGAATCATATTTTTTGAGGGTTTCTACTTGCTCAGCCTGAGATTGCAGCTGATTCCGGATTTGATGCTGCGCGACGAGAGCATCATCCACCTCGCGAAATGCGTTCTGGATGGCGATAAAATAATTAAAAAGTGCTTCCTGCCGCTGAGCCTTGGCGACATTAACTTGTCCGCGGATCTTTCCTGCATTAAAGATAGGGCCAACGACAGACCCTGCAAAATTCCATGTTTGTGCCGGGCCGGTAAAAAGATCCTTAAGTTCCTCGCTTGAGGTGCCCAAGGCGCTTGTCAAACTTATGGTAGGAAAGAATTGTGCCTGGGCGGCACCTAAGCGGGCATTGGCAGCTATGAGTTGTTGCTCTGCCTGTAGAATGTCAGGGCGTCGTTCCAACACTTGCGATGGAACGCCAGAAGGAATGAGGGGTAATATCAAGTCATCAAATGTTTTGCCGCGCGCAATAGGCCCTGGATTCTGGCCTAAAAGAATGCTTAGGGCATTTTCTTGCTGAGCGATGCTAGTCTCAAGGGCTGGGATCAAGGCGAGCGTCGCGTAGTATTCAGATTTTACTTGAAGTAGCTCAACTTCAGAGACAAGGCCGCCGTCAAATCGTGATTGAAAAAGCGTTACTGAGTCTTCGCGTGTTTTAAGGGTGGCACGGCTAATCTCGAGCTGTCGGTCAAGGCTCAACAGATGAATATAGGCGTTGGCGACATTAGCCACGAGGGTCAAGACAACAGCTTTTTTGGCTTCTTGCATGCTTAATAGATCAGCCCGTGCTGCCTCTGTTGATCGTCTCAATTTTCCCCAGATGTCTATCTCCCAGGAAAGATCTAAACCGGCTAGAAAATTAGTTGAGGTCGGGTCAACGGATGAACTTAGAGGCACTGCTCCTTTTTCGGTAACGCGTTGGCGGCTCGCCGCACCTTGTCCTGTGATCTGAGGAAAAAGATCGGCGCGAGTTGCTTGATACCGCGCCAGGTATTCGTCAATGCGAGAGGTCGCAATAAGAAGGTTCTTGTTTTCCTTAAGTGCGGTTTGAATAAGGGCATTAAGAGTTGGATCCCCAAATTGTTCCCACCAGCGCGTATTGGCCATATCCTGCGAAGCAGGTTCCGTAAGGCGCCAAGACTCAGGAGCCGCAACCTGAGGCCTGATGTAATTCTGGCCTGATGTACATCCGCCAAGAAAAAGAATCAGAAAAAAACCTGAAAGAAATTTGTACATGATCATTTCTTTTTCTGAGGTGCTGGTTTTGGGGACGATACACTTGCGGTTGATGCCGTAGGGGTCATGGCGGAATTCTTTTGCCCTATTTTTTCGATAATATAAAAAAGCACAGGGATAAGAAAAACAGCGATGCCTGTGGCGGCAGCCATGCCAGCCACAACAGCTGTTCCCATGATCTGACGAGAGATCGCGCCCGCACCGTGAGCGGCAGCTAATGGCAGGGAGCCAAGGATGAATGCAAAGCTTGTCATCAGGATGGGCCGTAAACGTAACTGAGCGCCTTCCAGCGCAGCATCTATAAGGGGCTGGCCTTCTTCGTAACGCGTTTTGGCAAACTCAACGATAAGAATAGCATTCTTGGCCGCAAGGCCAATAAGCATGACAAGCCCGATCTGGGCGTAAATGTTATTTTCTTGGCCGCGGATCCAAAGCCCCAGAAAAGCTCCCATGATCGCAATAGGAGTTCCTAAAAGAACGCTAAAGGGAAGAGACCAGCTTTCGTATTGTGCCGCGAGGATCAGGAATACGCATAAAAGAGAAAAGGCAAAAATGACTGCCGGGGGGATCCCTTTTTGGGCTTTTTGTTCTTGGTAGCTCATGCCTAAATAATCAAAACCCATTTCTCTGGGCATGGTTTGATGAAAGACATCTTCAAGGGCTTTCATGGCCTGCGCAGAGCTAACGCCTTTGGCCGCGATCGCGTTGATCTGTGCGCAGCGATAAAGATTATAGCGCATGGTGAATTCTGGCCCGTTAATAGAACGCGTCGAGGTGATCGCTGACAAAGGAACCATGTTACCGTCGTTGTTGCGGACAAAGAATTGGCCAAGGTTTTCCGGGCGTGTGCGATATTCTCCCTCGGACTGGACATAAAGTTGCCATTGCCGCCCGAAGCGGTTGAAATAATTCACGAGAGTTCCTCCCATGAAAGATTGGAGAGTTTTGTAAACATCTTCCAGTCGGACACCTTGCTTTAAGACCTTTTCTCTGTCTACATCGACGAAGATTTGCGGGATTGTCGGCAAGAAGGTTGTTGTGACCGTGGAAAGTTCTGGCCGCTTCCGAGCAGCTTCCAAGAATGTGTTCACGTTCTTTGCGAGAAAATCCATGTCCTTACCGGCACGGTCTTCCAGAATAAAGGTAACGCCTCCCGATGTTCCAATGCCAGGGATCGCCGGTGGAGAAAAGGCAAAGCCGATCCCTTCCGTGATCTTGGACATCTCCTTGTTAAGATACATCATGATGGCTTTAATTTGCGTTGGAGGCGTTGTGCGTTCTTTCCATTCATCAAGGGCAATGAAAAAGAATGCGCTATAGGTATTGCTGACTTGGCTCAGCATACTATAGCCAATGATGGAAGAATAATAGTCAACCCCAGGGGTTTTTTCGAGGATCGCTTCGATCTTCTTCACAACTTCATCTGTTCGCTGCAAGGACGCGGCATTGGGCAACTGGACTCCGGCAAAAAGATATCCTTGGTCTTCTTCGGGTAAGAATCCGCCGGGTAAAAGATTCCCGAGAAGCATCGTTAAGGCGAAAGCAGCAGCCAGAAAGATACCGGCAATAAAACTTTTTCGGATCAGCATGCGACAAAGGTTAACATATGCATCTGTTGTGCGGCCAAAAATACGATTAAAGGTGTCATAAAACTTTTGCAAGAAACCGCCTGTTTTTTCTTTACGTCGTAAAAGTAAGCTTGCCAGCGCAGGACTTAGAGACAGCGCGTTAAAGGCGGAAATGAGAACGGAGATAGCGATCGTGACCGCGAATTGTTGATAAAGACGTCCGGTGATCCCCGGAATAAAAGCGGTCGGGACAAAGACTGCGGCCAAAATGATAGCAATCGCTACGACAGGCCCGGAGACTTCTTTCATGGCCTTAAGTGTTGCCTCTTTCGCGGAAAGCCCGGCTTCAATGTGGCGCTCAACGGCCTCTACAACGACAATGGCATCATCGACAACTAGGCCGATCGCGAGAATGATGCCAAACAAAGAAATCGTGTTGAGCGAGAATCCGAATAGTGGAAAGAACATAAATGTTCCAACGAGCGAAACAGGAACGGCCATCAGCGGAATAAGCGTTGCCCGCCATCCTTGAAGAAAAATAAAGACAACGATCAAAACAAGGATTAATGCTAAAAAGAGGGTGATGATGATTTCTTTCATTCCCTCAGTCACGGCTAGCGTTGTATCTAGGGCGACGACGTAATCAAGGTCGTCGGGGAATTGTTCTTTGGTCCTTGCCATCATTTCTTTAGCCGCTTTAGCAGACTCAACGGCATTGGTTCCGGGAAGTTGATAGAGGGCAATAAGGGCTGCTGTTTTTCCGTTGAGGCGGCTGACGATATCATATGATTGGGCGCCTAGCTCAATGCGGCTGACATCTTTGAGCCTAACGATGGAGCCGTTGGATTCTGCGCGTAAGACAATATTACCAAATTCTTCCGGAGTTTCTAGGCGACCTTGAGCGCGAACCGCGTAAGTAAATTCCTGTCCTTGGGGGATAGGCTCACCGCCAATTTTTCCTGCGGGATTAACTGCATTTTGCGCATTGATCGCTGAAACGATCTCGGGGATCGTGATGTTGAGTTTTGCCAATTGATCCGGCTTGACCCAGACGCGCATGGCGTACTGACCAGCGCCAAAAATCGTGATACTGCCAATCCCAGGTAGGCGTCCTAATTGGTCATACAAATTGATATACGCATAATTGGCTAAGAAAACATTGTCATAGGTGTTCTTAGGTGAGTAAAGAGCGAACATGATAAGCGGAGAGGCTGTCGACTTCTTAACCGTGATACCGACAGAGCGGACGTCCTCCGGCAGCTGTGATTCTGCTTGAGATTCGCGCATTTGAGCAAGGATTTGATCCGTGTTGGGGTCTGTTGCAACGTCAAAATTAATACGCATGGTTGTCTGGCCATTGTTGGCATTCAAGGAGTAAATGTATTGCATATTATCTACCCCTGACATTTGCTGTTCGATGGGTGTTGCCACAGATTGTTCGAGCGTGATGGCATCCGCGCCAGGGTAGGTGGCGTTAATCATGATTTCCGGAGGAACGATGTCCGGGTATTGGGCGATCGGAAGGCTTACGAGGGCAACAGCGCCTACAATAACAAGCAGGATCGCGATAACAATAGCGACAATGGGGCGATTAACAAAAAATTCAGACATGGCTTCTTTTGTTTTACTATAAACGCTTAAGTTTACTTGGCCGCATCTGCGGCTGTTGACGTTGTTGTGCTAAAGGGTTGAGTCTTAACGGTCATTCCCGGGCGGACTTTTTGCGCGCCTTCGGCCACAACGACATCCCCGGGATTTAACCCTTGGTCAATGATCCAGAAAGCATCAACGCGTTCGCCAGGGGTAACATTGCGGACCTCGATCTTATTATCCTGTCCGACCACAGCCACTTGGAAAATGCCTTGCATTTCTGTCACAGCGCGCTGGGGGATGAGCAAAGCATTCTTTTTGATCGTGACCATCGCCCTGACCTTGGCAAATTGTCCCGGGCGCAAGAAATTATCTGGATTGGGAAACAGCGCAAGCACAAGGAGTGTTCCTGTTTTTTCATCGATCTGTCGGTCCGCGGAAACGATCTTTCCTGCTCTTGGGTAGGTTTCACCATTTGAGAGGATCAGCGTGAGCGGGATCTCGTCCATCGAGGATTGCTTGTGCCAAGATCTCAAATATTCTTGTTCGCTTACGGGGATATAAACTTTGATAGGATCTAAGGTCGAGACCGTTGTGAGGGGCTCATTCTGGTTTGGACCGACAAGGTCTCCGATCTGAGCTTTTGCGTTCCCCGCGATGCCATCGATCGGCGAGCGGACATTGGTGAAGCTAAGGTCAAGCTGCGCTTTCTTGAGCGCAGCCTTGGCCGATAGGACAGCCGCCTTGGATGTTTGTTCGGCACCTGTTGCATCATCAAGATCTTTCTGGCTGACAGCGTTCCTTTCCGCTAAAGGTTTGATGCGATTTAGATTGAGCCTGGCCGTCTTCCAGTCCGCTTCAAGGCGGGCAAGATCCGCCTTCGCTTGGGCAACATTGGCTTCGAATGTTCGGGGGTCGATCTTGAATAATAATTGGCCCTTCTTGACAAGCTCTCCCTCTTTATAAAGCTGGTTTATGAGGTAGCCTGTGACCTGTGCTCGGATGGTTGCATTGATAAAACCATCCGTCGAGGCGATCGATTCTCGAAAGATCGGAGCGTCCTTTTGGACAACGGAAACAACTTCAACTACTGGAACCGAGGTGGAGGCAGCAGGTTTCTTTTTTTCACAACCCAGCAAGCAAAGAGACGCCGTAAGAAGAGAAAATAGGATCAGGTGGATAGAGGTTAAAAGGCGTAGGCGTTGAGACATTTTATAAAATTTATATAAATATTAATATTTGTTTTCAGTCTAACATTGCCTTAAAACGCTGTCAACGTGTATTCAAGACTTTTACAGCCACCGCATGCCTCAAAGGACAAAGAAAGCGGTTTCACAAAAATAGGCCTGCCCCTCTTGATATATAGTATATATATGCTATCTTTTAAAAGGATTTTAGATGTGTTTTGTGAGGTCTTTAAAAATAGGGAAAATGAGCCTTGGGCTCTTAATATAGGAAGTTGCTCTTTTTAATTGAGGTTTTACAAAAGACTTCTCGAAACGGCAAACCCAGGGTAACCTGGGGACGCAAAGCTGACAGCTCCATACTAAAGTGTGGAGGGCTGAGCTACCGAAAGAAGAAAGGCAAGCTCTATAGACCCTATTCTTGAGGTATTTTCGAGAATAGGGATTTTGTTTTTTAAGGGATTCCTTAAAAAATACCTCGGGCCCTGAAATGTTCTAGTAAGGCGCCAGGGTGTAGGGGTTTGGGAAAAGATATGAGCATGAAAAGGCTAAAAGTCTATAAAACAACAGGAGATCGTATGAGAAACAAGTTTTTGATCAGCTGCATAACTTTAATTGTATTTTTTAATTTTACTATTCCAAGTTACGCTCTAGCTGCTCCTGCCAAGGCTTTTAGTCGAAATGCAAAGTCTGCTCCTGTTATCGATGAGCCTGCAAATGAAAAAGATTCTGCTCTTATTCCAGATTCTTTTTTTGAGGGTGGAGTCGAGGAATCAGTGACTCCCAAGGAGATTTCGAGCCCTTCAGGTATCGAGTCCGTAAACTACGATCCACGCAATGTTGACCTTAGTAAGGTTGACTGGAGCCTTTATGCCGCTGACCAAATTTATGTTCAGCTTAAGGATAATGCCAAGGAAGGGATCGTTTTTGACCTCATTCCCGACGATGAAGCCTTCGCGGCGATCGCAAGCCTAGAAAAGATCGCCCAAGATTTTGGTATTAACAAAACGAAAAGATTATTTAAAAAGTTGTCCATGGAGCATAGCTTAATAAAGAATGTTTATAAAATAGGTTTCAGTGGGCGTTATCCTATCGCAGATCTTATCCAAGCATTGCAAAAAGATGAAAATGTTGAGTACGCTGAACCTGTGCCAATCTACAAAACATTCTCTGTTCCCGATGACCCGTATTATCCTGCCCAGCAATGGGGATTATCCGACATTAATCCACAGCCGGCTTGGGATGTTTATGAGCAAAATCCTGGGAACCCTGTTGTTGTTGCTGTCGTTGATGATGCTGTTGCTTTAACTCACGAAGACCTGCAGGCAAATGCTTGGGTTAATCCTGCAGAGATCCCCGGCAATGGGATCGACGATGATGATAACGGGTGGGTCGATGATGTTAATGGCTATGATGTAGCCGATAACGATCCGAATCCTAATCCGCCGGCAACGGCTACAAATACTTTTTTTCATCATGGAACACATGTAGCGGGTATCACGGCAGGCGTCACGGATAATTCTGTCGGCATGGCTTCCGTCGGCCGTAATAACATTAAGATCATGGCTGTAAAGACAAAGAAAGATTCCAACACCAATCCTTCCACATTAGACGATACCGCCTCTGGAGTTGCCTACGCGATCATGGCGGGGGCGGATGTTATCAACATGTCTTGGGGAAGTTTTGGGACGAACAATACTCTTACGAACTTGATGGTGATAGCTCGGGATATGGGGATCGTTCTGGTTGCTGCGGCAGGTAATACCGGCACATTACAGTATGCGTATCCGGCAAGCTATGAACATGTTATTAGCGTTGGTGCATTACAGCCAGGAAATCTTGTGGCGAGTTTTTCTACGTATAACGATCAAGTAGATGTGATGGCGCCAGGGCTCGATATTCTAAGCACTCTTCCTGGAAGCAGCAGTTCGTACGGTGAGCTAGACGGGACATCTATGGCTGCTCCTTTCGTGTCAGGATTGTGCGCGTTGATCTACTCTTACAATCCGAGTCTTTCACCCGACCAGGTTGAGCTGATCATCAAGAATAATTGTATCGATATTACTGCTCTAAATCCGAACTATACAGGGTATTTAGGATCTGGGAAGGTCAATGCAGGCGCTGCTTTGACGTCTATTGTCGGCGGGGTGAATATCCCCTTTGTTCCTTTTTCTGGAGGAACGGTCTTTCAAGGGATTTCTATCTTGAACAATATGCCAGCCTGGGGTGATTACGATAATGATGGGGATCTGGACCTTGTTCTTGCGGGAGTTCGAGGCTCAGAACTTGTTACGGAAATCCACCGCAATGATGGCAACGGGGTTTTTACTAATATTGAAGCAGGGCTTGAAGGTTTTGGCAATGGACATATCGAATGGGGTGATTACGATAATGACGGCGATCTCGACTTACTTATTTGTGGGCACAGAGCGGTTGGGCCAGTTGCTGTCAAGATCTATCGTAATGACGGAAGTGATATTTTTACCGCGATCACAGCGTCCTTTAATTCAGCGTACCATTGTAAATGGGGTGATTACAACAATGATGGGGCATTAGATATTTTTGTTGCTTCATTTTCTGGCTTTACAATTGGGCGAAATAACAAAGATGGCACGTTCACGCAGATAAGCACAGCTATCCCCATCTCTTCTAGTCCTAGCGAATTCGACCTGGGCGATTATGATAACGATGGGGATATTGATGTTATTTTTGCAGACCAGGCGTTAAAGAAGCTGAGAATTTTTAAGAATGAAGGCAGCGGAGTTTTTGCTGATAGCGGATTTGAGGTTCCGAACATTGACCAAGCTTGTTCACTAAAATGGGGTGATTACGATAGTGATGGGTTGTTAGATTTCTTGCTGGTGGGATATTATTACGACTCTTCTGTTCCAGGGAATGTTTATCGAGCAGAGATCTATCACAATGATGGAAATAATGTTTTTACGAATATTCAAGCTTCCTTGCCTAATCCTGTTGGCAGAGGATCTTGGGCGGATTATGATAACGATGGGGATCTGGATGTTAGCTTTGCGGGGAATCAAAGTCTTGGATGGATACCGTATCCTTTGTGGACATTGTATCTTAGTAGTAAGCTAAAAATTTACAAGAATGAAAATGGAAATTTTTCTGATATCGGCGTCATTGCCTTTGGATCAGACGAGCCCGTTTGGGCGGATTATGATAACGATGGGGATCTGGATGTTATTTCTCCGTCATATGGATACTCTCGAACAAGGATCTATATTAACAATACGGTCACCACAAATGCTGTGCCACAGTCGCCAGCGAATCTTCAGGCAAGCGTTTCCGGTAATGATGTAACTTTAAGTTGGCAAAAAGCTGCGGATACACAGACACCCTCTAATGGCCTTTCCTATAATGTTTATATGGGAACAACTCCAGGGGCGATCAATACAGCTTCGCCTATGGCACAATTAAGCGATGGCTTGCGCAAGGTAGCGAAGACCGGTTCTGAAAGGGCGGGTCCCGGAGCAGCCGCTGTCAATTATACGATAAAAAGCCTTGACTGTAATACGACCTATTATTGGGGTGTGCAGACCATCGATAGTGCTTTCGCCGGGTCAACGTTTGCCGCCGGAACACCGTTTACCACAGATGCATGCTCTGGAATTTTCTATACTGTCTCAGGTGTCGTGACTGAAAACGGTCAAGGATTGTCCGGTGTTGAGATCAAGTTTGGCAGCACTGTTCTTGCGACAACAAATTCCAGCGGTGCGTATTCTTTTTCGAGGCCATCTGGCTGGTCTGGAACCGTGATACCTTTCAAGAACAGCTACACATTTACTCCACCAAGCAAGGCATACGTCTATCTTAATTATAATCTGACAAATCAGAATTATTCTGCCAGTTCATCATCTTATGCAATTTCAGGTGTAGTTATGCTAGGCAATCAAGGATTGCCCGATGTCCAAATAAAGGAAGGCAATGCTGTTCTTGCGACAACTAACAGCTCAGGTGTTTATTCTTTTAGCAAAGCGTCTGGCTGGACAGGAACCGTTGCTCCTTCATTAGCAGGACATACATTTACACCAGCAAACCGATCGTACACAAACCTTAACTCAAATCAATCGGCGCAGGATTACGCGGCAGGATCGTTGACCTACACTGTCTCCGGTACGGTCTTGAATGCCGGCGGTCAGGTGATCGCAGGGGCCACCGTGAACGGCCAGGCTGTTGCTGCTGACGGCAGTTATTCATTCACCGTCAACTACGGACAGAATTTAACGGTGACACCAGCTGCCAGCGGTTATACCTTTACGCCACCCAGTGCGACGTTCAATAACATTACCTCTAATCAAACCCAGAACTTCGTGGGGAACTTGTTGACCTACACCGTCTCCGGTACGGTCTTGAATGCGAACAATCAACCGATCGCAGGCGCCACCGTGAACGGCCAGGCGGTTGCTGCTGATGGCAGTTATTCATTCACCGTTAACTACGGACAGAATTTAACGGTGACACCAGCTGCCAGCGGTTATACCTTTACGCCACCCAGTGCGACGTTCAATAACATTACCTCTAATCAAACCCAGAACTTCGTGGGGGCGATCGCTTATTTTAGTATCAGCGGTTCAGTTTACACTCCTAATGGTCCTGGCATTGGATTTGCTATCAATGTGACCAACGCCAACCCTAATCTTCCAGTTGTGGCGTCGACCGTCAGCCAGCCAGATGGGACATATCTCTTGAGTGTTCCGTATGGATGGAGCGGTTCTGTGCAGGCTGTTAAAGCAGGCTATATTGTTATTGATCCGCAGAATGGTGTGCGTTCCTACGACAATGTCACATTGGATCAGGCTGAGATGAACTATAAGACTATTTCTGAAAATTATACTATTTCTGGCCTTATTAAATATGCCGATGGTTCAGGGCCTGTGGCAGATGTACAGCTAAAAGATGACGCTAATAATGTTTTAGCGACAACAACATCGGACGGATCGTATTCTTTTGAAAAAGAATATGGCTGGTCCGGTGTCGTTACGCCGTATAAAAGCAATCATGTCTTTGATCCCCAAAACGTAACATATGCGAATCTTCAAGAAAACAAGCTGGAGGAGCATTATAAGGCGCAAAAATCATCCATTGTGATCTCTGGGCAGATCGTTTCTTCACCTAATGATATGTTTGTTGGTGGCGTAACATTGCGCGATAATGAAGGCTTGATCGTTGCGACAACCGATGGAGAAGGAAAATATTCGTTCGAAAAGCCGATCGGTTGGTCCGGCATCATTACACCATCGAAACCAAAATACGTTTTTATACCGCAGAAGAGAAAGTATGAGAATGTGCAGACGAATTTATCGCAAGAGCACTATGTCGCAAAAAGATTGTGAGGGGAAAAGGGAGCATGAAGAATAAAATATTGATAGCTATTGTAGCGGGGCTTGCAGTCCTTTCGCTACCCAGTCTTGGGTTAGCGCAAGACAAGGATTTCTCGCGCAATATCAAGGACCTTTCTTCTATGGTAAGCCCTGTTTCCAAAAAGGTGATGACGTTGGACAAAGAAATTGAGCTTGCTCCTGAGGTGAAGCCGAAGGATATCATCGCGGCGGACGCTTACGTCAAAAAGCAGCAGGAGCTTCTTTCTGGGCCAACGGATGCGGCGACATATTATGTTGCTTCAGCTCCTTTAGGTTCCAACGCTAATCCAGGAACGCAGATACAGCCATTTCTAACGATCCAGCATGCGGTGGATGCTGCAAATAGCGGCGATACCATTCAGGTCATGCCTGGGACATACTATGAGCATATCCTTGTTGCTGATAAAGACATTGAGATCATCGGTAACCCTTTGGCCCCTGAAACGACCGTGATCGATGGTAGCGATAACGGAAAGTGTATTAAATTCACGAATAGTTCAGGACGGCTTGCTGGATTTACAGTACAGAACGGGCTGAATAGCGGAACACTAGACTTTTATGCCGGCGCCGGCGTAACGCTATCCTCCAGCCATGATTTTGCCATGGAGAACCTTATCGTGAAAGATAATGTTTCTTCTGGGGCCGGAGGATATGGCGGGGGCATTTGCGTGACGAACTCTCTAAATGTGATCGTACGGGATTCCGTTGTTGCCAACAACAGAGCAAAGTATTACGGTGGAGGGATCTTCATCTCGGGTTCTATTATCGGCGCAACATTGACAAATCCGACAGGAGGATCGCCGGTTTTTACACCCGCCCATGTTGAATGGAGCACGGTTCGGATCGAGAACGTTGTGGCAGCTTCCAATCAAGTGACATATAGTTCTTGTGGAATATCGAATAACGGTGCGGGGATCCAGGTCATGTCATCAAAGGTGGATATTGTCAACAGCACGATCGTCAACAATCTTGATATGGGACCGCATCAAGGAGCGGGACTGAACCTTGGGTTTGCGAGCGTTGTTAATATCTTGAACACGGTCATTTGGGGAAATAAGGTCTATGGAGGATCCCAATTGTCGCAAATCGCGATCGCGGATAATATGGGAGAGCCGGATTATTATCACTCGAGCAACTTAAGTATTTACAATTCAAATGTCCAGGGAGGGCTGGAAGGGGTTGGCACGTTGACAGCTTATGGATTTATTATTCATTGGCCAGATGAGCAGAATCCCTATACAAATGTTGATCCGCAGTTTTCAAGCGTTGCCCTTGGCGCGTATCCTCCTCGGGCAAATTCTCCGGTCTTGGGGGTTGGGGCAAGCCAAGTCGAGATCCCGGGCGGCAGCATCACCATCCATCTCTTAGGGTCAGGAAGCTGGCCCACATCGCATAGTGTTAAGCCGTATCCCGCGGAAACCATTGTTGCACCAGCGCAGGATATTTCCGGGAATCAACGCCCAGGGTTTAACGCACAAGGAAGCGTAGATGCCAACCCTGATATGGGCGCCTATGAGGTAGGCCGTATCGGTGATGTGAATCATAGCGGCAGCGTTAATTCTATAGATGCGTTGCTTGCGGCAAAATATTTTACAGGAATGATGACGCTTAATCCTTCACAGCAAGTAGAAGCGGACGCGAACGATGATGGCAGCGTGAACGCTATTGATTCTTTGCAGATCCTCAAATATTTTACAGCTCTTATTTCGACCCTACCGTATAGCGGACCTTAGAGAAAACATATATAAGAAAAGACAAGGGCAGCGCGAGCGCGCTGCCCTTTTTATTTCCATAAAAAATTTTCTTGACATTATTCATGACTGGGACTATACTTATCCCAGTTGAAAGGGAAAAGATGAAAGTCCTAACTAAAAATACTGATTACGCGGTCCGCGCTCTTTTAGAGCTTGCTTTTGCGCAAGGAAAATTTCTTTCCGCTAAGGAAATCGCTGATAAGCAAAAGATCCCCTATGAGTTCTTGCGCAAGATCCTCCGTCGCCTTATTAAGGAAAAGATCGTTACCTCAAGAGAAGGAGGGTCTGGCGGATTTCAGTTACGCCTTAAACCTTCCCAGGTTAGGCTTGCCGATCTTATTCAGATCTTTCAGGGAGAGGTTCAGATCTCAGAATGTTTATTTCGTGATAAGATCTGCTCGAATCGAAAAAACTGCGTCTTAAGACAGAACATTTTGCAGGTTGAAAAAAAAGTTGTTGAAGAGTTCAATGCGATCACGATCGAGAGCTTAATGGAGCAAATGAAAGGTCGAGGATGAAAAGAAATATTATCAGGATCGATGAAGAGAAATGTAACGGTTGCGGCCTTTGCGTCCCTGATTGTGCCGAAGGAGCCCTGAAGATCGTCAACGGTAAAGTGAAGCTTGTTAAAGAATCCCTTTGCGATGGGCTTGGTGCGTGTATTGGTCGATGTCCTACAGGTGCATTGGTCGTGGAAGAGCGGGAAGCAGATGCTTTTGATGAGGAAGAGGTAAAAAGAAATATGGAAAAAGCTCATGCTCCCCACCAGCCATTTCACAGGCCAGCGCATGCTGGCGGTTGCCCAGGGTCTATGGCTATGCAGTGGGGCAACAAGCCAAAAGCTAGCACTCAAGAGGTTGCGGGTAGTTCTGCATTAGCTCAATGGCCTGTGCAGTTAAAATTGCTCAATCCGCGGGCGCCGTACTTTCAGGACGCGGACTTGGTCATAGCTGCGGATTGCGTGCCGTTCAGTTATCCAAATTTTCACGCGCGCTTTTTAAAGGGAAAAGTCTTGGTCATTTTTTGCCCAAAACTTGATCATGCCAATGAGGAATATATTGAAAAATTGACAGAAATTCTTAAAATAAACACTATCAAATCTATTTCTATCGCTCATATGGAAGTTCCGTGTTGTTCAGGAACAACGTATATCGCGGAAGAAGCTTTGAAAAAGTCAGGAAAGAACATTACGGTCAAAGATTATACAATATCAATCCAGGGCGAGATTATATAAAGGAGGAAGTATTATGAGCATGTTTTGTTATCAGTGTCAGGAAACGGCAAAAAACACAGGATGTTTGGTTAAAGGCGTTTGCGGAAAAGATGAGCGCGCGTCAAACTTGATGGATCTTTTGATCTATGTTCTTCAGGGGATGTCGGTTTCCGCCCAGGAGCTTCCTCAGCCTTTGGATCGCAAGTATGGTATTTTTGTGGCGAAGTCACTTTTTGCAACGATCACCAACGCGAATTTTGATGAAGATCGCATCGTAGCCCTTATTAAGGAAGGGTTGAATTTGCGCGGGGAGCTAAAAAAACAATCTTCCTGCGGATGCTGTGGAGGAGGATGTGTGGACGCGCTTGCATGGTCTGCCAGTACTAAGGATGAAATGCTTAAGAAAGCCGCAACCGTTAGCCCTCTATCCTATAGCCAGAATGAGGATATTCGTTCGCTAAAATCTTTATTATTGTACGGCATCAAAGGTGTTGCGGCGTATACGGAGCACGCAGCGGTTTTGGGTGCCTATGATGATACAATTTTTACTTTTATGTTCAAGGCTTTAGCCGCGATGACGAAAAATGTATCGGCTGGCGAGCTTACAGGATTAGTTTTGGAAACTGGCGCTGTTGCCGTGAAGGCTATGGCCTTGCTCGACGGCGCTAATACATCAACTTATGGAAATCCAGAGATCACAAAGGTCAACATTGGTGTTCGCAAGAATCCTGGCATCTTGATCTCCGGCCATGATCTTAAGGATATGGATGAGCTGTTAAAGCAGACGGAAGGAACTGGCGTAGATGTTTACACGCATAGTGAGATGTTACCGGCCAATTATTATCCGGCGTTTAAAAAATACAAACACTTCGTGGGTAACTATGGCAGCTCGTGGTGGCATCAGAATAAAGATTTTGAGACTTTTAACGGTCCGATCTTGATGACAACGAACTGCATCGTTCCTGTCAAAGATTCTTACAAGAATCGAATCTTTACAACCGGCATGGCAGGGTATCCGGGTGTTGTGCATATCGCTGATAGGTTGCCTAATGGGAAAAAAGATTTCTCCAAGATCATTGCTTTGGCGAAAACCTGTCCGCCTCCGCAAGAAATTGAGACCGGAGAAATTGTCGGTGGTTTTGCCCATCATCAGGTAATGCAGCTGGCAGATAAGGTTGTTGATGCTGTGACGACAGGAAAGATCAAGCGCTTTGTCGTCATGGCAGGCTGCGACGGAAGACAGGCGTCACGTAGTTACTTTACAGATGTGGCGAATACGTTGCCTAAGGATACAGTCATCTTGACTGCCGGATGCGCAAAATACCGATATAACAAGCTCCCTCTCGGGGACATCGGTGGAATTCCGCGCGTTCTCGATGCAGGGCAGTGCAATGATTCGTATTCTTTGGCAGTTATTGCCTTAAAGTTAAAAGAAGTTTTTGGCTTAAAAGATATCAACGAACTGCCAATATCGTTTGATATCGCATGGTATGAACAAAAGGCTGTGTGTGTTCTTTTGGCTCTTTTGCATCTTGGCGTTAAAGGCATCCGTTTAGGTCCAACGTTGCCGGGATTCTTAACGCCGGGTATTGTGAAGGTTCTCGTTGAGAATTTTAACATTAAGCCTACTGGAAATGTTCAAGCGGATGTTGATGCGATGATGGCAGGGCAGTAAGCTATTAAAAGGAGGGGTGGTATGAAAAAGATTGCCTTCTTTGATACAAAACCTTACGATCAAAAGTTTTTTGATGAGGTTAACCAGCGCCACGGGTTTCATATCACCTACTATCCTTCTCATCTGGATGAGAATACGGCAGTCTTTGCCAAAGGTGCTGATGCTGTTTGCGCATTCGTTAATGATGTGATCAGCGCATCGGTCATCGAAAGGCTTAAGAGCGGCGGCGTTCAGCTGATCGCGCTCCGTTGCGCTGGGTATAACAATGTTGACTTGAAAGCAGCCTACGGGTCTCTTCCTGTTGTACGCGTTCCGGCGTATTCACCGCATGCGGTCGCTGAGCATGCCGTAGCGCTCATGATGGCCTTGAACCGAAAAACACATAGGGCTTACGATCGGGTACGTGACGGTAACTTTTCCATCAACGGTCTTCTGGGGTTTGACATGTATGAGAAAAAAGCCGGTGTTATCGGCTTAGGAAAGATCGGCAAGTGCTTGGTTTCTATTCTAAAAGGTTTTGGAATGGAGGTCATGGTCTATGATAAAATTCGCGATGAAGCTTTCGCCAAAGGAAATAATATCCGCTATGTTGACCTGGAGATGCTTTATGCGCAAAGTGATATTATTTCCTTGAATTGCCCTCTGACGCCTGAAACGAACCACATGATCAATGAAGTGAGTATTTCCAAGATGAAAAAAGGCGTCATGATCATCAATACGGGTCGCGGAAAACTTATCGATACTAAGGCTTTGATCGATGGTTTAAAAATAGGTCAAGTTGGTTCTGCCGGCCTGGATGTTTACGAAGAAGAGAGTGAGTATTTTTTTGAGGATTTCTCGGCCTCCGTTATTGGTGATGATGTTTTAGCGCGATTGCTGACATTTCCCAACGTGATTGTTACGTCGCACCAGGCATTTTTTACTCGCGAGGCGTTGCTTAATATCGCGACGACGACCTTAGAGAACGTTGAAGAATTTTTTAAGGGTGGATATCTCGAGAACGAGATCTGCTATCGCTGCGAGAAAGAATGCCGTAAAGCGAAAAAGATGAGATGCTTTTAGCTGTAGTAAGTTTCGCATCTTGACAAAGCAGAGAATCTTGATAAAATAATAAAGCTTAAACGTTCAAATCTTTTGACACAGGAGGCCTGAGATGGCAACAAAAGCAAAGAAAGCTGCAAAGAAGAAGGTAGCGAAGAAGAGCCGCAAGACAGCGAAAAAAAGCCGCTGCTCCTGCCGCTAATTTTTTTGGGAGCGAGAAGTAACGAGGGGCAGAATTTCGGGAACGAAATTCTGCCCTTTTGCTTGAAAGATATTTGGCAATACGCTATTGCAAGAATATTTCGATACGGAGGAGTTTATGAAAGATTTCTTTCTTAAAAACAAATTGTGGGTCCTCATTATTGTTATTTTGATGGCCGTTGGATTCGGTATTGATTTATTGGCGAAACAGGCGGTCACTATCGGCGCAAGCCAAGTTATGGGGGTGCCTGTTCATATTGATTCGCTAGATATCGGCATTGTCCGGCCATCAATTAAAATGGATGGATTTAAAATCTTTAATCCTAAGGGTTTTCCTCAAGGGATCCTTCTTGATTTACGACAAATTCGCGTTGACTACAATCCGTTACGTTTGCTCAAAGGTCAATTCCATGCACCGTTGGTTATTGTGGATTTAAATGAAATGATTCTTGTTAAGAATAAGGAAGGCAAGCTTAATGTTGATGCCTTAAAAGTTGCAGAAGAAAAAGGCGATGCGAAGAAAGCCCAAGAACAAAAACCCGCGCCATCGGTCAAAATGCAGATGGATGTTGTTAAGCTTAACATTGATCATATTGTGTATAAAGATTTTAGTCAGAGTGAGCAAGGCCAGATCCTTGTTTATGACGTTAACCTAAAAGACAAAATATTTAAGAACATCACAAGCCCGCAACAGTTAGCGATCTTGATCATGGTGCAAGCCATGGGCCCCACAGCTATTAAAAGTGCCGCAGTTTATGGCGCGGCAACGGTTTTGGGAGTTGCTTTTCTGCCAGCAGGTGTTGCTGGAATTTTAATCGGTAAAGATAGCGCCGTTGAAACATGGAGTGAGTCGACAGATAGAATTTATCGTACGTCACTTGAGGTTATAAATAAAATTGGTAAGCTTAAAGATGAAAATAAGGATAAAGGCGTTATCAACAGCACGGCGTATGGGGCCGATGTGCAAATTGTCCTTAAAAAAAGCGATAATGGCAAAACGCAGATGACAGTTACTGCGCGTAAAACCATGATGCCTAAGCCTGAGATCGCGGCAGGTGTTTTGTATCAGATTGAGGAAAGGCTAAGATAATCTTATGATTCTGTGGCAGTTGTTTATTGTCTTTTTTCGCATTGGGCTTTTTGCTTTTGGCGGCGCGTATTCATTTTTGCCGCTCATTCAAAAAGATGTCGTGGAGCGCTATGCCTGGCTTACAAGGGAAGAATTTTTAGAAGTTTTAGGCATTGTAAAAATCTTTCCGGGAGCGATCTCGATCAAATTCGCAACGTATGTCGGACAAAAGATGGCTGGCGTATGGGGTGCTGTTATCGCGAATGTGGCGAATATGTTAGCACCAGTTGTCCTTATCTTGATCGCGACATATCTTTATCATGCTTACAAAGAAGTTCCTCAGATCAAACATGCTTTTGCCATGATCCAGATAGCGGTATTCGCCATGATCATTGCCGTGGCGTTTCAGGCTGTCAAGATCAACGATCTGATCGTTTTAAAAAATCTTTTTGTTGCAATTGCCGCATTCGTCTTGTTCTTTGTTTTTAGTATCCATCCTGTTTTTATTTTGCTTGGGGCAGGGATCCTGGGGGCGTTCTTAGGGTAGGGATAGGTGAAAGGCTTGTTAAAGAAAAAGAAAATGTGATAGCATGATTTGCTATTCTCAACAATAAGGAGGTCGTTATGAGTTGTGAACGTTCAGAGATGTATCAATGCTCTCAGGGTGAAAAATGTCATTGCCTTATAGAGACATTACGCAGCTGCGGGGAAGACTGCGCAATGACTTGTTGCGGCTCTCCTTTGGCCAAGGCACAGCCAAAAACTGCCGATCAGGGAAAAGAAAAACATGTTCCGGTGATCGAAAAAGTGGCAGGCGGGATCAAGGTTAAGATCGGCTCTATTCCGCATCCCATGGAGCCGGATCATTATATCGAGCTTATTGAAGTGCGTACGACTGATGAGGTCCATCGTAAATATTTAAAGCCAGGCATGGCACCGGAAGCTATGTTTGCCATCAACGCCGATCATGTTACAGCGCTAGAGTTCTGCAATAAGCATGGGCTTTGGACTTCGTAAAGAAATTTAGAGGAGGACATGATGGAGAATTTTACTAAAAGAATATTTTGTACAGAAAAAAGTTGGGGCTTGCTTTTGTTAAGATTTTCTTTGGTGTGGATCTTTATAGGCTCTGGGCTGAAGAAAGTTTTTGGCATCTGGGGCGGGCCTGGGCTCAGCGGTTTTGCGGGATTTCTAGACAAGATCGGTGTTGCGCCGTCAAGTTTTTTCGCGCCATTGGTTGGGTGGTCTGAGGTGATCTGCGGTGCTTTATTGCTCTTAGGCCTCTTCTCCCGCTTGGCCTCTGTTGTCGTCGTGATCATTATGGCGGTTGCCATTGTTAAAGTACACCCTACAGATTTTAACTATCCGGGCGTTGTTCTTATCAGCGCCCTGGTTTTATTAAACTTAGGCAGCGGCTCATTTTCCATTGATAGGCTTATTGCAAGAAAATAACACGATCAAAAAACCCGTGCCCTCATCCCCTAAGAAAAGAATTGTGATCCTTGGTGGAGGATTTGGCGGTATTTATACCGCTATGGCCCTGGAGCAGGCCATGGGCCGCGAGGTTGATGCTGCGATAACGCTTATCAGCCAGGAGAATTTTTTTCTTTTTACTCCGATGCTGCATGAAGTTGTTTCGAGCTCTCAGAGTGGCGTGAGCATCTGCAATCCTGTCCGCAAACTCCTTAAGGCGACAAAATTTATCTCCTCGCGTGTTGACCATGTTGACCTTCGCAAGAAAAATATCTTTATCCGCGCGGCAGACTCTGGCATAAGCGAGTTGGCCTACGACCATTTGGTTTTGGCGGTCGGCTTGATCCCTAATTTCTTTGGTATTCCAGGCCTTGAGCAAAAAGCATTGACGATGAAATCCTTAAATGATGCGGTGCGTATCCGAAACCGTTTGATCGGCTGCTTGGAGCAGGCAGACCAGGAAGAAGACGCAAATGTGCGCCAGGCGCTCTTAACGTTTGTTATCGCCGGGGGAGGATTTACAGGTGTTGAAACATTAGGCGCTGTTGATGATTTTTTACAAGCAAATATTTCTCGCTATCCTTCAATCCGACGAAAGGATCTGAAAATTGTTTTGGTTCATCCTGGAGATGTTTTGATTCCTGAGATGAAACGGATCTTAGGGATATATGTTCATCAACAGTTTGTTCGCCGTCGCATTGATGTTCGCTTAGGAACTAAGGTTTCTGGCGTTTCTGGGCCAAAAGTTTTCTTAAGCTCCGGAGATGTTTTGTCGGCGCAGACCATTATCTGGACTGCCGGTAACACGACAACGCCTTTAGTTAATAGCTTACCTTTAGATAAAAAACAGGGGCGTATCGTTGTTAATTCTTATTTAGAAGTATCTGAATTTCCGGGCGTATGGGCGGTGGGTGATTGCGCTTATATCGCTGACATAAGGCATCAGGCCGCATATCCTCCAACCGCACAACATGCGGTTCGTGAAGCTGAAGTTTTGGCAGCAAACATTGTCGCCAGTCTGGCAGGGAGATCAAAAAAATCTTTTGTTTATGACGCGCTAGGACAGCTAGCGAATATTGGTCACCATGCAGGTGTCGCAACAATTCTTGGCGCTGATGTCAAAGGAATTGTTGCATGGCTTTTATGGCGTGATGTTTATTTGGCAAAATTACCGCGCTGGGAGAAAAAAATTCGCGTTTGGATCAACTGGATCTTGCAGGTCTTTTTTGGGTGGGATAGCGTGCGGTTTTTAAAGGAAGTGATATGAAAAAAATTTGTATAGCTATGTTTGCCTGTGTTCTTTATTGTGTTGCTGCCTCAACTTGCCTTGCCTTAGAATGGAAGATGCTGCACGAAAAGGCAGATACATTATCCATGACGCAGGTCTTGGAGCAGGTAGGCCGTGCGCCTGATTCTCCTGAGGCCGCGTATACATTGGCGCTGGTTCAATTGAATGACTACGACCATGTTAACGCGAGGAAAATATTTGAACGAATGGCAGAACAAGACCCTTTGTGTTTTGAAGCAAGATGGGGCATCGCGGAGTGCTTACGTCGAGAGCATAAGCGCCCGGAAAGTATTTTGATCCTGGATGAGATTATTAAGGGCCATCCACAATTCTCACCCGCTTACATTACGTTAGCTTATATCCGCTATATCCAAAGTGAGTTTACGGAAAGTATTATTTTGACCGGCAAGGTGATTAATCAAGGTAAGGGGAATGTTGATAAGGCTAACTTTCTTCGCGCCCATGGCTTGTACGCGGCAGCGAGGGGAATGTTAGCCCACTATGGCGGACCGTTCTCAAAAGCTGTTAACGGCGCAGCCGTCTGGAAACATCTTGATATCATTCAAAAACTTGCACCCGATTCAGCGGTCGTGAATTTTGGCGTCGGTAGCTATTATTTACTGATCCCTATTGCGTTCGGGCGAGATCTCAAAAAAGCCGAACAATATTTTTTGAGGGCGGCAGAAAAAGACCCGCGCTTTCCGGATATCTACGTACGATTAGGCCAGATCTATCAGATACAGGGCGATGAGGCAAAATATCAAAGTTATCTTCAGAAGGCTTTGAATTTAGATACAGGCAATGAACTAGCGCTAGATATTCAGAGCGGATCTTGTAAATTTATCTGTTTTTTCTCGGAGGAAAAGAAATGAAGCGTATTGCTGTTGTTGGGGCTGGCGTTGGGGGATTGGCAGCGGCCGCGCGTTTAGCCCACCGCGGATGTGATGTGACAGTATTTGAAAAACTGCCTCAATGTGGAGGGCGCAATCAATTGTTAGAGGATAAGGGCTTTAAGTTTGATATGGGGCCGTCCTTTGTCTTGATGCCGGATTTTTTTAAAGAAGTTTTTACTGATTGTGGCGAAAAACTTGAAGATCACCTTGATCTAAAGGTTCTGGACATTCATTATCATATTTTCTATCCGAATCGAAAGACCTTAAGCGTTTACAAAGATTTTGACCGGACGAAACGTTATTTGGAGAGATTCGAGGTTGGCAGTAGTCAGGCTTTCGACCGTTTTATCGCGAAAACAGAGAAATTCTACAAGACTGTCGCTCCGTTGCTGTATAAATGTTTTACAGCTAAAGATCTGGCAAATCCTCAGAATTGGAAACTTCTTTTTGAGCTGGAACCGTTTACCTCGTATTGGCAATTAGCTCGGCAATTCTTTAAAACAGAAGAATTGGCTTATGCTTTTACTTTTGAAGCCATGTTCATGGGCGTGTCGCCGTTTCAGGCACCAGGGTTTTATAGCGTGATCACCTATGCGGATCATGTGCAAAAGATCATGCATCCGATGGGAGGCATGTACGAGATCCCTAAGGCCCTTGAGCTCTTAGCCAAAAAGAATGGAGCCAGATTTTTTTATAGTTCTGAAGTGAAATCTATCCATCCGGAAGGGGACAAGGTCAGCCTTTGGGTCAATGGAGAACGGCAAAGCTTTGACAAGGTTGTTGTTAACGCCGATTATTGTTATGCACAGACAGATCTGTTAAGTCGTGAGATCCCGGATTATCGGTACTCTTGCTCTGTTTTTCTTGTTTACTTAGGATTGAGCAGTAAGCTGCACGGCTTAGCGCACCACAACCTTTTCTTTGCCGGCGATTTAAGAAAGAATCTACGGGAAATTTTTCAAGAAAATATAACACCCAAGGATCCTTCGTTCTATGTTCATGTGCCGACGGTCACGGATGAGTCCTTAGCCCCGAAAGGTAAGGAGATTGCATATCTCCTGATCCCTGTCTCAAATTTAAAAGGCCGTCAAGAAGACCCTTCATCTTATGAGAGATCGTTAAAGCGACTTGTGTACGATAAAATGAACGCCATCACAGGGCAACGCATCGAAGACATGATCGAAGTCGAACATAGATTTTATCCGCAGGATTTTATTACGCGTTACAACATTAAGTATGGCGCGACCTTTGGGCTTGCGCATAATTTGTTACAAAGCGCTTTTTTCCGTCCGGCTAATCAGGACACGCGCCATAAGAATATTTTTTATGTTGGCGCAAGCACGCAACCTGGCGGGGGATTGCCGGTTGTCATTGCGGGTTCTCGCATCGTTGCGGATATGATCACAAACGAAACGTCAAAGACTTGCGGATAAAACGGAAAAAAATGATAGGTATGCTGACCAAACGTTCGGCGAGCGGGATAAACGCCCGTTTACTGTAAACATCAAAATCATTTCTTTCGATCTTGCGTAAAATTTTCGCATAAAGCTCTAGGATCAAGAACGCTACAAAACGGCACCGTTTATTTTCGATCAATTCCAGCCCTTGGCTTGCTCGGAAGAAATGATCGCGCGCACGCTTGATCTGGAATTCCATAAAGTCTTTGAAGTCTTGGTCGATGGCTTGGCTGCGAATATATTCTTCGCTGATGCCAAAGCGTTTCATTTCTTCTTCTGGGAGGTAGATGCGCTCGCGGACAAAGTCTTCTTTAACATCCCGTAAAATGTTCGTCAGCTGTAAGGCGATGCCAAGGTCGATAGCATATTTTTCTGCATCCATGTCGTTGCACTCAAAGACCTTTAGCATGATCAAACCAATAACCCCTGCCACGCGGTAGCAATACGTATAAAGATCGTGAAAATTCTTGTAGCGGTTTTGCCTTAGGTCCATGGACATGCCCTCAAGAAGCTCGTGGAAATATTTCTGAGGGATATTGAACTCTTGAACAGTTGAGCGAAAAGCTAAGAGGATAGCATCTTGGAGAGGATCCGCACTAAAGGCAAGGTCAATATTTTTCCGTACCTGTTGCAGGGCAAGTTCTTTTTCGTCGAGGCGTAAACGAAGGTCATCTACGGATTCATCGCTGATGCGACATACGGCGTAAATACTGTAGGCGGCCTGGCGTGTTTTTTTTGGAAGAAAAAAGGACGTCAGGTAGAACGTGCGGGCATTCTTTTTTGTTATGCGTCTTGCTTCATTGAACCCTTGCTTGATCATAGAGTTCATTGTAGCGAAAAAAAAGAATAATCCAAGAATAAAATTGCGCTTGAAGGCGTCTTGTTTTGCGCATACAATACAGTTAAAATATGAGCGTTTATCTTCTGGTCAATTTCGGGATCATCATCGTTCCTCTGCTTTTATCTTTTGAAAGGCGTGTCTTTTATTATAAAAAATGGCCGACGGCCTTTCGAGCGATCGGCTTTGTGGCCATCCTTTATCTTCTCTGGGATGTTTGGGCCACATCCGTTGGGCATTGGTGGTTCAACCCTCGCTATGTCCTTTCCTTTAAATTCTTTTTTTTACCGATCGAGGAGATTTTATTCTTTGTGACGGCGCCTTTTAGCTGTTTGTTCATTTATGAGGTCGTAGGTTTCTTTCATCCTGACAGCCAGGTCCGGATCAATCCTAAGATGCTTTGGATCGTTTGTTTCGTAGCTTTGATCGCCGGTCTTATGACCTTGTCTAAAGGCTATACGGCGTTAAGCTTCCTATCGCTAGCTTTTTTTCTTTTTGTCGCAGTAAAATATGGCTACGCATTCATCGCCACCAAGAATTTCTGGATCTACATCGCGATTTGTTATGTTCCGTTCTCCATCGTTAACGGTATTTTGACGGGGTTACCGGTCGTCCAGTACTCTTCGTCCGCCATTTTAGGATTTCGGGTCGGGACGATCCCTATTGAAGACTTTATTTATAATTTTTCGCTCTTAGGATTTGTGGCTATCGTTTATCAACACCTCCGGTCACAAAAATCCAAGTCATAAATTTCTTGTTTTGTCTTGTGTCGAGTTTTAAGTCAGGTTAGAATATTTTATTGTGCATACCAAGGTAAAATCAAAAAGGAGTTCTTTATGTCTCACGTCGCTGTAAATCAAGGGATCGCTGATATTCGCAAACGTGGTAGCGGTGTTTTTCGCGAAGGAGCCCACCGCTTTCCGAATGTGTCGCTCATGATGGCAGAAGGCGTCATAAGATCTTTTCAGGATCTTAAAAAACCTTTTGTGACCATCATTAATTCGTATACGACCCAAATCCCAGGACACGCGCATCTCGATGAGATCGGCCGCGTTGTCAAAGCCGAACTTGAAAAGCTTGGCGTCAATGTTTGGTATGCCAACATCGGAGGTGCCATTTGTGATGGTATCGCCATGGGGCATTTTGGCATGAAATATTCTTTGGCGTCACGGGAGCTTATTGCGGATCAGATCGAAACAATTATCGGTGCGCATCCATGCGATGCGTGGATCGGCATCGGCAATTGCGATAAGATCGTGCCCGCCATGTATAACGCAATGGTGCGCGTTAATATCCCGGCTATCTATGTCAGCGGTGGTCCCATGCTAGCAGGTTCGCGCTGTACAGATTTGATCTCTATTTTTGAAGGCGTTGGGCAGCATAGCGTCGGCAAAATGAAAACCAAGGCGTTGCAAGAGCTGACATCCTGCGCTTGTCCAAGCTTTGGCAGTTGTTCAGGGATGTTTACGGCGAACTCTATGAATTGCTTAGGAGAGGTCTTAGGCTTCGCGCTTCCTGGAAACGGGACGATCACTGCAACTGTCCCGGCGCCAGGAAAAACGCGTAGCTACAAAATTAACCCTCAGCGCATTGACCTGAGTAAAAAGGCAGCCCGTCAGCTCATCGAACTTCTTAAGAAAGATGTTCGGCCTCTTGATATTTTGAAAAAAGACTCCATTGACAATGCGTTCATTCTTGACATGGCGATGGGTGGCTCGAGCAATACTGTTTTACATGTTCTGGCTCTTGCTCAAGAAGCAGGCATTCCGTATGATTTAAAACGCATTGATCATTTATCGCGCATCACGCCAAACGTGATCAAAATTTCTCCTTCGCGCATGGATGTTCATCTTGAAGATGTGCACCGTATCGGTGGCATGGGCGCTATTTTAAGATCTGTCTATGATGGCGCAAAGACACCGCTTAACTTAAAAGCAAAAACTGTTTACGGTACATTGGGCAATTATGTTTTGAGATCGCCAAAGCCAGACGGAAAGATTTTACGTACTGTTAAGAACGCTTTCTCGCAGCAGGGGGGTCTTAAGATCCTTTTCGGCAATATCGCGCGCAAAGGCTCGGTTGTAAAAACAAGCGGTGTCGATGCCGATATGTTCGTCTTTTCAGGGCCTGCCAAGATCTTTGAATCCCAGGAAGAGGCGTTGTCTGGGATCCTCAAAGGAAAAGTTAAGAACGGCGATGTTGTTGTCATCCGTTATGAAGGGCCCAAGGGTGGGCCTGGCATGCAGGAAATGCTTTCGCCGACATCGGCTTTAAAAGGCGCGGGAATTCGCGCGGCCTTGATCACGGATGGACGTTTTTCCGGTGGAACGCGAGGGCTTTGCATTGGCCATGTTTCACCCGAGGCTGCGGCGCGCGGGGAGATCGCCATTTTACGCAATGGCGATATCATCGACATTGACGCGCGCAAAGGAACGCTGAATGTTCGGCTTAGCAGCAAAGAGTTGAGCAAACGCCTGAAATCGTTAAAACCGTTTCAATCCAAGGTGCGCGGCGGATGGCTGCGTCGCTATGCTCATTTTGTGACCTCTGCTGATACTGGTGCGGTATTAGTCAACCCTTAACCAAAGGAACGCGTGAATGAAAAAAAATTTCGTTCTTGATACCAATGTCTTAATTCACAATCCTCAGGCGCTTTTGTCGTTTGCGGACAATAACGTTGTTTTGCCTGTAACGGTCATTGAGGAGCTCGATCATTTTAAGATCAGCCCTGACAAGAAAGGGATGCATGCGCGCCAAGTATTGCGTGAAATTGATGACCTGATCAAAAAAGGTGCTTTGGATAAAGGCGCGAAGATGAGCAATGGCGGAACGCTCATTATTGCCTTTGGCCCCAAGGATCAAATGCCGGATGTGGATTTTGCCCTGGCGGACAACAAGATCTTATCTGTTGCCTGGGACCTACAGCGCAAACATCAACCCGTCTTTTTTATTTCTAAAGATATTAATGCGCGTATCAAAGCTGAAGCACTGGGGATCAAAACAGCGGATTATGAAAAACAAAAGGTTGAATATTCAAGCCTTTATCGCGGTTGGCGTGAGGTCAGCTCGACAAAGGAAGAGATCAACAGACTATATGTGCAGGATAAGCTCGAGGTGAAAGGGTACACGCTGTTTGAGAATGAGCACGTTCTTTTAAAGGCAGCGGATGACCCGTCATCTTCCGCGGCGTGCCGGTATGACGGATCAAATAATGTTTTGATCCCTATGCGTAAAGAATTTTCCGCTATGGGTATTCGGCCATTGAACGTTGAGCAACGCTTTGCCTTTGATCTGCTCCTTGATGATGATATCAAGCTCGTTACGCTGGTTGGCCAGGCGGGGACGGGAAAAACATTGATGGCCATTGCCTGCGCGCTTTCCAAGGTCATGGAAAAAGAGTCTTCGTATGAACGATTGCTTGTCGCGCGGCCTATTATTCCGCTTGGCAAAGACATCGGATATTTGCCCGGGAGTAAAGAAAGGAAGCTGACGTATTGGATGCAGCCGATCTATGATAACTTGGAATATATCCTTAAGCGCTCTATTTCAACAAAGGTGAATGGCTTGGCCACAAGCGATCTGACGGTCGATCATTTGATGGGTTCTGATATTATCGAAATTGAAGCGTTGACGTATATCCGCGGCCGTAGCATCCCAAATCAATTCATGATCGTTGATGAAGCGCAGAATTTAACGCCTCACGAAGTGAAAACGATCGTGTCTCGCGCCGGCGAAGGAACAAAGATCATCTTGACCGGAGATCCTGGGCAGATCGACAACCCATACCTGGATGCGGATTCAAACGGTTTAGCATACACAGTTGAGCGATTGAAGAAATATAAGATCTTTGGGCATGCCTTATTAATGAAAAGTGAGCGCTCAGAATTAGCTTCTTTGGCCGTAGAAGAACTTTGATCTGGGAAGCTGGGCTGGAGAACAAAAAAGGATAGCATTAAAATGCTATCCTTTTTTGTTTCTTGGAACGTACAATACTTATTCTGCGATAATTGCTTCAGTAGGGCAAACAGCTGCGCATGCGCCGCAATCGATACATTTTTCAGCATCGATAATGTAGATAGGATCGCCTTCACTGATCGCTTCTACGGGGCATTCGGGTTTGCATGTTCCGCACGCTGTGCATTTGCTGGTAATTTTATGAGCCATACGTCACATCCTTTCCTTAACAAGAGTGGCTAATTTTGATAGTGATTTTAACATATTTTATTACCGTGTAAATGTTTTTCTTCTATATTAATAGTAGTTTTATTAATAGAAATAATAATAATTTTTTCCATTTTTTTCAAACCGCAGTATAATAAAGTCACAATTTATTCCGCGCGACCACACAAGGAGGCATTATGACTATTCTTGCGTATAATCGACAGAAATTTGAAGGGCTTGCTCTTTCGATTGCGGTTGGCCTTGTCGCTTGTGGTGTTTACGGGTTAGCAAAGAATTACCTGTTGGAGCCTCTTTTTCTAGCCCTCATTTTTGGTATCGGGGCTCGTATTTTTATCCGTCCGGACGATCAATGGCTCTCTAATACAAAGCAGATCCCATCCCTTCTTATCCCTATTGGCGTTTTGTTATATGGCGCGATCAATCTTAATTTTCATCAGGTTGCCGCCGTAAAGCTTGATTTTGTTTTTTTAACATTTTTTGTCTTCATGGTCTTCATTTTAACGACATTAACATTGTCGATCTCTCTGGGCCTCAAGGAAAAGGTCGCGTATCTTTTGACCTCCGGGTCAACGATCTGCGGAGCCTCGGCGATCACGGTCACCTCGCAGGCCGTCGATGCCGAAGCTGATGATGTTTCGGTAAGCATATTGGCTGTCTTTTTTGCAGGGATCATTGCTCTTTTCTGCGTGCTGCCTTTGCTGCATTATTTTTTAAATTTATCGGGGGAAAAATACGCTGTTCTTGCGGGTGCGGTTCTTCAGTTTACAGGGTTCGTTAAAGTCGCCGTAGGAAATTTAGGGGATCAGGAAAGGACTTTGGCTATATCGGTCAAGGC
>Ga0172367_10000982_pt1 | contig 42954 bp, 45 predicted proteins | sample Lak10m_FD_114542 | JGI IMG/M metagenome (GOLD analysis project Ga0172367, IMG submission 114542) | Freshwater microbial communities from Kabuno Bay, South-Kivu, Congo - kab_022012_10m | ecosystem: Environmental > Aquatic > Freshwater > Lake | place: Democratic Republic of the Congo: South-Kivu...
ATTTCAAATTATAAAGTTGAAAATTTAGAGAAAGCAACAAAAGAAGCAATAAAGCAATCGAAGAAAGGTGACATAATATTATTTTCTCCAGCTTTTGCTTCTTTTGGTCAGTTTAATAATGAATATGAAAGAAATGATTTATTTATGAAGTTAATTAAAAAGATAAAATAAAATTATGGAAGAATATTTAGAATTTGCAAAAAATTTAGCGAAAGAAGCAGAAGAAATAGCCTTAAAGTATTTTAGCTTTGAAGTTGAAAGTACTCGGAAAGAAGATAATTCTCCATTAACAAAAGCAGACACAGAAATAAATGATTTAGTTATAAAAAAAATAAACGAAACTTATCCGGAACATAGTATATACGGAGAAGAAAAAAGTGAGATAAAAGAAGATTCTAGATACATTTGGGTTTGTGATCCAATAGATGGAACTATGGCTTTTTCTTGTGGGTTGCCTGTATTTGTTTTCTCTATTGCTTTAGTTGACCAATCAAATGGTTTACCAATTTTAGGATTAATAAATGATCCAGTGATGAAAAATATGTATTGGGCTTACAAGGGTGGTGGAGCATATAGAAATAGAAAAAAGATATCTGTATTAAAAGATTCAACATTAAAAAATACCTATCTAAATACAGCAGCTTCTGGTAGAGCTGTTGGTTTTTCAAATTTACCACTCATGAAAGAATTGAGTGAAAAAAAGTGTGCAGTGATGAGATACCCCTCATTTATTTATGGTGGTATCCAAGTGGCTAATGGAAAATATGTGGGAGCTGTGTTTTATCACAAATATGGACATGATGTTGCAGCTTTAAAAATTATTACAGAAGAAGCAGGAGGAAAAGTTACTGATTTGAATGGTGAAGAAAGAAGATATGACAAAGATGGAATTGGGTGCGTAATTTCAAATGGAATTTTACATAAAGAAATTTTAGAATGTGTAAAAAAGGGAAAGTTATAATTCATGAACTTAGATTTATCAAAAATAAATAGTGTTCACTTTATTGGTATCGGTGGAATCGGTGTTTCTGCTATTGCACGAATGATGCTTTCTTTTGGTAAAAAAGTGACAGGGCAAAATACTGAAGATAGTAAAATAATAACTGATTTAAAAAATCTAGGAGCATTGATTAAAATAGGGCAATCTTTTGAAAATATTCCAGAAGATACGGATTTGATAGTCTATACTATTGCGATAGACACTTTTGATAAAGAACTAGCTGAAAAAATAAAAAATCTCGCCAAAGGTGAGCAGGCAAAAAAAATCCTAGTAAAATCCTATCCCGAAATGCTCGGAATAATAAGTGAAGATAAAAATACTATTGCTGTATGTGGAACTCATGGTAAGACGACCACAACCGCGATGATTTCTCAAATTCTGAGAGATAACAAAAAAGATCCTACAGTTATAGTCGGTAGTTTGCTTGCAGGAGACAATAGTAATTTTATAAAAGGGGATAGTGATATTCTAGTAGTAGAAGCATGTGAATATAGAAGGTCATTTTTAAATATAAATCCTAAAATAATAGTCATTACAAATATTGATGAAGATCACTTAGATTATTATAAAGACATAGAGGATATAAAAAATGCCTTTAGAGAATTTATAGCAAAAGTCCCTGAAGATGGATTTGTTATTTGTGATACAACCGATGTAAATGTAAAAGATGTTATTAAAGATATAAAGGTAAAAGTAATAGATTATAATTCTTTCTTTGATTTGGGAATGAAATTGAAAATTCCTGGAGTTCATAATAAAAAGAATGGGGCAGCAGCACTAGCTGTTTCTTCTATATTTGGAATAGAAAAAGAAAAGTCTCTAGATTCTTTATCAGAATTTAAGGGAACTTGGAGAAGATTTGAGTATAAAGGGGAATTAAGTAATGGTTTAAAAATATATGATGACTATGCCCATCATCCGAGAGAAATATCTGCGACACTCTCTGGTTTTAGAGAATTTTTCCCTAAAAAGGATGGCTATAATATAACTGTCGTTTTTCAGCCACATCTTTTCAGTAGGACAAAACTACTTCTTGGTGATTTTTCTAAAAGTTTTAACGACGCAGACAAAGTCATACTTTTGCCTATTTATTATGCTAGAGAAGAAGACGATGGATCAATATCCTCTTTTATATTAGCTGAAGAGATAAATAAAGAAGAAAATACTACAAAGGCTACTGCTTTTAATAGTTTTAAGGAGGTAGAAGAGGAGATAGCTAAGGTTGTCTTTACAAATAAGGATATATTGGTAACTATGGGGGCTGGGGAAGCGTTTAAAATATTAGAAAAATTATTTTGAACCAAAAATTATAGTTTTAAGTTGGTACGGATTTTTTGAAGCTTAAAAAATCCTGAAATTGGCTCGCCGTCGCTCGCCAAACCCCTTTTAAAACTACAATTTTTGGTTTTTATTATTTAAAATTTTATCCACAATGCTAAATTACCCATATTTTAGTGTTATTTGTCAATGGTTGGGTAAGAAAATAACCTTATTTTACAAGGTATTTTCTATTTGATATATGATAAAATTATAGTTTAACTATTGACTTTTCTTTAATAAAATGATACCATATCAGTATATCCTTATTAATAGCTATATTGTCTTATTAAATAAGGGTTTTTTCAGTATAGGTTGAAAAACCAAGTGGAGTTAGCGGAGCGAATACCGCTAAAATATGCAAAAGAAAAAATTAATACGGTTTGTAGAATCTCTAGTATTTTTACCAATAATGACAAGTGTAATACCAGCAAGCGATATTTTAAACACTAAAGTAAATGAAGATTTTAATGCCGTATTTATACAAAAAGAAAATATAGTAGTTGATGGGTTACTGGCTCTTAATCAAGCTATAAATCCTGAAACTAGTATCTTGGAAGCTAGAGCGAAAGCAATAGATAGCTATTTTGAATCTTACAAAATGCCACTTTTTGGTACTGGTAAGAAAATGGTTGAAGAAGCAGAAAAGAATAATTTAGATTGGAGACTTTTGCCTGCTATTGCTGTTCGTGAATCTACAGGGGGGATACATCAATGTAAAAAGGTAGATTTTAATCCTTTTGGCTGGGGTTCTTGTAAGATTGGTTTTACATCATATGATGAAGCCATAGAAACTATTGCTAGAAATTTAGGAGGTAATAATCCTAAGACTGAATATCATTATCATGACAAAGAAACGATAGAAATATTAGAAGCTTACAATCCTCCATATATAGTTCCCAACTATGCAGATCAAGTTATATATATAATGAATAAAATAGGTACTGAAGATTTAAATTTAATAATTAATTCGTAAATATGCTAATACAAAAAAACCTCTCATAAATAAGAGGTTTTTTTGTATTTGAATTTTATTCTAAGTGAACCAATGTCATTTTGTGTTCTTTTGGTTCAAAGAGGGTAATTTGAAAATTATAATTCTTTCCTAATTCTAATTTTTCTCTTAACTTAATTTCACCACCGAATGTTGAATTGTGTACAAGTCCAGCAACACCTTCTTTTATGGATACTAATGCACCATGTTTATTATATTTTATAATAACACCCTTAATAATATCTCCTTTTTTTAATTTTCCTTCGTATTCTGTCCAAGGGTTTTCTTTTAATGCTTTTATTGAAAGTGAAATTTTTCCTTCCTTTATCTCAATTATTTTAGCATGAACATTCTCTCCTACTTTAAACATACTACGAGGATCTTCTACAAGTCCCCAATCAAGTTCGGAGATATGTACGAGACCTTCTAAACCATCTTCTATCTTCAGAAAAACTCCAAAATCAACGATTCCTGCAACCATACAATTTAATTCATCACCGACGTTATATTTACTTAAAATTTCCTTTTTTTCTTCAGGGTTATTTTCTTTTTCAGAAAAAATTAATTTGCCTTCTTTTGGAAGTGTAGAGATAATCATGACAGAAATTTTTTCGCCGACTAGTTTTTTTAGTTCTTTTAATATTTTATCTTTGTCTGAATCTAGTACTCTAGGATAATGATCAGCCTTTAGTTGAGAAGCAGGTAAAAACCCTTGTATTCCTTGCCATTCCAAAATTAATCCGCCTTTATTTGCATCTTTTATTTCTAATTCTAAAACCGTTTTTGCCTTTATGGCTTTTTCAGCCTCACTCCAAGTGAGTGCTTGTTTAGCTTCTTTTAATGAAAGTTCTGTATAACCATTTTCATTTTCTTTTTCAACAACTTTTGCTTTGATAATATCACCTATACTTATTTTTTTGATAATATCTTTGGCATTAATAAATTCACGACCATAAATAATACCTGTTCCAAAAGGAGACAAATCAATAAAAACTGATGATTTTTCTATTAAAATAACTACACCTTCTATGAGTGAATCAATTTCAGGTTTATTAAGACTTCTATCAACGATAGATTTTAATATTAAATTTTCTTTAAAATCTTCTTCTGCTATTTCTTTTTTTTTCATAATTAATTAAAAAAATCCGCATTAAAGCGGATATAAGGTTTAGGTTCTAATTTGACAAATGTCTCTTTAGGGTTACCCTAATCCATGCTTTTAATATATTAGAAATAATCTTACTATAAATATAAAAAAGTGCAAGTTTTTATTATAAAAAATGTATTTCTTTTTCTTTTATATTTTGATATAATAAAAAAATGATTATCACGTATTTTGGAGAACAATTTTTTAAAATAACTCAAGGAGATATGGTTCTTGCTTTTAACCCTATTAGCAAGAATGCTAAATCTGATATAGGAATTCATTTTGGGTCAGATATAGCTTTTGTTACTACTAATTGTTCCATTTTTAATGGAGTAGAACAACTTTCTCATGGTGAACGTATACCTTTTATTATTAATGGCCCTGGGGATTATGAAGTAAAAGAAGTTTTTGTAAAAGGAATAATGTCTGAAGCTTTAATTTATGGTAAAAAGTATATTAATACGATTTATTCATTTAGTTTAGATAATATAAAAATTGCATTTTTAGGTGCATTATCAAATTCTGAAATTTCAAAAGAAGCTCAAGAAATTATTGATAATCCTGATATACTTTTTATTCCAATTGGAGGTAATAATTTATCTAAAGAAATAAGTTTACTTGATGCTAAAGTGGCTGCTAAACTTTCATTATTATTTGAACCTAAATTAATTATACCAATGAGTTATGATAACAATTCTTTAAAAATATTTTTAAAAGAATTAGGAGAAGAAAAAGCAGAAGAAGTAGATAAACTCACTATTAAATTAAAAGATTTAGATGATAAAGAAGGGAAAGTGATAGTATTATCAGTCCAAAGTTAAGTTGATTTTAATAAAAAGGTCATAAAATTTTATGAAAAAAATAATTAATAATTTAAAAAAACAACCTGAAGAAGTACGAAGACATATTTTACATATTCTTATCTTAGTAATAATAATTGTTATGGTATTGCTTTGGGTATTAAGTTTAAGAATAAATTTTTCAAATCCTGATACAAAAGTAAAAATAAAACAAGATTTGCAACCTTTTTCTGTATTAAAAGATAATATTATTAATGGATTTAATAGTACTAAAAATACTGATTATTCTATAGAGTAATAGTAAATATTTATAATGAAAAAAAAAGATATTGAACCAATTGAAATACAAAAAAATGGGATTATTCCGGTTGATGTTGTAGTTGAAATGAAAGATTCTTATTTAGCATACGCAATGTCTGTTATTACTGCTCGTGCCTTACCTGATGTGAGAGATGGATTAAAACCGGTACATCGTAGAATATTATATGCTATGCATGAAATGGGTCTCACCTCTACTGCACGTTTTAGAAAATCTGCTGCAGTAGTTGGAGATGTGCTTGGTAAATATCATCCACATGGAGATACTGCTGTTTATGATTCAATGGTTGGTATGGCTCAAGAATTTTCTTATCGTTATCCACTTGTTTTAGGACAAGGAAATTTTGGTTCTATTGATGGAGATAATGCAGCAGCTATGCGTTATACGGAAGCAAAGATGTCTAAAATTTCTAATGAATTATTAAGAGATTTAGAAAAAGAAACAATTGATTTTCGTTTAAATTATGACCAGACTCGTAAAGAGCCGGTTGTTTTTCCATCTAGTGTTCCGGCGCTTCTTTTAAATGGTACACTTGGTATTGCTGTTGGTATGGCGACTAATATTCCTCCACATAATTTAGCTGAAGTATTAGATGCTACAATATATTTAATTGAGAATAATAATGCTACTACTGAAGATTTAATGCAATTTATTAAAGGTCCAGATTTTCCAACCGGCGGTATTGCTTTTAATTACAAAGACATGCTTCATGCTTATGGTACTGGACGAGGAGGGGTTGTTTGTCGTGGGGAAGCAGAAATTATAGAACAAAAAGGTGGAAATTTTCAAATTGTTATTACTTCTATTCCTTATCGTGTAAATAAATCAAATTTAATAATGGCAATTGCAGAGTTAGTACAAGATAAAAAACTTGATGGAGTTAAAGGACTTCGTGATGAATCTACTAAAGATATTAGAATTGTAATTGATTTAAAAAATACAGCTGTTCCAGAGAAAGTTTTAAATTATATTTATAAAAATACCCAATTAGAATCAAATTTTAATTTTAATATCGTAGCACTTGTAGATGGAGTACCTCAAACTCTTTCTTTAAAATCCATTTTGGCTTTATTTATTGAACATAGAAAAGAAGTTGTTAAAAGAAGAAATATATATGATTTGCGTAAGGCTGAAGAAAGAGAACATATTTTACTTGGTTTAAAAAAAGCTCTAGATAAAATAGATCGTGTTATTACAGTTATTCGCGCTTCTAAAGATGGACAAGTAGCTAAGTTTAATTTAATGAAAGAATTTAAGTTTTCAGAGTTGCAGACAGTAGCAATACTTGAAATGAAATTGCAAAAATTAGCAGGACTAGAAAGAAAAGCAGTAGAAGCAGAATTGGAAGAAAAACAAAAATTTATTAAAAAAACTAAAGATCTTTTAGCAAATTCTAAAAAAATATTAAATGTTATTTCAGAAGAATTAAAAGAAATTAAAGAAAAATATAGAGATGAACGTAGAACAAAGATAATTAAAGGTGAAAATAAAGCGATAAGTGATGAAGATTTAATACCAGAAAAAGAAACTATGCTCGTTTTTACTGCTAGTGGATATGTAAAACGTACTGACCCAATTGAATATCATTCTCAAAAAAGAGGGGGAGTTGGTGTTATTGATCTTGAAACGAAAGAAGAAGATTTTGTGACAATGCTTGTGTCTGGGTCTACTCATAGTGATCTACTTTTTTTTACAAATTTAGGTAAGGTTTATCAAATAAAAATGTATGATATCCCAGAAGGTCGTCGTGCTACTAAAGGAAAATCTATTATGAATTTTTTAGCACTTAATAATGACGAGAAAGTTACTTCTATATTACCAATGCCTAAAGAATTTAAGAAATCTTCTATATCACTTATATTAACTACTAAAGATGGTATATCTAAAAAAATGTCAGGAGAAGGATTTAAAGATGTCAGAAGAAGTGGAATTATTGCAATTCGTTTAGATAAACGAGATCAGCTTGTTTCTGCTTTAATAGTAGAAAAAGGTGATGAAATAATGATAGCCACTGGAGGAGGTCAGTCCATAAAATTTAAAGAATCTGATGTAAGAGAAATGGGTAGAACAGCTAGTGGTGTACGTGGAATAAAACTTACTAAAAATGATGAAGTCATAGGTGTTGATGTAGTAAAAAAAGATAATAAAAATGGTGCATTTTTGACAATGAGTACTAATGGTTTTGGTAAAAAAACAGCACTTAAAGAATATAAAGTTCAAAAAAGAGGTGGTTCTGGTGTAAAAACTGCAAAAGTGACACCAAAAACCGGTAAACTCATAGTTGCTAAAGTATTAAGAGGAAATGAAGAAGAGTTGATAGTAATGTCGAAAAAAGGTCAAGTTATTAGAACAGCTTTGAAAGATATCTCTTCTCTTGGAAGACAGACTCAAGGTGTTACTATTATGCGTTTACGTTCTGGTGATAGTATTGCATCCCTTACATCGTTTTAGAATATAGAAAAATGTCAAGGATGCCCCTTGACATTTAAAAAAGATAGAACAATGAAAATTATAAAAAAATTACACAAAACTTTTGTATATGAAGATGCTCATGGTGGTAGTGGTGGACGAAAATTACTGTTGGCTGACAACGAAATAAAAAATGTACAAGGTATGACCTATGGATTTTTGCCGGCAGGTGCTAAATTTGCATGGCATATGCACGAAAAAATAAACGAAATAATGTTTGTTCTAAGAGGACAAGGAACTGTTCGAGATGAAGATGGTATATATCCTTATTCAACAGGAGATGTAGTTGTGTTTCCGCAGGGTGTTTTTCATGAAATTGAAAACGTATCTAAGAAAGAACATGAATATATTTTTGTACGGATTTATGAATAATTTCAGAGATTGTCTTTGACATTAAAATTTAGTGTTTCCTTTATAAAACTTTTTTGATTACCAAAAATTGAGATTAGTAGTTCTTTATGAACTATTGGTAAATTTCTATCAGATGCAAAATCATTATAACTATTCCATTTATGATCTTCTGGATTTTTTACTAGTTTATTCTTTACAGGATTCATGTGAATATATGCAGAAGTCCACATTAGTTGAGAATTATTTTCGATAATTACAGCTTTAAATTGATCTTGGAAGACATGCCCGACTCGCTTATGCTTTTTATTCAAATACATTGCATAGCTTGTACATAATTTTGAAATTAGTTTTGAAACTTGTATATCTTTATTTTGTTCTATTAATAAATGAAAATGATTTGGCATTAAACAAAAAGCATGAAGTTTAAAATCTCTTTTATCTGTATTAGTAATCCTAATTCTTGTTGAGTAGGGCATAGTAGTTAAATTTTCTTTATTTAATTCCTTTTCTGTGAAACCTAAACAAAGCCCAAATCTAAAAAGAAAAGCCCTATAGTCTTGCTCATCAAAAAATATTTTTTCTTTATTGTTTCCTCTATTATAAATATGTAAAATACTACCGGATGAAAATTCTTTGTAATCTCTATTTTTCATAATTTAATTATAGCATATAATATGTCAAGGGGCATCCTTGACAAATAAATTCATTTTGTATGTCAAGGGGCATCCTTGACAAACCTTGACAAAATGATAGTGAATAAATTCATTTTGTAATATAATGTATGTATGTTTACTGATCCAGTAAAAAATTTGAAAGCTTTTGGATTAAGAGAAAATATGGTTGTAGCAGATTTAGGTGCTGGAACTGGGTATTATACTATACCTCTTGCAAAAATTGTTTCTAAGGGAAAAGTTTATGCTATTGAAGTGCAAAAAGATTTTTTAACAACTGTCAAAAATAAAGCAATAGAAGCTCATCTTGATAATTTAGAATGTCTTTGGGGAGATGTTGAAAAAATAGGTGGAACTAAATTAAAAGATGGAATTTTAGATGCAGTTTTAGTTTCTAATATATTTTTTCAGATAGAAAATAAAGATAAATTTATAGAAGAAATAAAAAGAATACTTAAGTTTGGAGGCAAACTTCTTTTAATTGATTGGTTGCCAACCGGGTCTGTTATTGGGGTTGGTTTTGATAAAATTATTTCTAAAGATGAAGTACAAGAAATGTTTAAAAATAAAGGTTTTGTTTGGGAACGTGATATTGATGCTGGATTACATAATTATGGTATAATTTTTGTGAAGTCATAAAGTAGAAAGTTTATAAAGTAAAAAATATAAGATATGAAAGGAAATTTTCAAATTATCGTTTTAGTTGTCTTTATTTCTGCTGCTGTTTTAAGTATTTTTGTATTTTCTGGAGCAATACCTTTGGGTGGAAAAGATGTAACTAAAGCTCAAGGCACTGTAGTTTTATGGGGTACAGTTAAAGCTACAGTAATTAATTCTTTATTAGAAGATTTTAATCGTGTTAATCCTACTTTTGTTGTAAAATATGTAGAAAAATCTCCTGATACTTTTGATAAGGATTTATTAGAATCACTTGCAGCTAGTGCAGGTCCTGATATGTTTTTTATAACAGATGATTTAGCTTTTAAATATAATAATAAGATTTTTACTATTCCATATACTAGTCTTCCAATTACCAGTTTTAAAAATACTTTTGTTTCTGCTGGAGAAGTTTTTTTAACTTCTAAAGGAATTTTAGCTTTTCCATTAGCTGTGGATCCATTAATGATGTATTATAGTAGAAGTATGTTAGACGCAAATGGTATTGCTTATCCTCCAATTTATTGGGATGAATTTCCTAATCTTATTTCAATTTTAAATAAAAAAGACGAAAAAGGATCTATTACAAAAAGTACAGTTGCTTTGGGTCAATTTGAAAATGTTATACATGCTAAAGATATTTTAGCTACTCTTTTTATGCAAGCAGGTAATTTGATTGTTACTGAAAAAGATGGGTCATTTATGTCTGTTTTAAATAAGAATAATGGAAAATATGATTTAGGTTCTATTTTAAAATTTTATACAGATTTTACTGATCCATTAAAAGATGTTTATACCTGGAATAGGTCTTTTTCTAACTCTCGTGATGCTTTTAGTGCTGAGAATTTAGCATTTTATTTTGGGTTTGCCAGTGAATTTCAATCTTTAGTTAATAAAAATCCAAATCAAAATTTTTTAATAGCACCTATTCCACAAATTAGAAATAATAATTTTAAATTAACTGTAGGTCATGTGACTGGTATTGCTATTTCTTCTTTTTCTAAAAATTTTAATACTGCTTTTATAGCTTCTAGTCTTATGGCTAATAGTGATTTTGCTTCAAAATTTGCTATTTCTCTTGGAATAGCTCCAGTACGTAGAGATTTACTTGCTGTTACTCCAACAGATGCTTATTTACCTATTTTTTATTCTTCTGCTTTTTTTGCTAAAAGCTGGCTTGACCCAGCACCTTCTGATACTGATGAAATTTTCAAAGTAATGGTTAATAAAGTGCTTTCCAATAGTTTATCAGTAACTTCAGCTATAAATGATGCCAGTGTTAAACTTGGATTATTATTATTTAAAAAAATTTAAGTTAATAAATTAATGAAAAAAAATTATATTAAATTATTTTTGATAAGTGTTTTTGTTTTAGTAGGAACTTCTTTTTCTTTGTTTTTTATTTTTAATACAAAAGTTTCTGCTCAAACAAATCAATTACCAATTATTTCTTTTGCAAGTCCATCAAATGGTGCAATATTTAATGTTGGGGAATCAATTTCTTTAAATATTTCTGCTTCTGATCCAGATGGTATAGTTGATCTTGTAACATTATTTGAAGGTAATCTTGGTGGAACAATAATTAAAGCATTTGATGTTCCACCTTATACTTATAGTATCTCACAAACAACTCCTGGAGATTATATATATTCTGCTCAGGTATTTGATAATATGGGAAGTATAAGTTCGACTTCAATAACTCTAAAAATTATACAATCAACAATACCTCCTTCACCTCCATTACCACCACCCTTACCTGCAACAGAAGATTCTAATACAGGTTTAGTTCCATGCACAAATAGTTGTGATTTTTATGATATAATGACATTAATCAATAATATAGTTAATTTTACTATCACTGCTTTGGTTATTCCTGTTGCTGCTATAATGTTTGCTTATGCAGGTTTTGAGCTTTTGACTTCAGGGGGAGAGACTTCTAAAAGAGAAAAAGCTAAAAATATATTTTTAAATGTGTCTATTGGATTAATTATTGCTGTAGCAGCTTTTATTATAGTACAGACTGTTCTTTCTTTACTTGGATATGATAAGAGTTGGGATTGGTTTGGTTTTTAATATTAAAATAATATAATATATTTATGTTGAATATTTTAAAGAAAAATTTTACATTATTAATCATAGTTTTTTTTATTTTTTTACCAATTTTATCTTTTGCACAAGGGATTATTACTGATCCAGAACCATCTGAATCAGTAACTATAGTGAATCCACTACCAGGTATAACTTCTGTGAATGGACTTCTTCAGACTATTCTTGAAGGAGCTATAAAGATAGGTATTCCAGTCATAGTACTTGCTATTATATATTCTGGTTTTCTTTTTGTTTCAGCTCAAGGTAATACAGAAAAATTAGGAACTGCAAAAAAATCATTGATTTATACATTAATAGGAGCAGCGATACTTTTAGGGTCGTGGGCTATCGCACAACTTATAACAAATACCGTAATAGCATTATAAATAACATTTATTGATTTTAATCAAATGCAAAATTTAGTATGTAATACAACTATTACAAATTTAGGAGATATATTATGTAAAATTAGTTCAATTTTAAAATTAATTATTCCAGTTTTAATTCTTTTAGGAGTAGTTTATTTTATTTGGGGAGTTATTTCTTATGTAATTAGTGATGATGAAGAAGCTAAGAAAAAAGGTAAAAATAAAATAATTTATGGGCTTATAGGTTTTGTTGTTATTTTTGCTTTATGGGGTCTTGTATCTATTGTGATAAAAACTTTTGGATTTGATAAAGCAAGCACTGAAGTTATTTCAAATTTTATTCAGAATAATGCTTCTCTTACTGGAACTGGTTCTTTAGAATGTGCTCTTGGGAATAATCCAAATTTAGGTAATTTATTTAGTTATGCTACTTGTTTTATTTATAGTTCAGTTATTCCTCTTATTATTGCTTTAGCTTTAGCTATGTTTATTTGGGGAGTGGTACAATTTGTTATTAATGATCAGGAAGAAGCAAAAAAAGAAAAGGGAAAACAATTTATGATTTGGGGAATTATTGGTTTAGTAGTAATGTTTGGTGTTTGGGGTATAGTAAAAATAGTAGGGGCTACTTTTGGTATTGAAAATGTTATTCCACAGTTAAAGTAATATTTATTTGTGTTATTTTATTTATATTTGTGATATAATATATATTATTATTGGTGTTATAAGGTCGTTTTTATTATTAATTATTATAAAAATTATGAGGAAAAAATTAATTGTTTTGTCAGGATGTACTATGGCTTTTATGCCATTTATGGCTTTAGCTCAATATCAATCACAGGGTTGTGATTCTGGTAGCGTACAACTTGGTACACTTCAGAGTATAATTTGTACTGTTGGAAATATTTTAGATACTGTTATTCCAATTCTTGTTGTTTTAGGAGTAGTTTATTTTATTTGGGGAGTTATTTCTTATGTAATTAGTGATGATGAAGAAGCCAAGAAAAAGGGAAGAGATAGAATGATTTATGGTATTATTGGGTTAGTAGTAATTGTAGCTATGTGGGGTCTTGTTGGTATTGTTAGAAACACTTTTGGTTTAGGTGGTGGTTCACAGTCTCCTGAAATTCCAACGGTTAATTTTTAACAGCTAGTTTATTTTATGGATTTACTTTCTATAAATATAGCTTATGCGAGTTTTGATTCTTTTGTTTCAAATATTAATAAGCTCATTATAAATCCGCTTATAATATTTCTTTTTGCCTTAGCAATAGTTTATTTTCTGTATGGAGTATTTGAATTTATTTCAAATGGAGAAAATGAAGAAAAAAGAACAACTGGTAAGAATCACATAATTTGGGGTGTTATAGGTATCGTTATTATGATGGGAGTATTTACGATTCTCAATATGATAATGAGTACATTTAACATTGAAGGAATAAATCCAAGTCAAGGAACAGTAGAATTAGAGAATTACGATCCATCTTTGCCTAATGTTAATTAAATTCTAAACTGTGCAAATAAAAAAGGCGATTCGAAAGAATCGCCTTTTAGTTTTAATTTTAGAAGGTGTCTTCCACCTTCACTTTTATTCCTTGGTTTTCCAAGGAATAAAAATAGTACCATCCTTCACCAAGATATCCAGGATAGTAATTTTCATTACTGGCTGGATCGTATGTGAAGGAATTTTTAGGAGTTATAATTTTAATTTTCCCAGAAGGGAATGCTTTCCATCCTGGATGTAAGTATAACGATATACCATTAACAGGGACATCGTAATTTACAACTTTTGTACTTTTGATTGGTTGAATTTTCTTCTCAAATAGAGAAGAAGTAAAATTCCAAACAAAAGATGAAACAAATACAATAATAACTACAGCTATTATTACAATTACTCCTATTAGGAATTTTGGGAAAAAGTAATTATTAGAAGAGTTTTTAACTGTAGAAGTTTTTTTTGATTTTTTAATTAGTAAAACAATAAAAACTAAAATGACAATTAAAAAAAATATTCTTATAAATATCATTTTCTACCTCAATTCTTAATTGGGATTACTGCAGGTGTATTACTACCTGATTCAACAAGAGTGGTAAGATTAGTAAGAGATTCTGCTTGAAGAATACGTGCAGCAGCTTTTACTATTTCATCAGGATTTCCTCCCTGAAGAGAAATAGATTCTAATGTTTTCTTTATGCGAACAGCTCTTGATTGAGCTATTCTTTCAGCTGCTTTTGCATCTGCTTCTGCATGTATGGCAATCTTTTGCTGATAAGTATCAGCATCTATAAGTTCTGCTTCTCTAATTTTTTCAGCAATAAATTTTTTATTCATTGCTTCTCTGGTTGCTTGATTTGTCGGATTCCAATCAGCTACTGAAATACCAACAAGTCTTAACCCTGTCTGTTTTTTAAGAGCAATATTAAGGCCACTATCTTTTTCTGTTAAAATTTCTAGAAATCCTTTTTCTCCTTTATCTATAATAAGAAAATTCTCCATAGGACCCTGATCTTTAACCTTATCTAATACAGAACCTCTTATTATAGAACCAGCAAGCTCAAAAAAATCTCCTTTTAACTCTGGAATTGGAATATAAGCGTCAACAGTAATAAATTTACATATTAACAATAGATCTACTGTTTGCCTGTCTTCTTTTAATTCAGCTTCTTGAATTAAAAATGGTCTAGGAAAAGAAAATCTTAAAGAATCAACTTCTACTTCTCCTAGGTCTTGTATCCATTCAGATGGAGATTTTCCTTTTGTTTCTTCAACCTCTCTCTTTTTTCTAACTTTAAAAGTTTTTATTTTAGAAAATGGAGGAATTCCGATCCAAAATAAACCAAATTTATTTTGTAACCAAGTTTTTTCTTGTTTACCCTTGTCTAAAATTAGTTCATATCCAGATATTTTGAATTTGTCTACATCTGCTATTACTTTTTTAAGTGTTTCCCCTTTGTAAATGTATTTTATATTTCCTGTATCAAGAAATGTAAAAAACAAATTTTCTTTTGCTAGCATATAAGCAACAAAAGGTGTTAAGATTATTACAATTAATATGTAAGCCATTACCTCAATTAATATTGAAGTTTCCATAATGTTCTCCTTTTATTTTTGTTATTATTAGTTTGTTTGTTTCAGGAGCCAAAAGGGGAGTTAGCTACTTAAACAAACAAACTAAATAACTTTATTTTCAAAGATCTAATTACCTATATAGTATATCATAAATAAAGAAAAAGTCAACCCTTTGGGCTGACTTTTTCTATTAAATTTATTAGGTTATGCGTGTTTAAGTGGTTCTTTCATATATTTTTCCTCTGAACGATTAATGTATCTCCACAAAAATATTATTAGTATAATCATTATTATGAAGCCTATCCATTGTAGTAAGCCGGTAGGCATAAAACTATTTGATCCAAGTAAAGCATTTGCAGTCAAACTGCCATAACTTTCATTAAAATCACTGGAGCTTACATTATTACTTTCTTCTGATGTGTTTAAAGTGTTGTTATAATTTGAATTAGAGTTGTAATTGGAATTGTTGCTGGAAGAATTACTATTTATTGTAGTAGTATTTGAAGTTGTAGTGGTATTTGTTGTTGTAATACTATTTTTTATAGTGAAAAGAGAAGCATTTGAATATCCTCCACCTGGTTCGTTATTAAAAATAGTTAAGTAAAATTCGTTTTGGTTATAAACATCATTAGCATAAATGTTTACTAAAAGATGTTTAGAATCTATAAAAGTTGTTTCACGACTAGAATTATTTTTTCTAACTATAGAACTTGGTATAAAACCATTTCCAGTAATAGTAATAGTTAATTTATTATTAATTTCACCATTGTTTGGGCTAATAGAAGAAATACTTGGTTTTGGATTATTTAGTGGTTCTTGGGAATCAAAAATAAGCGAATATGAATAATCATTAAAATATGAATAATCATTATTAGCTTTAGTTTCAATTGGGATAAAAGTTATAATACCTAAAGTTAGAATAACTGATATTAACAAACTATTAATTGTATTATATTTAATTTTTATGTTATTTATTTTACTCATATTAATAAGTATATCACTTATTAATATAAATGTCAAGTGCTGGGAGGGAGATTTGAACTCCCAAGGGTTACCCCACTAGTTCCTAAGACTAGCGCGTATACCAATTCCGCCATCCCAGCTTGTTAATTTTGTTATCAGAAATAATTTTTACTAAAAATTTTTTCAATCTGGATTTGTATTGCCATATTTTATCTTTGACAATTTAAAAACTTTATAATAATAAATTTTTTGTTGTCCGCCCTGAAGGGATCGAACCTTCGACCTTATCCTTAAGAGGGATCTGCTCTACCAGCTGAGCTAAGGGCGGATATAAAAAATTTAAGATTTTTATTTTTATAAAAATCTGGTGCCCGAGGTGGGAATCGAACCCACATCCCTTACGAGACACGATTTTAAGTCGTGCGCGTATACCAGTTCCGCCACTCGGGCAAATAAAAATTAATTAATTTATTATATATTTTTATTTTCAAATTACAACTGAGGCCTGGGGCGGAATTGAACCGCCGCATAAGAGTTTTGCAGACTCCTGCCTTACCACTTGGCTACCAGGCCTTAATAAAATTATTTTTTAAAATAGTTTTTTAAAAAACACATTATATACAAGTCTTTTCATTAAAGACTATTTTAGAAGTTTAACCATTTTGAAGTAATTCGTCAATTTTTTGTCTATTCTTTTCTCCTTTATCTATTTGTATATCAATCAAAGGTGTATTTTTTATTTGTATATTTTTTTTAATGTATGTACGTAATTCTCCTCTTTTACGTTTTGCAAAATTAAGTGCATCACTTTCTTTTTCATCAGGAATCACAGTTATAAAAATAGTTGCGTATTTTAAGTCAGGAGAAACATTACATGATGTGACGGTAATCAAAGAAATTTTATTTTTCTCGCGTTCTAGAAAAATAGCACTTAATTCTTTTATTAAATTTGCTACTTTTTCTTTTCTGCTATTTGGTGAATCTTTCATTTTTTTACTATTTTTGTGTGATGTTAAATGATTCTATTACATCTCCTTCTACTATTTCTATTTTTGTTTCAAGCATCATTCCGAATTCTTCTCCTTCTTGTGTCTCCTTTACTTTGGTTTTGTTTTTTTCTAAATTTATAACCTTCCCTTTACCTATTTCGAAATCTCTTCTTAGAATTTTTACCATTTTATCCAAAACTATATGCCCGCTTAGTGTCTTTGCACCTAATATCTGACGCTCTTTTGTTTTACTAAAAACTTTTAATATTTTTGCTTTTCCTAGAGTTTCCATTGTTTCTACCTTTGGTCTTCTTTCCTCCATTTCTTTTTCAAGCCATTCAGTCATCTTATAAATAATATCAAAGAAAGATATAGTGATATTTCTTTTTTCTGCTAATTCTATAGCATTTCTTTCTACTTTTACATTAAAACCTATCACTAAGACATTTTCTCCACCACTTATATTTTTTATATCAGATTCCCCAATAGGGCCGACTCCTTTTTGAATTATTTTAAATTCTGCATTTTCATCTTTTATTTTTTTAATTTCTTTTTCTATAGCTTCTATTGACCCTGCAATATCAGCTTTTAATATTATTCCAATTATTTTTTTATTTTCTTCTGTATTTTTTTTAAAAATATTATGTATAGATAGACTTTTTTCTTTTTTCCATTTTTTTACAAATTTCTCTGCATCCTTTTTATTTATAAAAGATTTAAATTCTCTTCCTATTTGAGGTATTTTACAAAAACCGATTAAACGTATCGGAGAAGAGAAAGTTGCTTCGTTTATAGTATTTCCTTTATAATTTTCCATTATATTAGTAGAGCAAAAACTATCTTCTATTACGACTGTCATTCCTTTTTTTAGAGTGCCATTTTTAATAATAAGTGTTGCTTCTATTCCACGTTTTGAATCAAGATTTGCTTCAAGAACAAAACCAGTTGCAGGTTCATTTTTATTGCCAGTAAAATTTTCCATTTCTCCCATAATTTTTATTAATAATAATAAATCATCAATACCTTTACCAGTCTTTGCTGAAATTTCTACGAATGGAATTTTACCACCATAATTTTCAAGATAAATTTCTTTTTCTGTTAATTCTTTTTTTGTTTTTTCAACATTTGCATTTTCTTTATCAATTTTATTAATTGCTACAATGCAAGGTATTTTATTTTCTAGGATTGTTTTCCAAGCTTCAATTGTTTGAGATTTTACCCCATCTTCAGCTGAAACAATTAAAATAGCTATATCAGCTATTTTACATCCCCGTTCACGCATTTTTGAAAATGATTCATGTCCAGGTGTATCAATGAAGGTTATTTTTTTTTCTTTTTCAGAATCTGTATTTTTGTGTGTTACTTCATAAGCAGAAATGTTTTGAGTTATACCTCCAACTTCCTTTTCAACTATATTTGTTTTTCTTATATAATCAAGAAGTGTAGATTTGCCGTGGTCAATATGACCCATTATTACCACAACTGGTGGTCGTTCTGTTATATTTTTTATGTTTGTTTTTTCCATTTTTTTGTTTTAGTTTTTTTAAAAAAGTTTTATTCAGTGCTTTTTTAGAGTATTGAGTGGGATTTTTGGATAAAAAATTTTTTTAGAAATTATTTAGTTATACTTTGGCTTTATTTAGTACTTCTTTTTCTTCAGTTGTAAGTTCATATTCTGATTTCCCATTTTTAATAGGTTTAGCAAAGACGCTCATTCTTTCTCTGGAATACAAACTCGAGAATACTACTCCATCTCCGTCTTCATTTAACATTCCAACTGCAAAACTTTGATTGCTACCTTGGTCTGGGAAAGGATTAAATCTTATTGTTTCAAGTCCTCTAATACTCTTTTTTAATTTTTTATTTATTTTAATTATTTCTTTTTCCACTATTTCTTTTTCTGATTTTATTTTTAAAATATTTTTTTCCATTATTTCTATATTTTCCTCTAGGTTTTTTGCTCTTTTACCACTAAAAAATTTTTTTAAACGTTTTTCTGTTCTGATAATCCAAATAGCATTAATTAAAATATAAACTCCTATAAAAACAAAAAAAATTATCTCGAGCTTTATATTCATATGTTTTCAATATATACTATTTAAATGCTTAAATCAAGAAAAGTTTATTTGGATTATGCTGCAGGTGTAAGAGCAAACCCTAGTTCTATTCATGTGCTTGGTCTAAAAGCTAAAAATGAACTTCAAAATGCACGTAGAGAAATTGCTAATGTTTTTGGAGCTCGACCCGATGAAATAATTTTTACAAGTGGTGGAACAGAAAGCAATAATCTTGCAATAAGTGGAATTATTTGGTCAATTTTTGAAAAGTATATATTTTCGTCTAATAAAAAATTGCTCTATTTTACTCGCTATTCTAAACAAAGCATTTTAAAAATTGCTAGACAATTTTTTTTACCACATATTATTACTACTAATATAGAACACCCTTCTGTTTTAGAAACCTGTAAAATGCTTAAGAGAAGGGGTCTTATAGAATTATCCATAGTTTCAGTTGAATCAAATGGAATAATAGATCCTAAAAAAATAAAAAAAGAGATAAAAGAAAATACAGTGCTTATATCTGTTATGTATGCGAATAATGAAATTGGTACGGTTCAACCCATTAAAGAGATAGCAAAAGAAGTTAGATATTATAGAAAAATTAAGCCAAAAAATATTTTTGGTGAATTTTTATTTCCCCTTTTCCATACTGATGCAATACAAGCAATAAATTATCTTGATTTAAATGTAGAAAAATTAGGGGTAGATTTACTTTCTCTTTCTAGTTCAAAGATAGAAGGAGTAGGAAGAATAGGGATGCTCTATAAAAAAAAGTCTGTTTTAATTGCACCTATGTTTGGTGGTGGAGACCAAGAAATGGGATTGCGTCCAGGTACAGAAAATTTAATAGAAATTTTAAAATTTTCTAAAGCTTTAAAATTAATAGAAAAGGGAAAAATTAAAGAAATAAAACGTTTTAAAAATTTACAGAATTATTTTCTAAAAAAACTTAAGAATTTTAAATTTGATTTTATAATAAATGGTGATTTAGAAAATAGATTGCCAAATAATATAAATATTACTTTTCCAAATATTCCAAGTGAACTTTTAGTGTTAGAACTTTCAGCTAAAGGAATAATGGTATCATCAAAAAGTACTTGTAAAAGCTTACACAAAGATGGTTCTTATGTAATAGAAGCAATACATTTTGCGAAAGCATTGTTTTTATCAAATAACGAAAATAATACTTTTACAAAAATAAATCCTAAAATTGGTGGGGTACGTTTTTCTTTTGGTAAAAAAACTTCTAAAGCTGATATTGATTATACAATTAAAATTTTATCTGAAATTTTGCAAAAATTAAAAAAATGGTATAATTAACAGTGATATGGATATCAAAGATTTAAATAAATCACAACTTATCTTACTTGCAATATTACTTTCTTTCATTACTTCTATTGCTACAGGTATTGTAACGGTTACTTTAATGCAACAAGCACCAGAATCTATAACTATGCCCATTAATCGTGTTGTTAGAGAAACGGTTGAAAAAATAGTACCAGCTCCAGGCAAAGAAACTGTGCAAACTGTGATTATTAAAGAAGAAGATTTAGTAGTAGATGCTATTGCTAAAAATCAATTAGCAGTTTTTTCTATAACTAAAGAAGTATTAGATTTAGATGGAAAAACCATTGAAGTGGAAGCTGGACGTGGATTTGCAGTTTCAGATGCGGGAATTATTGTGGCAGATGGTTCTTTGGTATTTGAAGGTCAAATTTATTATGTAAAAAATGATAGTGGAAAATTTAAAACCGATTTTCTTTTTATTGATAAAAGTGGATTTTCATTTTTAAAAATAGGAGTAGCGCTTAATGGTACAGATAAACTTTCTTTTAAGGTTCCTACTTTTGGAGATTTAAGTATAATGAAAGCAGGGCAAAAAATTTTAATTTTAGGAAATACTATATCTTCTTTTATTTTTGAGGGGACAAAAGATATTAAAATTAATGTGATAGAATCAAACAAAGGAGGTTTAGTTTTTAATTTAGATGGAGATGTATTAGGTATTGCTTTATCTAATAATGTGAATTCTTTTGTTTCTATTGGTTTAATTTCTGAAGTTTTAAAAACATTGGAAATAAAACAATAATTATAAAAATTAATAATTTAAAATTTATAATTAAATATATATGCCACCACTTCATAAATTTACAACTAAATCAAAAGATGCAATTAAAAAAGCCCATGAGCTAGCTATTGAACGTGGACAAAATCATGTTTCCTCCTTGCATTTATTAGCTGCCTTATTATTACAAGAAGAAAGTATGGTAAATTCTATTTTAGATAAATTGGAAATAGATACGGTTTTTTTAACTGAGACTGTTTTAGAGTCAATTGAAATGCCAGAATCAAACAGTACTCTTTCTCCTTCATACCAAATTTATCTCAATCCTGATTTAGCAGCTGTAATAGAACATTCAGTAAAATTAACCGAATATATGAAAGATGATTTTGTTTCTACTGAACATCTTTTTATTGCTATGCTTGAAATTGCAGGAGAGGCACGTGAAGTTTTAGCACGATTTAGAATTCTTAAAGATCCTGTATTAAAAGTGCTAGAAGAACTTCGTAGTCAAAATATTACTGATGTGGGAGAGCCTAAAAAATTTAGATTACTTTTAAAATACACTCGTAATTTAACTAAATTAGCCAAAGAAGATAAACTGGATCCAGTTATTGGAAGAGACAATGAAATAATGCGTATTATTCAAATACTTTCTCGCCGAACAAAAAATAATCCAATTTTAATAGGTGAAGCGGGTACTGGTAAAACAGCAGTGGTAGAAGGTCTAGCTGAGAGAATTGCAAAAAATAATGTACCTGAATCTTTAAAAGATAAAGAGCTTGTTTCTCTAGATTTAGGTTCTCTTATAGCTGGTACAAAATATCGTGGAGAATTTGAAGAGCGATTAAAAGGTATTATGAAAGAAATTGAAAGAGCAGATGGAAAAGTTATTCTTTTTATAGATGAAATTCACACTATTGTTGGAGCTGGAGGTGGAGAGGGAACAATGGATGCTTCTAATATGTTAAAACCAGCACTTTCTCGTGGAGAATTACGAGCTATAGGTGCAACTACTTTAAAAGAATATCAAAAATATATAGAAAAAGATCCAGCACTAGCTCGTCGTTTTCAGCCTGTTTATATTGATGAACCTAATGTAGAAGATGCTATTACTATTCTTCGAGGTCTTAAAGAAAAATATGAACTTTTTCATGGTGTTCGTATTACTGATGATGCTATTATTTCTGCGGTAAATCTTTCTATTCGTTATGTTGCCAATAGATTTTTACCTGATAAGGCGGTTGACCTTATTGATGAAGCTTCTTCTTCGTTAAAAATTGCTTTAGAAAACAAACCTCCTATTTTAGAAAACGCACACAGAAAAATAATGCGTTTAGAAATTGAAAAAGAATCATTTAAAACAGAAATTGAAAATAATACTAAAGATATTAAAATTATAAAAAATAGGATTAAAGAAATAGATAAAGAAATTGCAAACTTACATGAAAAGACAAAAGAATTAGAATTAAAATGGCAAAATGAAAAAGAAACTGTAGTTGAAATTCGTTCTCTTAAAAAAGAACTTGATGCTATGCGTTTGTTAGCTGAAGATGCTGAAATGAAAGCAGATTTATCTCGGGCTGCAGAAATACGTTATGGTAAAATTCCTACTCTAAAAAAGAATTTAGAAATAAAACTTTTACGTTTAAAAAAATTACAAAAATCACGTAGAATTTTAAAAGAAGAAGTGACAGCAGAAGATATAGCAGAAGTGGTAGCGCGTTGGACTGGTATTCCAATTACTAAAATGCTTGAAGAAGATCGTACTAAATTACAAAGAATTGAAGAAGAATTGAAAAAAAGAGTAGTTGGCCAAGATGATGCTATTAAACGTGTTTCTGATGTGATTCGTCGTTCACGTGCAGGTATTGGAGACCCTAATAGACCAAACGGTTCATTTATATTTTTAGGTCCAACAGGAGTTGGAAAAACTGAACTAACTAAAGCTTTAGCTCAGTTTATGTTTAATGATGATAGCGCTCTTATTCGTGTGGATATGTCTGAATATATGGAAAAACATTCTATCTCAAAACTTATCGGTTCACCTCCTGGCTATGTTGGTTATGATGAGGCTGGACAGCTTACAGAATCTATTCGTCACAGGCCTTTTTCAGTAATACTTTTTGATGAGATTGAAAAAGCTCACCCAGAAGTTTTTAATATGTTACTTCAAGTGATAGATGAAGGCAGACTTACAGATGGTAAGGGTAGAGTAGTAAATTTTAAAAGTAGTATAATTATTCTTACTTCTAATATTGGCTCACAATTTGTAGAAAAAATGGAATCGATTGGGTTTTCTAATAATTCTGATAAGCAAGATTACAGTAATATGAAAGAAAAAGTTTTAGAAGCAATGAAAGATTATTTTCAACCAGAATTTATAAATCGTCTTGATGAGATTATTGTTTTTGATATTTTATCACCAGAAGCTATTAAAGAAATAGTCAATTTCAAAATGAAAGTAGTAAAAGATAGGCTTTTTGTTAAAGATATAAGTTTTAAAATCTCTGATGAAGCACTTTCATATTTAGCAAAAGAAGGGTATGACCCACATTATGGAGCAAGGCCACTTAACCGCTTGGTTCAAAATAAAATATTAAATCCTATAGCCAATTTTATAATTTCTAATGATGTAAAGAAAGGAGATATAGTTTTTGTTTCTGTTAAGAACAACGAACTTTTGATTGAAACTAAAAAATGTAAAATTAAAAGCTCAATCCATATAAAATCTAATTCTTCTATTAAGGTTTAAGGTGTGTTTATTGTACCAAGTTAGAACCTGTTTTCAAAACAAATGATCTGACGCACGCGCGAAGCGCGTCCCACCACTTGGCTTTAAAAAAGCCGATTTGTTCTGTATTGGTGCGCCGGGTAGGATTCGAACCTACGTAGCCCGAAGGCGACAGATTTACAGTCTGTTGTAATTGACCACTCTACCACCGACGCATTTATATAAAATAACATAAATCATTTTTTTTTGCATCTTAATTATCTTCAATGAAGATAAGACAATTACGATAATAAAAGATTTCTTTAAAAATCTAGAAAAAAAATTACAGAAATATCTTAGATTTAAGAATTAGTTTAATTATTGTGTTATAGTTATTACTGAGTGAAAAAAATATTTTCCAAAGAGAATATAGATATTACATTTGAAGTTAGCCTATTTATTCGAGGAGTGCATGCGATACTTGAAATAATTTCTGGAATTCTAATTTTTTTTGTTACAAAAGCATTTCTTATTTATACGATTTTATCTTTTACTCAGGAAGAAATTATTGAAGATCCTAAAGATTTAATTGCTAATTTATTTATAACATTAACCAATAATATTTCCATAAATGCAAAATACTTTTTAGCGTTTTATTTTCTTGGACATGGAATAGTGAAATTATTTTTAGTAATAGGACTTTTAAGAAAAAAGCTTTGGGTTTATCCTGTTTCTGTAGTTGTATTCAGCTTGTTTATTTTTTTTCAGCTCTATCGTTATTTTTATACATTTTCCATATCATTATTATTATTGACAATACTTGATTTGGTTATTATATTCTTAACAGTTTATGAATATCATCATATAAAAAACCATAAAAGTTAATAAAGAAATTTATTTGTTTTTTTTTAAAAAAATGTTATAGTAAATCCAACTGATTTAAGCCTAATGGCTTATTTTTTATTTAATTAACTATTATCATATATAAATTTATGGAAATTAGAAATATCGCAATAATTGCCCATGTAGATCATGGCAAGACGACTTTGACGGATGCCTTAATGAAACAAAATGGTGGTTTTCAAGATGAAGGAATATCAATGGATTCAAATGCTTTAGAAAAAGAGCGTGGTATTACTATTTATTCAAAAAATACTTCCATTACTTATAAAGGTACTAAAATAAATATTGTAGATACACCAGGGCATGCTGATTTTGGTTCTGAAGTAGAAAGAGTCTTAAGAGCTGTTGATTCAGTTCTTTTATTAGTAGATGCAGCTGAAGGGCCTATGCCACAGACTAGATTTGTTTTAAAGAAGTCTCTAGAATTAGGTTTAAAACCAATAGTAGTGATAAATAAAATAGATAAAAAAGCTTCAGATCCGCATAGAGTTTATGAAGAAGTTTTAGAATTATTTTTTGAATTAGGAGCAAATGAAGAACAAGTAAATTTTAAAACTATTTATGCGATAGGTAGAGAAGGTAAAGCTTTTAGAAAGTTAGGAGATAAGAGTGAAGATTTATCTCCACTCTTAGATATGATATTAGAACACGTATATTCAGCTTCATTAAATGAAAACGGGAAAATGTCTGCACAAGTTTTTAATTTAGGATATGATAATTTTTTAGGGCGTATGGCTGTAGCACGAATTTATTCTGGAAAAATGTTTTCCCCTAGTCAAGTTTTTATAAAAGGAGAAGAAAAAGTACGAACTGGTAAAATAACAAAACTTTTTAGTTTTGAAGGAATAAATAGAAAAGAAGTTTCTGTCGCAACATCTGGAGATATTGTGTTATTAGCTGGAATACCAGATATTTATATTGGAGAGACTATTTGTGAAGATGAAAGTGTAGAAGCCTTACCACATATTGCAATAGATGAGCCTACTTTGTCTTTGAATTTTTTAGTGAACGATTCTCCTTTTGCTGGACGAGAAGGTAAATTTGTTACATCTAGACAGATAAAAGAAAGATTGGAAAAAGAACTGGAAATAAATGTTGGATTAAAGGTTGATTTTAATCCTGACCAAAGTGATAAAATGGGTCCCTCATTTTTTAAGATATATGGCAGAGGAGAACTTCATATTGCTATTCTATTAGAAAATATGCGTCGAGAAGGTTTTGAAATGCAAGTTTCTCAACCGGAAGTTATTATTAAAGAAAAAAATGGTGTGCAAACAGAACCATATGAAGAATTGGTAATTGATGTTCCAATGGAATTTTCTGGTACAGTTATAGAAAAAATAAATAAAAGAAGGGGTATTATGAAAAATATGGTAGAAAAACATGGCATAGCAAGAATTATTTTTAATATACCGACACGTGGATTGTTAGGTTATCGTGGAGAATTTATTATAGATACAAAAGGAAAAGGCATAATGTCTTCAAGAGTTTTAGGTTTTAAAGAATATGCTGGAGAAATAAGAAAACGTGAATATGGTTCAATGGTATCTATAGTTTTTGGTAAAGCTGTGGCTTTTTCACTTGCAAATTTACAAGAACGTGGTTCAATGTATATTGAACATGGTACAGAAGTGTATGAGGGTATGGTAATTGGGAATGTTCTAAAAGGAGATGATATGTCTGTAAACCCCACTAAAGGTAAACAACTTACTAATATGAGAGCTTCAGGGACTGATGAAGCTATATATTTAAATCCAGTTTTTATTTTAAATATTGAAAGAGGTTTAGAGATTATGAATATTGATGAATATTTAGAAATTACTCCAAAATCAGTGAGGATTCGTAAAAAATATCTAACTGAGATTGATAGAGTAAAAGCACAGAGAAAAAAAATAAATTAAATTTGACATCAATTTAATATAGGTGTATTATAAATAGCGATAGTATTTAATATTTCTTTTTTTTATATATAAATTTATGTCAACGATATCTTTTAAACCTAAACAAATTACTAAAAAAATAACTTCTCATCTTCAAGAACGTACACGTGATGTTGTTATGAATCGTTTTGGTTTGACAGCTGATGCAAATAAGAAAACTCTTGAAGAAATAGGTAAAAAATATAATATTACTAGAGAACGTGTTCGTCAGATTGAGAATGTTGCTTTAAAATTAATTAAAAAATCCAGTGTTTTTAAGTCCGAACAGGCAGTTTTTGACGAACTTAAACAATTAATTCATTCTTTAGGGTCAATTATTACTGAACATGAATTATTGTTGCATATTTCAAAAAATAAAAATATTCAGAATCATATTAATTTTTATTTGACACTTGGAGATTTTTTTAAAAAACATAATGAAGATGATCATTTTAAGACTCGTTGGAGTGTAGATGATGAGATAGCAGATAAAGTGCATGATTCTTTAAAGAAACTCTATTCTAGTTTAAATGATGAAGATCTTATATTAGAAACAGAAATGATTAAAAAATTTTTTGATCAAATGAAAGATATTACTGAACAATATAAGAACGAAGAAATAGCTCGAAGATGGCTTGCTATATCTAAAACTATTTCTAAAAATCAATTAGGTGAATGGGGTAAAACAAGCTCTCCAAATATTCATACGAGAGGTGTAAAAGATTATGCTTTTTTAGTAATGAGACATCATGGGTCCCCAATGCATTTTAAAGAAGTAGCTGATTCTATATATAAAACTTTTGGTAAAAAAACACATTATGCTACTTGTCACAATGAATTAATAAAAGATCCTCGATTTGTTCTTGTTGGACGTGGACTTTATGCTTTAGCTGAATGGGGGTATAAAACAGGTATTGCTCGAGAGGTTATTAGAGATATTTTAAAAAAAGAAGGTCCACTTTCTAAAGATGAAATAATTGAAAAGGTAATGAAAGAAAGATATTTTAAGAAAAATACTATATTAGTCAATCTTATTAATCAAAAATATTTTAAGAAAAATAAAAGTGGTTTTTACACTTTAGTTTAATATTTATTTTTTTACTTTTTTTATATTTTAATATAAAATATAAAATATAAATATGAAAGAATTTTTAAAAGCATTAGAAGGTCTTTGGATTCTTGTTCTTATTTTAATTTTTGGTTATTTTATTTTTAAAGTTGATGTTGTTGTTTTTTGGATTTATAAAATATTTTTAGTCCTTTTACCTATTTTAGGTGTAGCAGTTTTAGCTTATGTGGCTCGTGCTTTTTGGCTTCATTATGTGCGGGCTAATTTTATTTCTGGTATTGAATGGGTTTTACTTGAAATAATTCCTCCACGAGATGTTATTAGGTCTCCTAAAGCTATGGAACTTTTTATTACTAATGCTCTTTATCACTGGAGTCAAAAAGGAGGACTCGAGACTTATTGGCAAGGAGCGGTGTGGTTTTGGTTTTCCTTAGAATTAGTATCTATTGATGGTCAAGTACATTTTTATATACATATTCCTTCGCGTTTGAAAGGATTAGTTGAAACTCATATGTATGGACAATTTCCTCAGGCACAAGTAAAAATAGTAGAGGATTATACTTTAGCAGTTGATAAAATTAATCTTACTAGTGAATGGAATTTATGGGGATGTGAATTTAAATTAACAAGACCTGATGCTTATCCTATTAAAACATATGTTGATTTTGGATTAGACAAAGACCCAAAAGAAGAATATAAGGTTGATCCTATTTCTCCAGTAATAGAACTTTTTGGTTCAATACAAAAAGGTGAGCAAATGTGGATGCAGATTGTTATTACTCCTTCTAAAAAAGAATATCCTGAACATGGATATTTTTGGAGAAAAAAACATGATTGGGTTAAAGAAACTGAAATAGTTTTAAGGAAATCTTTAGTTGAATTTACTGGTTCACGTGCTAGAGCTCCTGAGGATCCAATAGGTGGATTTGCGAAAGAAATACGTTCCCCAGATTTTATGAAACCTTTATTAGAAGGAGCTGGTAAAAAGATGATGAAAGTTGGTTTTGATACTGGTATTCGAGTATGTTATGTGGCTAAAAGAGAATTGTTTAATATGAATAATAGAAGGAATATTCGTCTTATTTTTCGTCAATATTCTGCACCTTATTTAAATGAACTTACTCGTATAAATTCAACTCAAGCAGATGCTTTTGGAACTAATTTTATTTCTAAATTTACTTTACTTTCTAAAGAAAAAATTGCGCGTTTAGCAAATAGAATGCTTTTAGAATATAGAGAACGAGAATTTTTTCACCCTCCTATGCGACATAAAATACATTTACCTTGGCCACTTTCACCTTATTTATTCCCAAATTTTTTTCATCATCATATTTTTGTTTTAAATACTGAAGAATTAGCAACTCTATGGCATTTCCCTGGTCAAATATTAAAAGTTCCTACCTTAGAGCGTATCGAATCAAAAGAAGCTTCTCCCCCTACTAATTTACCCACATAATTTATTATGGAAAATTTATCCTTTTCAAAGATTTTATTTTTTTTAAATAATAATTTTTCTAAACTGAATTATTTTAAAAAATTTTTTAATTTTTATATTATTGGTATTATTATATTTTTGATATTTTATTATTTTATATTTTTTAGTGTACCGAAAGATTTTCCAGTTAATGTTATTATAAATATAAAAGAAGGTTCTAGTTTGAGATCTATTTCTAAAGATTTAGAAATAAATAATGTTATTAGTTCTAGAGTTTTTTTTGAAACACTTGTTATAATTTTGGGAGGTGATAAACATATAGCAAATGGAGATTTTTTATTTGAGAATGCTTTACCTGTTTTTGAAGTTGCTAGGCGTGTATCTAGGGGAGAAAGACATTTAGCACCAATCAAAGTGACAATACCAGAAGGTTTTAATGTATCTGAAATTTCAAAATCTTTTGCATTAAAATTAGTAAATTTTAATGTGAGCAAATTTTTATTAGAGGCAAAAGATAAAGAAGGATATCTTTTTCCAGATACTTATTTTTTCTTAACTACAGATAATGAACAAGATGTATTAATTTCTATGAATAATAATTTTGAGAAAAAAATATCAGCTATTCGGCCTTTAATAATTTCATCTGGTAAACTTGAAAAAGATATTATTATTATGGCTTCTTTGATTGAAGAGGAATCAAAAGGAGATACTGATAGAGAATTTATTTCTGGAATCTTATGGAAAAGATTGGCTATAGGTATGCCTTTACAAGTAGATGCAGATAAAAGAACTTATGAAAATAAAGGATTACCTGAAAATCCTATTTCTAATCCTGGTTTGAAAGCAATAGAAGCAGCTATTTATCCTAAAGTTTCTAATTATCTTTATTATTTACATGATGCAGATGGTAATATACATTATGCTAAAAATTTTATTGAACATCAGATAAATATAAAAAAATATTTAAAATAATAAAATGAATAAACATAATTTAGCTTTTATTGATATAGAAATGACAGGTTTAAATATGATAAAGCATGAGATTATTGAAATTAGTTGTGTTATTACAACATCTAAACTTAAAATAATTGAAAAATTTGAATTAAAAATAAAACCAGAACATATAGAAAATGCAGATAAAATAGCTCTTAAAATTAACCATTATAATGAAAAAGATTGGGAAACAGCTTATAATTTAGAAGATGCTATGAAAATTTTATCTAAAAAATTAAAAGATTGTATTATGATTGGACAAAATGTATCTTTTGATTCAGCATTTTTAGAGTATGCCTTTATAAAAACAAAATTAAAAAATACTATGCATTATTATAAATTAGATACTATTTCTATTGCTTGGGCTAAATTAAATAAAAAATCAAATATTACACATTTTTCTTTACGTGAAATGTCTAAATATTTTGGTATAAAAAACAAAAATCCACATAACGCTTTATCAGATGCTTATACGACTTATCTACTTTACAAAAAGTTAATGAAATTATAATATAAAAAAATAAATAATAATTTTTTGTCAGTGTGGATTTTTAAAGTTTTAAAAATAATGAAATTCTTAGCTTTTTAATATTAAAATTAATTAAAAAATTGTTATTTTTTTATGAAAAAAAAGACAGTTTTTGTAGGTTTATCAGGTGGAGTGGATAGTGCTGTTTCGGCAGCATTACTTAAAAAACAAGGTTTTGAAGTAATTGGAGTTTTTATACGTACTTGGCATCCAGATTTTTTAGAATGTAAAGAAGAGGAAGAACGTCTTGATGCTATGCGAGTTGCTACACATTTAAACATTCCATTTTTGACCTTTGATTTTAAAAAAGAATATAAAAAAGAAGTAGCTGATTATATGATATCTGAATATAAAAAGGGTAGAACACCTAATCCAGATGTAATGTGTAATAAGCATATAAAATTTGGTGTTTTTTTAAAAAAAGCAATTTATATGGGTGCTGATTATGTGGCGACTGGACATTATGCACAAAATAGTTTCAATGTTTCTCATTTTTCTTATTTAGGTAGTTTTCATGATTATAATAGTAAAATTCTCTGGAAATTTAAAATAAAAAATAGCAAGGTTGTTTTATATAAAGGTATTGATTCTTTAAAAGATCAAAGTTATTTTCTTTGGACTTTAAAACAAGAGCAATTAAAGAAAATTTTATTTCCAATTGGTCACCTTAAAAAAACTGAAGTCAGAAAGCTAGCAAAAAAATTTAAATTACCAGTGGCAGAAAAAAAAGATAGTCAAGGAATTTGTTTTTTAGGAGCAATAAATTTAAAAGATTTTTTGAAACATTATATTAAAGAAAAAAGTGGTAAAGTTCAAAATGAAAGTGGAGAAGTAATAGGGTATCATAATGGGGTTGTTTTCCATACATTAGGAGAACGTCATGGTTTTACAATTACTAAAAAAAAACCAAATGATGGGGCTTATTATGTTGTTGGAAAAGATATAAAGAAAAATATTTTATATGTATCCCAAAACTTAAAACAAACGTCTTTTAACTATTTGCAGTCGAACTCGAATGTGGTATATGAACACAACATTACGTATGCCAAAAAAAGCAGCATTTTTAGTTTTATTAATCTAAAAGACCTAAACTGGATTCTAGACATTCCAAAAACTAATAAAGAATATACAGTTCAAATTCGTTATCATAGCGAATTCTTGCTTTGTAGAGTAAATATTATAAATAAGATAAAAGCCAAAATATTTTTTAAAAAACCTATTTTAGTAGCCTCTGGTCAATCTTGTGTTATTTATGATAATAATATTTGCCTCGGCGGTGGAGTGGTTGTATAATCTATATATTATGGAAGAATTTTTTATACAAAATAGTGAAATTTTTTTAAAATTAATTATAGCAGTTGGGTTTGGACTTTTAATTGGAGCAGAAAGACTTTTAGTTAAAGAAGCAGCTGGAATGAAAACTCACGCCTTAGTTTCTTTGGGGGCAGCTATATTTGTTATTATTTCAGAAATGATATCTGTTAAATATAGTGATATTATTGGTTTTGACCCTTCTAGAATAGCTTCGCAAATAATCGTTGGTATCGGCTTTTTAGGTGCTGGTTCAATTATTATTAGAGATTCTCGTTTGATTGGTTTAACAACTGCTGGAGGACTTTGGGTAACTGCTGGTATTGGTATGGCTTCTGGTTTTGGTTTTTATGGGTTAGCTTTTATTTCAACTATTTTAGTACTTTTTATTTTAATAGTAGTAAATATATTCGAAAAACCTATTAGAAAAATTTCTGGTGAAGAAGTGATAGATCAATCAAAAGTTTAATATGGAATCAAATGAAATTAGAACGAGGTTTTTAAAATTTTTTGAAAGTAAAGGACATAAAATAATTCCTTCTTCTTCTTTAATACCTGAAAATGATCCTTCGGTTCTTTTTACAACTGCTGGAATGCAACAATTTAAAGAATATTATACTCTTCCTAAAGACGCAGAAAAAGATTTTAATAATTTAAATATAACTACTATTCAAAAATGTATACGTACTGGAGATATTGAAGAAGTTGGTGACTCTTCGCATTTAACATTTTTTGAAATGTTGGGTAATTTTTCTTTTGGAGGATATGGTAGATATGAAGCAATAAAATATGCTTATGAATTTATTACAAAAGAAATGAGTTTAGATATTTCTTATGTAACTTTTTATAAAGGAAGTGGCACTGTCCCAAGAGACGAAGAATCAGAAAAAATATGGAAAGAAATAGGTGTAAAAGATATCAGAGAAGAAGGTGCTGATGTTTTTTGGGGTCCTACAGGGGATTCTGGTCCATGTGGGCCTACTACAGAGATATATTGTAAATCTGGAGAAGGTAAAGATGTGGAAATTTGGAATATAGTTTTTAATGAATATTTTTGTGATGGTTCCCGAGAAAAATTAAATAAAGGTGAAGCAAATTTGAAAAAATTAGACGTTCTCGGTATAGACACAGGTATGGGTTTTGAAAGATTAACATCTATTATTCAAAACAAAAATAGTGTTTATGATACAGATTTATTTAACGGAGAAAATTCAAAAGAGTTAAGAATAATTTCTGATCATATTAAAGCAGCCGTATTTATGATAGCTGATGGTGTTTTACCTTCTAATAAAGATAGAGGTTATGTTTTGCGTCGTCTTTTACGAAGAGTAGGAGTCAGAGGAGAACAACTTCATTTTAAAGAAGATGATTTTCTAAAATTAGTAACATATTTTAGTAAAAAATATAGAAATTTTTATTCAAATATTTTTGAGGAAAAAAGTATAGAGATAATTAAAGAGGAATTGAATAAGTTTAAACAAACAATGATTGATGGTTTAAAGGAATACGAAAAAGGGGTAGATCCATTTATTTTAGCTACAACTTATGGTTTTCCAATCGAACTTACTTTAGAACTTGCTAGAGAAAAAGGGCAAGAAGTTGATTTAGAAGATTTCAATAAAAAAATGGCGGAACATCAGAAATTATCTCAAACCGCAGGAGCTGGTATGTTTAAAGGTGGACTCGCAAATCATAATGAAAAAACTGTAAGACTTCACACAGCTCATCATTTAATGCTTGCTGGCTTACAAAATTTATTAGGTAAAGAGACAAAGCAAAAAGGTAGTAATATAAACGAAGAAAGATTAAGAATGGATTTTTTATGTGATCATAAATTAACCGATGAAGAGAAGAAAAAAGTAGAAGACTTTGTTAATGATAAAATAAAAAGAGGATTGAAAGTAGAAAGAAGAGAAATGCCGAAGAAAGAAGCGGAAGCTCTTGGTGCAGAAATGGAATTTGGTACTAAGTATCCTGATATTGTATCTGTTTATTTTATATTAGATGAAAAAGGAAATCCAGTTTCAAAAGAATTTTGCGGAGGGCCTCACGTTCCTAATACTTCAATTTTAGGTAATTTTAAAATTCAAAAAGAAGAAGCTGTTTCGTTTGGAGTAAGACGTATTAAAGCTATACTTTTATGATATAATTATATATATGGAAATTTTTTCTAGACAAAAAAAAGAAAAAAAATTAGTTTTAGTTTTTGATATTGGTTCATCTTCAGTGGGAGGTTCGCTTTTTGAAATAGAAAAATCAGGAATTCCTAAAATACTCGAAGTTTTTCGAGAACCTATAATTTTTAGGGAAAAAGTTGATATTGATCAATTTTTATTTTTAACAATAAAATCATTAGAAATAGTAGCTAGTAAATTATGTTTGAAAGGTATTGGTAAACCATCACAAATATTTTGTATTCTTTCGTCACCTTGGTATGTGTCTTCTACTAGAATTATTAAATTTGAAAAAAATACACCATTTTTATTTACTTCTAAATTAGCTGAAGATCTAATAAAAAAAGAAATAGCTCTTTTTAAAGAAGAGCATTTAGCACAATTTTCACATCCAGAAAATAAAATTAAATTAATTGAATTTAAAAATATAAAAATAATGTTAAATGGTTATGAAACATCTAATCCTTTAGATAAAAAAATTGAAAAACTTGAAATAATTATTTTTCTTTCAATAAGTGGAGATTTAATTTTAAAACAGATAGAAAAAACTATTTTAAAACATTTTCATGTAGAAGAAAATATTAAATTTTTTTCTTTTATAATGGCATTATTTTCTATCACACGAGATTTATTTTCGCATGAAGATAATTTTCTTTTAGTTGATATTGGAGGAGAAGTGACAGATATATCTATGGTAAAGAAAAATGCATTAGGTAGTTCTGTTTCCTTTCCCTTAGGAAGAAATTTTATAATACGTAAAGTAGCAGATAATTTACATTGCACTTTAAGTGAAGCAAAATCATTTATTTCTCTTTATAAAGATGGGCATGCGGTAGAATCTACTTTTAAAAAAATTGAGCCTGTTATGAGTAGAATAAAAACAGAATGGTTAAAAGAGTTTGAAAAATCTTTAATAAATATTTCAGATGATTTTTCTATTCCTTCAACTATTTTTATTACTATAGATCCAGATTTAATAGATTTTTTTTCAAAAATTATTAAAAATGAACAATTTAGCCAATATAATTTAACCGATTCAGGATTTAAAATTATTTTTTTAGATTCTAAAATATTTCATGAAATTGTTACTTTTAAAGATGGGGTAAATCGTGATTTATTTTTAACTCTTGAGTCTATTTTTATTAATCGTTTTATTTGTTAAAATATAATTATGTCAAAAATTCCATTACAAGATATGGTAAGAATAAAAAGTTCTATACAAAAGAAGCCCATTAATCATAATGAGAATTATTTTAATGAAAGCGTAAAAAATAAAAAAGTTTTTAATTCTAATATAATTAAACCAAATAATAAAAAATCAAAATATAAGATTTATTTTGTGGCATTAATTTCTGTTATTTTTTTTCTTTTTGCTCTTTCTTTTTTATTTTCTATGGCTAAAGTTACTATTATCCCTAAGGTAAAAGAAATATCTATTAACCAAAATTTTAATGCTGCTAAAGATTCTACTGTTTCAGGTTTATTTTTTGATTTAATGGTTATTTCTGGAGAAGAAAGTAAAATTATACAAAGTAATAAAACAGATACTATTACAACAAAAGCCACAGGTATTGTTTTAATTTATAATGCTTATAATTCTTCTTCACAAGTACTTGATATTGATACTAGATTAGAAGGGTCAAATGGAAAAATTTATAAGACAGATAAAAAAATAACTGTACCTGGAATAATGAATGATGGTAATCCTGGAAGTGTTGAAGTAGGTATTCATGCAACAGAAGATGGTGAAGAATATAATAGTTCTCCACTTGATTTTAAAATTTTAGGTTTTAAGGGTACATCTAAATATTCTAAATTTTATGCTCGATCCAAAGGAGAAATTACTAATACTCCTGGTATTTCTGAGTTAGATAAAGCAACAGCAATTAGTGAGCTTAAAGCCACTTTGAAAAATAAACTTTTAAAAAATTCATTAAACAGAATTCCAAATGGTTTTGTCTTGTTTAAAGATGCAGTATTTCTAGATATTGATGATAAAAATACTACTTTTACTTTTAATGATGATAAAACATTTTCTGTAAAAATTAAAGGAACACTTTATGGATTTCTTTTTGATGAAAAAAAATTAACAACAAAAATAGCAGAAAATATAGTTGAAGGATATGATAATAGTGAAATTTATATACCCAATATTCAAGATTTAATATTTTCTTTATCTGATAAAGAAAATATCTCTTTTTTAGATGTTAAAAATATAAAATTTAATTTATCAGGTACTCCTAAAATTATTTGGAAAATTGATGAAGATAAGTTTATTAATGATATTATTAATAAAAAAAAGAAAGATTTTAACCAAATTTTATTACAATATCCTAATATTATTTCTGCTGAATTAGTTATACGTCCTTTTTGGAAAACTTATTTTCCTGAAACAAGTGAAAATATAGAAGTTATTATAAATTATCCGCAATAATTTTTATAGTAAAAGTTTATGTCTTTGAATTCAATTTCTCCAATAGATGGGCGATATTATAAATCAACTTCTAACTTAGTTACTTTTTTTAGTGAAAAAGGATTAATGCGTTATCGTTTAACAGTGGAGGGAGAATATTTAATTGCACTTTCAGAATTAAAAATTAAATTAAAAAAAATATCTGAAAAAGAAAAAAAAATAATAAGATCTTTATATAATCTTTCTGATAATGATGCTCAAATAATTTCTAATATTGAAATTAAAGGTTTTAAAAATATAAAAGCTACAGACCATGATGTTAAAGCAATAGAATATTTTATTAAAGAAAAACTTAGTAAAACTTCTTTGAAAAAAGATATAGAATGGATACATTTTGCTTTAACTTCTGAAGATATAAATAATATTGCTTATTCTCTAATGATTACTGATGCTTTAGATGAAGTAATAAAACCTAAAATAAAAGAGATAATAAATGAATTAAATAAACTTGTAAAAAAATATAAAGATTTACCGATACTTGCTCGAACTCATGGACAACCAGCTACTCCAACTACTTTTGGTAAAGAGATGAAAGTTTTTTCTGCACGATTAGAGAAAATATTTTTTAGTTTTTCAAATATTAAAATTCAAACTAAATTAAATGGAGCTAGTGGTAATTTTAATGCTCATACAATAGCTTATCCGAAAATTAATTGGATAAAATTTAGTAAAAATTTTATCCAAAATTTTAATAAAAACCGTTCTCAAAAACTTGAAGTAAATTTAATTACCACTCAAATTGAGAGTCATGATAGTTATATAGCAATATTTGATATTTTAAAAAGAATTAATACTATTTTAATAGATTTTAATCAAGATATGTGGCGTTATATTAGTGATGAATGGGTTGTCCAAAAAGCAATAGATGGTACAGTTGGATCTTCTACAATGCCTCATAAAATCAATCCAATAAAATTTGAAAATAGTGAAGGTAATTTAGGAATAGCAAACTCTTTATTTGAATTTTTTGGGAGAAAACTTCCTATTTCTAGACTTCAACGTGATCTTTCTGATTCCACAGTGGAAAGAAATATTGGTACGGCTTTTGCTTATTCTCTTATTGCTTATGAATATTTGTTAAAAGGATTAAGTAAAATAGAAGTAAATGAGAGAAAAGTTTATGAAATTTTAAATAATCATCCAGAGGTTATTGCTGAAGCTATTCAAACAATTTTAAGAAGAGAAGGTATAGTATTTCCATATGAAAAATTAAAAACTTTAACCCGTGGCAAAAAAGTGACTCAAGAAGATTTTTATTATTTTATTAATAATTTACCTGTTACAGAAAAAGTAAAAAAAGAATTAATTAAAATTAATTCTCATAATTATACTGGTCTTGCTTCTCAAATTGCTTTAATAAAATCTTATTAACAATATAATATTGACCTTTATTACTAAATTTAGTATGATTAACAGTCTTAATGATTGATGTAAAAAATGAAAAAATTTTAACGGCAAAAGGAGTAGTAACGGAAGCTTTGCCTAATACTTTATTTAGAATTAATTTAGAAGACAAAACAGGTAATACAAAAGAAATTCTTGCTTATCTTAGTGGAAAGATGCGCATGCATAGAATAAAAGTTTTGATTGGAGATTTTGTTGAAGTTGTATTAGATCCTTATGGTGGGAAAGGAAGAATAGTTAAGAGGTTGTAATTTTTTTTAGAATGGTGTATTATAACAACAATAGTTTATAGAAAGATATAAATATTAAGAAATAAGGGTTTTCCCCTTGTTTTTACTTGTATTTAGATAAATTTATTAAATTTTATGAGAATTAGATCAACTGTAAAAAAAATATGTGATAATTGTAAAATGGTTAAACGTGCTAGGCATTTACGTGTAATTTGTTCTAACCCTAAACATAAACAAAAACAATAATCAAAAAATAATTTATGAGAATATTAGGAATAACAATACCAGATAATAAAAGACTTGAGATTGGTTTAACAGTCCTTTATGGTATTGGTGTTTCAACTGCTAGAAAAATTTTAAAACAAATTAATATTGATGTTGGTAAAAAAGCAAAAGATTTAAAATCTGATGAAGAAAATAAAATTAGAGCTATAATTGAAAAAATGAAAATTGAAGGAAATTTAAAGAGGGAGATTTCTGGAAATATTAAAAGATTGAAAGATATTAAAACATATAGAGGGATTAGACATATGAAAAAATTGCCAGTAAGAGGTCAAAGAACAAAAACAAACTCTAGAACTGTTAGAGGTAATGTCAGAAAGACAATGGCCTCTGGTAAGAGAAAAGAAAGTAAAACATAAATCATAGTGAAAAGTTTATAAAGTTTATAAAGTTTATAAAGTAAATGGGAAAAATAAAAATAATAAAAGAATCTGTAGAAATAGAAAGAGAAAAAAAGGATATGCTAAAACAAGATAGTAAAGTAGAAACAGTTTTAACTAAAACATCAAAAAAGAAAATAACTTCTGGAATTTTGTTTATTGATGCAACTTTTAATAATACAAAAGTTCTTTTTGGAGATAAATTGGGGAATACATTATTTTGGTCAAGTGCTGGGTCTTTAGGTTTTAAAGGAGCAAAAAAGGGGACACCTTTTGCAGCTTCTAAGGTAGGTGATTTAATTGGTGATAAGGCGATTACTCTTGGAGTAAAAGACTCAGATGTAGTGGTACGGGGCGTTGGTTCTGGACGTGAACCAGCTATTAGAGCATTTATGGCTCATGGAATAGAAATAACTTCAATTAAAGATGCTACCCCAATTCCTCACAACGGACCAAAAGCTAAAAAGCCTCGTAGAGTATAAAATTATAAATTTTAAATAATAAAAAATGATAAGTAAACCAAAATTTAAAATAGGAAGAAGATTGGGAGCTGGAGTATATGATAAATGTCAAACTTCTAAATTTTCTACTTCGTCAGGTAAATTTGCGGGTTCTAATGCTCGTCGTCCAAAAGCAATTTCTGAGTATGGAGCTCAACTTATTGAAAAACAGAAAGTTCGTTTTTCTTATGGAATTACAGAACGTCAACTTTCAAACTATGTTAAGAAAGCAGTTCATATTAAAGGAATAGGTACAGCTGAAAAATTTTATGAAAAACTTGAATCTCGTTTAGATAATGTAGTTTATAGAATGGGGCTTGCTCCTAGTAGAAGAAGTAGTAGACAAATGGTTTCCCATGGACATTTTATTATCAATAATCATAAAGTAACTATTCCTTCTTATGAAGTAAAACCTAAGGATATTGTAAAAATTCGTGAAGGGTCAAAAAGTAAGAAAATTTTTGATAATTTAACTGAAAGATTAAAAGATTATAATTTTCCATCTTGGCTTTCGTTTGATATAAATAAAATGGAAGGAATTATCTTAGCCAAACCAAAAAACATAGAGACCTTTCTTGATTTAAATGCTGTGCTTGAATTTTATAGTCGTTAAATTTTTTCGTTATAAGCGAATAAATATTATTAAATTTAAAAATAAAAATATATTATATGCCTGAATATAAAATAATTATACCTTCTCGCCCTCGTATTGTTGAGGAAGTTGATAATAGAGGAGTATTTGAAATAGATGGTTTATACCCTGGATATGGTCACACTTTAGGTAATAGTTTGAGGAGAATTATTCTTTCTTCTCTACCAGGAGCTAGTATTACATCTATCAAAATAGATGGCATTTCTCATGAATTTGAGACTATAGATGGTATTAAGGAAGATGTGATTGTAATAATTCTAAATTTAAAAAAAATCCGTTTTAAGATGATATCTGATGAACCACAAATGGTTACACTTTCTATAAAAGGACCGAAAGAAGTAAGGGCTTCTGATATAAAAACTGGTGGACAAGTGGAAATTTTAAATGGAGATTCATATATTGCTGAAGTTACAGGTAAAGTTAATTTAAATATTGAAATGAAGATTGAGAAAGGTTTAGGTTTTGTTCCAAAAGAAATTTTACAGAAAGAAAAGGTAGATATAGGTACTATTGCGGTTGATGGTATTTTTACCCCTATTCGTCGTGTTTCTTATGAAGTTGAAAATATGCGTGTGGAAAATAATACAAATTATAATCGTTTAAGAATTTTAGTAGAAACTGATGGTACTCTTACAGCACGAGAAGCATTTTTAAAATCTATTGAAATAATGATTTACCAACTTAAGGCTATTGTTGATTTTAAAGAAGACATTGAAATTAAAAAAGAGATAAAATCTAGTAAAACTGAATCCTTAAATGTTTCTGAAGAAATGTTTAAGGAAGATAAAAAATTAGAAAATTTTACTGATGTTTTAAAAACTCGTACTGATGGATTAGATATTTCTACTAGAACTTTAAATGCACTTACTGCTGCTAATATTCGAACTTTAGGAGGTTTAGCTAGAAAAAAAAGAGATGATTTACTTGAAGTTGAAGGTATTGGTGAAAAAGGAATTACTGAAATCAAGAAAGTACTTAGTAAATTTGGCTTGAATTTAAAAGAATAACCATAATATATGCGACATCACAATACAAAAAGAAAATTTGGAAGAGATAAAAATCAAAAAAAAGCATTATTAAATTCTTTAGTGTTTAGTTTGATCATACATGAAAAAATAAAAACGACAGAACCTAAAGCAAAAGAATTACGTCCATTTGTAGAAAAACTTATAACTAAGGCAAAAAAAGATGATATAGCGACACGTAGAATTATTATTTCTAAACTTTTCAATCGTAGTAAAGAAGTTAAAAAACTTTTTGAAACTATTGTTCCAAAATATAAAAATCAAAATGGTGGTTATACTAGAGTTTTAAAATTAGGAGCTAGAAAATCAGATGGAGCTAAAATGGCTCAGATAGAATTTATTTAAATTAGTAGAAAGTTTATAAAGTATGAAAAATAATAAAAAAACAGATGAAAAAATAATAGATGCAGAAGGGAAATCATTAGGGAGAGTAGCAAGTAATATAGCTATGTTTCTTATGGGTAAAACTGAAGCTTCGTTTGAAAGACATATTTATTCAGGATTAAAAGTAAAGGTAATAAATGCATCAAAAATAAAAATTACTGTTAAAAAATTAGAGGGAATTTATAATATTAGATATTCAGGATATCGAGGGGGGCTTCGTATTTTAAAAGGAACAGAAACAATAGAAAAAAAGGGTTTAAAAGAATTGCTTAAACTTGCTGTGTATAATATGCTTCCAGGAAATAAATTAAGAAGAGAAATGATGAAAAATTTAAAAATTGAAGATTAAATAAAATATTATGGATAAAGAAAAAAAAACTATAAAAGAAAAATATATTGAAGCTATAGGTAGAAGAAAAACTTCAACTGCTAGAGTTCGTATTTGGAAAGCAATAAAATCTAGTTTTATTATTAATGGAAAAGAGATAAAAGAATATTTTAAAACAGAAGAACAACGTCGGTTAATAATAGATCCAATTATAAAAAGTACTGGTGGTCAAGAAAAAATAATTAATAAATGGATAGTAGAAGCTAAAGTATCAGGTGGAGGAATTCATTCTCAAGCTGAAGCTATACGCCATGGACTTGCTCGAGCTTTAGTTTTATTTGATACAGAATTACGTTTAAAATTAAAGACCTTAGGGTATCTTAAACGTGATTCTAGGGCAAAAGAACGAAGGAAATTTGGTCTCAAAAAAGCTCGTAAATCTCCTCAGTGGTCTAAGAGATAAAAAATCAAAAGAAAGGGTTTTTATAAGTGATGGTGGTTTAGATTCAGTATTTTTTAAGTTTAAAGAAATTGTATAAGTAAAAATATTAGGTTTTAAATTTTTAATGTTCAAAAAAAAATTAAAAATTTTTAAATCTTTGTCTTCGGAAGTATAAGGGTAGAGAACCTATAATTTTTCAGTTTTTTATTTTTTAGGATTTATGTTAATATAAAAATATATGAGTGAAGAAGATAAAATAATAAAATCTAATAATAATGAAATAGATGAGTCTTTAAAAATTATTAACAGTAATTCTACTAAAGCAGATGAATCTGAGGTTATTGAATTTGAATTTAATGAAGATGGTGAGGAAGATTTAAAGAAAACCATAAAAAAATTAAGGGCTGATTTAAAATCTTGCAAAAAAGAGAAGGAGGAATATTTATTTGGCTGGCAAAAAGAAAGAGCTGATTTTTCAAATTA
>Ga0172367_10000983_pt1 | contig 42921 bp, 37 predicted proteins | sample Lak10m_FD_114542 | JGI IMG/M metagenome (GOLD analysis project Ga0172367, IMG submission 114542) | Freshwater microbial communities from Kabuno Bay, South-Kivu, Congo - kab_022012_10m | ecosystem: Environmental > Aquatic > Freshwater > Lake | place: Democratic Republic of the Congo: South-Kivu...
AGGTGAGCCAAAGTGAGCAAGGAAGGTTGGCCAGACGCTGCCCAGCTGCTTAACACGCGGCGGCGATGGAGTTTCGCCGTAGGAAAAGGCTTCTCGTGGTGGCGGCGGCAGGGTTTGGGGATTTGGAACTTGGAGCTTCTTTGGAGCTTGGGGTTTTGGGGTTTGGAGCTTCGCCCCGCATCCCAATTCCACTGGAAACAGCGGAGAGCCATGAGCTTGTCCGCCAAACGCGAGAACCCGAACGGTTTACAGGCTTGTCGCCCTATGCGAGTTGTGCCAATCGCCATACGCGCGAAATCCTCAGCGTGGCGTCCCCCCAGCTTTCCCAATTGAACCGTTTGGGGCCGCCGTTAGCATGACCGCCACAAGAGTGAAGAAACTGTGGCAGAAGCTTAAGGCCATCGCGGCGACCGATGAACCGGAGCATCTACGGCGCGGACGGTTGGGCGAGCGCGCGGCGAAGGCGCATTTGCAGGGGCACGGACTCAAGTTCCTTGCCGCGAACTTCCGCTCCACGCGCGGTGAGATTGACCTCGTCTTCCGCGACCACGACTGCCTCGTGTTCGTGGAGGTCAAGACGCGCTCGTCCGAGACGTGGGCGCGCCCCGCCGCCGCCGTGAACGCGCGCAAGAAACGGCTGCTTTCACAAGCGGCGATGGACTACCTCCGCCTGCTGAAAAACCCACAGGTGAAAATCCGCTTCGACATCGTGGAGGTGCTGCTCACCGACGGCGCGGTCCGGGAAATCCGCCACCTGTCCAACACCTTTACCCTGACCGCCCCCCTGCGGCACGGTTGAGCGGGGAGCGGCATCACCGCGCGGTGTGCTGGTGGGTGTGGGTGCCGTGGACGGTGTGGTAGTTGTGACAGGTGGAGCAGCTTTGCGAGACGCCGCCCCGTGGACTGTGGCATTCGGTGCAGCTCTGCTTGGTGGGCAGCAGGATGTCCGCAGCGACGCGGCTGGACGGGGCGGCGTGGCATTCCGTGCAGCCGACGATGGCGTGCTTGGCGTGGTGGAACTCGCCGCGCACGAGCCAGCGGTCGGGCGTGGTGACGCGGGCAATCTGCGGTAGGCCGTCCGCGCCGCCGGGCTTCACGTCGTGGCAGTAGGCGCAGCCGGCGAAGCGCGCGCGCGCGGAGACGCCGCCGGGACTGGCCCCGACGGCAAGCTGCTTCGACGGGTCGGCGGCGTGGAAGATTTGCTGCTCCAGATTCTCCCCGCTGAACACGCGCTCGCGGAGCTGGCGCATCTGTTCGCTGACAAATTTCTCCGTGTCGGCCTGCGCGGTCACGCCCGAGCGGCGGGCGAGGTCGGCGTATTGCGTCGGAAGGCTGCGGAGGTAGGCGCGGACGCCGGCCGGCTCGCCGTGCGGGACGCGGAGCTGCGGGTTGCGGGCGTCGAACTGGAGGGCGTGGCAGCTCTGGCAATGGCGCGCGTAGGTGACGGTCTGGAAGTGCGCGCCGGCACCGTCCGGCTGGTGGCAGTCGGCGCAGGCGAGCGCCTGGCCGTTCTTGCGGACGAGGTCGGAGAGGTGGAGGGCGTGGTTGAAGGCGAGCGAGTTGGTGTCTTTCAACCGCTGCTGGTGGACCTGGAACTCCGGGTGCTCGGCGGCGAAGGACTTGAACACGGCGGTGTAACCCTGCTCCGGGCGCGGCACCTGGAAAAGCACGCGGCCCTCGGCCTGTCGGAAGTTGAAGGCGGTGAGCGGGAGCTGCTCGCCCTTCTTGAGCGAGGCTTCCATCACGGTCGCGTTGCCGTGGCAGGAGAGGCATTCCGTGTCGGCGGGCGCGGGCATCCGGCCCCGGCCCTGGTGCTCGCGATGGCAGGCGGAGCAGGAGTGGTCGCGAATGACATTCGGCTGGTGGAACCGGTGGCCGGGATGGCAGGCGAGGCAGTTGCGGTCAATCTCCGTCATGTCCCCGGCGGTGACGGTGTGCAGGCGGTGCGGCTCCAGCGGGCCGGGCTGGGCGAGAAAGGCGGCGCGCGTCCACTCGCGGAGGTCGCCGTGCGCGGCGGTGTGGCACGCGCCGCAGCCGTCGCTGCCCGGCCACGAGTGCTTCATCTGCGAGAAGACGACGCCGTGGTGGTGCGAGGAGACCGGCCCCGCCGAGATGAAGCGCCATTGCCACGGGCCGTAGAAGCCGATGAGCAGCACGGCAAACGTGACGGCGGTGACGGCGACGCTGAGGCGTCCGCGCAGGTTGCGCAGCGTGCGGCGCGGCTGGCAGGTCGGGATGGGACAGGCGCAACTGCCATCGGGCAGCGGACCGTCCGGGCAGGGGCCGCCGTGCTCCTTGGGGCGGGTGCATTTCCAGCGGCCCTTGGCCTCGCCTTCCTTCTGCTCCAGCACGGGCCGGCACTCGGCGGTGGCGCGGCACGCGCCGGAGGGCGAGGGGCCGATGCGGCAGGGGCAGCCGTCGCACGCCCAGCCGCACTCCCAATTCTGATTGGGCCGCTCGTAGCGGCTGCGGTCGAAGTCGGGCGATGGCAGTTGGTCTTTCAAGCCAGTGAAAAGTTAAAAATGCAAAATGAAAAAACAGCGCGCCGGGCGCCGGGGTGCGCGGCATTTTTCATTTTGCACTTTGCATTTTTCATCTTCAGCGGGCTCCGGCGGAGAAGCCATAGACCAGCACGATGTGCGCGATGGCCCAGAGCATCAGGCTGTAGGTGACCGGGATGTGGATGAAGAGCCAGAGCCGCAGCGTGAGCTGGAGCGCGTGCTGGTAGTCGAGGCCGTCCTTCTGCCGGACCAGCTCGACGAGCCGCGCGGTGACCTTGCGCTCGGACTCGTTGAGGAAGCGGTTGAGGTCGTTGAGATCATTGAGCAGCGCGTTGAGCGGGAGGCGGACCTCGACGAGGTGGAAGAGGAAGTTCTGCGGGCCGGCGAAGAACCTGTGCAGCCGCCGCGCGTAGAACTCCGCGATGGTCGCGGACTTCGCCTCGGCGACGGAGTTCAAGGCCAGCGCCTCGGCCTGCTCGCGGAGCTGGCGGCGCACGACCGGGATGCGCTCGAAGGGCACCTCGCCGCCGCGCGCAGTGAGGCGCTTCGGCCAGCCGCGCGAGATGATGATGCCGGCCACGCCGCTGACCATGACGATGGTGTAGAGCACGGTGAGGACCAGCTCGAACCAGCCCGTGGGCCAGCGCCCGCGCACATGGAGCAGGAAGAGGACACCGGTGAACACGCCCGCGTAGAGGTGGAATTCCAGCCAGACCTCCGAGCGACCCAGCGGGAGGTAGGGGATTTTCTTGAACCAGTTGTAGCCGGTGAGCAGCACCATCACGCCGAAAAGCAGCCAGCCGGTGAGATACGCCGCGCGCGTGGTCGCGCCCGCCCAGATGACATACGCGGACAGGACGGCCAGGCTGGCGGCCACCAGCAGGCTGCCCCAGAGAATGCGACGGCGGAGAAAGCCTCTCATCGGTTGAGCCAGCGCGCGAACGCGTCGAGGTTGTTCATGTCCATGCGCCGCAGCGCGCCGTGTGGGCAGGAGCGCTCGCAGGCCGGCCCGCCGATCTGGTCGGAGCACAGGTCGCACTTCGTCGCCTTGGCGATGGGCTTCATGTCCTTGTCCACCATGAAGGCCCCGTCCTCCTCGCGGATTTCCACCATGCGGATGGCCTCGTAGGGGCAGTTGTTGGCGCAGATGCTGCACCCGATGCAGGTGGCCTGGTTGACGATGACCTCGCCGCCGACCTGGCCGCGGTGGATCGCGCCGGTCGGGCAGCCGATGAGGCACACCGGGTCGGCGCAGTGCATGCAGGAGTTGGCCACCATGATGCGCCCGCTGGTGTGGCCGTGGCGGAGGAAGCGCGGGTTGTTCTCGTTGGTGGAGGCGCAGGCGCGCACGCAGTCGTCGCAGCGCGTGCAGCGCTCCATGTCAATCACCATGGTGGAGGTGCCGTTGAAGAAGCGGTTCTCCGTGAGGAACTCCATCAGCTCCGGGCCGATCTTCGCGCCGGCGTCGAGCTTGCGCCGGGTTTCGGACTGCTCCGTCCCGGCCAGTTCCTCGGCGGTGAACAGCGGCGGCAACTCGTCCGCCGGCACGGTGGGCAGGACGACTTCCTCCATCACCGGCGTGGGCACGACGATGACGTGCGTGTAGCCGATGACGCGCAGCGTCTGCTGGAACGGCACCGAGTCCGCCGGCTGCCGCCAGTTGTGCGCGATCTCCCGCAGGCCGAACTCGCAGCCCGCGCTGAGGTAGTTGAGCGTGCGGTGACCGTGGCCGAACTTCTCGCTCAGGCGCGCGAAGCCGGAGCGGATGAGCACGACGCCGTTCGGATAGTCGCCCTCCTGCGCGATGATGGTTTCCTTCTCCGGCGAACGCGTGCCTTCCTTCGCCAGCCGCTTGTAGTCGCCGGACCAGTCGTAGTCGCCGTAGGTGCCGAACTGCGTCTGCTCGATGACGCGCTTGAGCTGCTCGTCGTTGAGTCGCTGGAAAATGGGGATCTCGCGCAGGTGCGTCGCCAGCGTGCGTTCGCGGTAGATGCGGTCAATGTGGTGGCGCAGGTGGTCATCGAAGCGCATCAGGTCGCGCAACCCCTGCCAGCGGATTTCCAGGAGCTCGGTCTGGTCGCCGACGGCAAAGATGGTCGAGGTTCGCGCGGCGCGGCTGAGGGCGGCAATCTCGCCGAAGAAGTCGCCCGGCGACATCGTGGCGGTCTTGTGCTCGTCGAGGATGCGCGGCACATCCTGGAGGAAGACGCCCTTGCGCTTGCCACCGACGTTCACAGCGGCGTCCTGCTCCAGTTCCTCGGGCGTGCGGACCTCGGGGTCGCGCGGGTTGGTCCAGAGCTGCGCGACGATCTGGAGGAAGGTCTTGTATTGGGACTTGCGCCGGCCCAGCACCTTGTCCGGCAGGCCGGGGTTGAGCACCACGCGCGCATGGCCGGACAAGACGAGGAAGGCCGACGAGCCGTAGTCGCCCGCGCGGACGATGATCTCGCCGTTCTTGAAGCGGCGGATGCGGGCGTCGTTGAGCAGGACGCCGCGCAGCGGGGTGCGCTTGGAGAACTTGTTCACGTCCATCTCGCTGAACGGACGCAGCTCCATGAGGCGGTTCACGTCCGCCTCGGTCATCTCCGGGTCGAACTGGCTGTCCCACCGCTGGGGCTTATCAATGACGAAGTGAACCGTGTCCATGCGCGTCAGGCGTCGAGGACGAGGTCGCCTTTCGGGCGGCAGATGCAGGTGAGGCAGGAGCCGCCCTCGGGCGGCGCGTCCGGCTCCTTCACGTAGTCCACGCTGCCGGACTTGATGGCCACCGAGCACACGCCGCAACTGCCGGCGCGGCAGCCGGACTCGATGCGCACGCCCTGCTCCAGCGCGAAATCGAGCAGGTTGGCCTGCGTCGGGTTCCAGTCCAGCTCCTTGCCGGACTTGGCGAAGATGACCTTGCACGCCGGCCCGGCGGCGACGGCGGCGGCCCCGGCGGGCACGGCCTTTTTCTTCACGGTGGCCGGGCCGAAGGCTTCGTAATGAATGTCCTTCTCCGGGACGCCCCAGGCTTCGAGGCCGTCGTTGAGCGCCTTCATGAACGCGCCGTTGCCGCACATGAAGAACTCGTAGTTGTTCGACGGGAGCATCTCCTTGAGCAGGTCAATCGTGACGCGCCCCTCGCGGTCGTAATCCTCGCCCTTGACATCGCTCTTGCTTGGGCGGCTGTAGCAGACGACCACCCGGATGTTGTCGAAGCGGCGGAGCTTGTTCAAATCCTCGCGCAGCATGTGCTCGCCCTGGCTGCGGCAGCCAAAGTAGAGCCACACCTCGCGCTTGGAGCCGCTCTCGGCCACCGCCTTGGCCATGCTCAACATCGGGGTCAACCCCACGCCGCCGCCGAGCAGGCAGATGGGCGTGTTCTTCGTCATGTCGAGGTAGAAGTGGCCGGTGGGCGCCTTCACGTTGAGCAGGTCGCCCTCCTTGACGTGATCGCTGAAGAAGCCGGAGGCAACGCCATGCGGCACGTCGGGTTTGTCCGGCGGGGCCTTCTCGCGCTTGATGGTCACGCGGTAGCAATCCGACCGCGTCGGGCTGTCGGAGAGCGAGTAGCAGCGCACGACTGGCTTGTCGCGGCCGGGAATGTCGAGGTTGAAGGTGAGATACTGGCCGGGCTTGTAGGGCGGCAGCGGCTTGCGGTCGTGCGGCATCAGGTAGAACGAGAACACGTCCTCGCACTCGCCGGACTTCTGCGTGACGGTGAACTTGCGGTAGCCGTTCCAGCCTTGGATGACCTCCTGCGCCTCCTTGTAGCGATACTTCGCGGCGAGCACCAGCGTCTCCAGCCGCTCGCGGTCCAGCCGCCGTTGCCGCCGCTCGTGGGCCAGCCGCGCGGCGGACGAGTAGGTCATCAGCACGAGCTGGCTCGACAGCACCGCCAGCAGGAAATACCCCAGCGCCAGCCCCGCGTTGCCTCCGAGCGCCGTCTGAATGTGCTCGATGATGGATTGCATGTCCGTGAGTTCCGCGGCCCCCGTGGCCGCCTGTGTTACGGCTGACGGCGGCCATTGTTCGCTTCCCGCGCCAGATGCCAAGATTTTTTCTGTTAAGCCGCTTTACAAATCCGCGCTTGCTTTCAATTCCACGCGAACGCGAAACTTCCGCCCGCAACCAATGAGCCACGCCGCCTCGGGAATGAAACGCCTCCTGCCGCGACCCGCGCGCGTCCTGCTGCTCGCCCTCCTGTCCGCCGCGTCCCTCCCCGCCGCCGATGCGCCCGCGCGCTTCACCGGCTCGCCGAGCTGCGCGACCTCCATGTGCCACGGCGGCGCGGGCGAACTCCGCCACCAGACCACCATCTGGCAGAAGCAGGACATCCACTCGCGTGCCTACAACACCCTCGTCAACGCCCGCTCGGCGCAGATCGCCGCCGCGCTCAAAATCCCCGACGCGACGACCAGCTCCCGCTGCACGACTTGCCACGCGCCCTTCCACGATGTGCCGAAGAGCGCGTTCCTCGCGGAAATCACCAAGCCCACCGAAGGCGTCTCCTGCGAAAGCTGCCACGGCCCCGCCGAGAAGTGGATTCGCAGCCACACCCGCCCCGACTTCAGCCACCGCGACCGTGTGCTCGCCGGCCTGCGCGACCTGAAGCACCTCTACGTGCGCGCGAACAGTTGCGTCGCCTGCCACCAGACTGTTGAACCCGCGCTCCTCGCCGCCGGCCATCCTGAACTCATCTTCGAACTCGACGGTCAGGCCGTCGCCCAGCCCAAGCACTGGCGCGAAAAGGGCGACTGGCACGGCCCGCAAGCCTGGCTCGTCGGCCAGGCCGTCGCCCTCCGCGAGATGAGCGCGCAGATCAACCGCGAGAAAATCCCCGGCGAGAAACTCACCGCTCCGTGGGCTGCCTCGCTCTGGCTCCTGCAAAAACTCGACGGCCTCGACGCCGCCCTCCCTGCGCTCAAGCCCGTCGCGAACGCCACGCAAGCCCACCTCGCCTCCGATACCCTTGCCCGTCGCGCCGCCGAACTGGAGTGGAGTCACGACCTCACTCGCCAAGCCCTCGCGCGCCTCGCCAAGACGCACACCGAGTTTGCGGACAGCAAGCTCACACGACTCACCCACGCCCGCCGTGCCGAGCGCCTCGTCCTCGCCCTCGACCGCCTCACCGCCCCGCTGGACAAGTCCGCGCTCGCCAAGCTCGAACCCGACTTGAAGGAACTCTTCGCCCTCGCGCAATCGCTCCCCGACTTCGCGCCGGACAAGTTCGCCAAGGCGCTCGAAGGGTTCGCGAAGAAGCTTTGAGTGTCTGAGCGACTCTCACTGAGGTGGAGTGCCGCGTGAAACCGACTCGGCGCACCTTGTTCTCCAGAACCCGAATGCGATGAGTCCGAGCCAAGCTGTGCATGGGATGGCAACGGCAGCACCGACCAATGCTGCTGTAGCCCGGTTCTGCTCCTTCCAATACACGAGCGCGAGATCCTCCATGCGAGTCGAAGCTGTTAAGTTGTCCTGCGAGTCGTAGTCAATCTTCCCGGAGGCCGGAACAAAGAACGGATACCAGCCGTTCGGCCAAAAAGTATATCCCACCATGCGATCACCGGAGAAAACGATAGCCCGATGGGCGAAACTAGCCGTATCTACATACTTGAAGATACCAAGACCCAACTCCTCGACCTTCACAAGGCGAACGAGGACAAGCCCGCGACTCGCTAAATCAATCCGTATCCAAGTTGCCTCGGGCCAGAAGTAGGCGGCGATGGGAACCCAAGCAGCCAGCCAGACGACCAACAGCGGCAGCCGACGGAAACCCATGATGAGAAACCTGTTCATGTCGCATCATGTTCCTCCACCCCGCTGAGAAAGCAGCGTTCTCAGAAAGTCCCGGTCCAACTCATCCTTCGCTCGATACGTCTGCTTCGTTTTCCAAAGCAGTTGAGCGTTCGCAAACGGGATGCGCAGCCCGGCCACCTCCCGCCACTCGATGTCCGGCGCGGCCGCCGCGTAATCCAAGCCGCACGCCAGCCGCATCACGTCCACCACCACTTCGTCCGCCACCCGCACGACCAAGCATTCCGACACATCCGCAAAGGTCAGTTCCTTGGCCGCACCATCTGGCAGCCCCGCGAGACCAGTCCGCACACGCTCGAAATTATCAGGCGTGCACTCGACCAAGATGTCTATGTCCTCCGTGGTCCGGCCGAAGCCCTGGTGGATAATGGCCCAGCCGCCCATCACGATGTATCTGGCTCCGGCCTTGTTGAGCAGACGGCACACCGTCAGAAAGTCTTCCGAGGTGGGGAACCGTGGCGTCAGCGACGCGTCCTGACTTTCAGCGTCCATACATCGGCCTCCTCGAATGTCTTAAAGCGCCAGACGCCCTTGGGGATGAACGGCTTGTTCCCGCGTAGGTTGTTCGCGAGGCGCTGCATTCCATCTATCGCCAGCACGTCCGCCTTGGCCTTGCCTTTCCGCCCGACGACCTTCATCGGCAGTTCACCGTTGGTCTGCATGGTGGAACTAAACCACCTGCCTGCTTCCCTTGCGAGCCTTTCCTTGGTTTCCTTGGCGCGCACATGAGCCAAGTCCCGCCGAAGTTTCTGGCCTACAAGCGCTCGCGGTTCTCCGCGCAGTTGCCGCTCGACACGCTTTACAGCCCGTCGCACGCGTGGGCGGCGCGGCAGGCGGACGGCGCGTGGCGCGTGGGCATCACCAAGTTCGCCACCCGTATGCTCGGCGAGATGGTCGAGTGCGGCTGGGAAGTGGAGCCGGGCGCGAAGGTCGCGTGCGGGCAGGTCGTCGGGTGGCTCGAAGGCTTCAAGGCCATCTCGGATGTTTATTGCATCGTGGACGGCGAGTTCCTCGGCGCGAACCCGCTGCTGAAGACCAAGATCACGACCGTGAACAAAGACCCGCACGGCCACGGCTGGCTCTACGCCGCCACCGGCATGCCCGAGTCCCGCTGCCTCGACGTGCATGCCTACGTGAAGCTGCTGGACAAGACGATTGACAAGATTCTGGAGCGGGAGCACGCGGAGGAGGGAAAGTAATTAGTGCTTAGTAATTAGTCCAAACGTCCAAATCACCTCTGCGCTCTTTCCCACTAATCACTAATCACTAATTACTTATCACTTTCAGACTCATGACCCAAGCCCGCTACCTCATGCTCGGCGGCTTCCTCGGTGCCGGCAAGACCACCGCCGTCGCCAAACTCGCCCAGCACCTCACCGCGCAGGGCCAGCGCGTCGGCCTCATCACCAACGACCAGGGCAAGGAACTCGTGGACACCGCGATGCTCCGCTCACGCGGCTTCGCCACCGAGGAAATCCCCGGCGGCTGCTTTTGCTGCCGCTTCAACTCGCTGGTCGAAGCCGCTGACAAGCTGGCCAAGGAATCCCGACCGGAGGTCTTCATCGCCGAGCCGGTCGGCAGTTGCACCGACCTCGTCGCCACCGTCACCTACCCGCTGCGCCGGATGTATGGCGACCAGTTTCTCATCGCGCCCTTGAGCGTGCTCGTGGACCCGGTGCGCGCCCAACGCGTGCTCGGCCTCGCGCCCGGCGGGCAGTTCTCCGAGAAGGTGCTCTACATCTACCGCAAGCAGCTTGAGGAGGCCGACCTCATCGTCATCAACAAGCGCGAGCTGCTCGACGCCGCGCAGCTCGACCGCCTGCGCCTGAAGCTCGCCGAGGAATTCCCGCGCGCGAAAGTGCTCGCCGTCTCCGCCCGCACCGGCGCGGGCCTCGACGACTGGTTCAGCCAGATCACCGCCACCGAACAGGTCGCGCGCGTGGCGATGGACGTGGACTACGAAGTCTATGCCGAAGGCGAGGCGCTCCTCGGCTGGCTCAACGCGACCGTCACGCTCTCGAATCAGAAGGGCTTCGATGGCAACCAAGTCATCCGCGACCTCGCCGACGCGCTGCGCCGCCTGCTGGCCGAGGCAAAGGCGGAAGTCGCGCATCTGAAGATGACCTTGGAGCCGAACGATGCCGGCCTCGGCGACCTTGCCGTCATCAATCTCGTGCGGAACGACTTCGTCCCCGAACTGTCGCAGGAGCTTTCCGACTGGCTGGACGCTGGCAAGCTCATCATCAACTGCCGCGCTGAAGGCTCGCCGGACGCGCTGAATGCGGCGTTGAGCGCGGCGCTCACGGAAACGGGCAAGCAGCACCCGAACCTCTTCCTGCGCCTGGAACACCTCGAACACTTCCGCCCCGGCAAACCGCAGCCGACGCACCGGGATGCGTAGTGGTTGCGTCCCTCACCCCGTGTCATTCGTTTGTCTGCGTAGCAGCCCGACAACAGCAGCCGTGGGTAAGCGAACGCAGCGAGCGCAACCCACGGAGTAGTCGGAGGAATCAGCAACCGCGTAGCGGTGAAACCGGCTGTGGCGAGGTTGTTCAACCGCTACGCGGTTGACTTCAATTTGCGCGTTGTCCGTGGGTTTCGTTCGCGGGGCGAACTTCACCCACGGCTATTGTCGTCGTGCCCCGCTGGGGCACGGCACGATTCACACCGTGTGCGCTGGTCACGCCACCGGAACCTCGAAGAGATGCACCGGCGAGGTGTTGCTCGGGTAGGAGCCGTCGGCGGTCTTGGGGCGGCCGTTGCCGTTGCTGCCTTGTTCATCGCGCACCGTGGTTTGTTTGACAGTGGTCAACATCACGGGGCCGTGCTACCAATCCACCATGAAAACGCTCGAAGTGGAATTGCCTGACCAGTTGGCGCGGGAGGTGGACAGCGCGGTGGCGGCGGGCGTCTTCGACAGCCCCACCGAGGTGGTGCGCGCCGCGCTGCGCGAGTTCATCGCGCACCGGCGCTTCGAGCTGATGGAGCAGCAGCAGTTGCAGGACATCGCCTGGGCCTTGCGGGAGCGGCCCGCCGGCAAATGAAGCGCCTCGTTGCGGACACCGGCCCGCTGCTGCACCTCCACGAGGCGGGCGCGCTGCACTTGCTGCCGATGATGGGAGAAATCCACCTGCCCTCCCTCGTGCTGGCGGAACTGCGTGCTCACGCACCAGCGCTCTGGCCGGGCCTGCCGCCCATCTGGGCGACAAGCCGAGTGCTCCCCACTGAACTTCAGCAGCAGGCCGACGCCTGGCAGCGCGCCGGCCTGCTACACGGTGGAGAGGCGGAGGCGCTGGCCCTGGCAACCAGCCTGAAGGCCGACTGGTTTCTCACGGATGATGCGGCGGCACGGCTGGTCGCAGAATCCTTGGGCTTGGAAGTGCGCGGCTCGCTCGGAGTCGTGCTGTGGGCAGCGGCGCACAGACTTGTCAGCCGGTCAGAAGCCGAAGCTCATCTCGCGGGGCTTGAGCGGTCATCGCTGTGGCTGTCCCCGCGCGTGCGAAGCGAGGCGCGGAATGCGCTGGTTCAGCTCTTCTCGGCTGACGAGTAGCAGGCCACACTGGCCGGGAGCGCGCTCACGAGACCGGAATCTCGAACAGGTGCACCGGGGAGGTGTTGCCGGGGTAGGAGCCGTCGGCGGTCTTGGGACGGCCGTTGCCGTTGCTGGCCTTGTTCATCGCCACCACGGCGAAGCGCCGGTTGTCCGGGTGCAGCGTGACGGAATGGACGTTCGCCACGCTGGTGTGCGTGAAGAACGGCTCCTTGTCGCCGGGGCGCAGGAACATGATCTTGCCGCTGCCGGGCTGGCCGCTGGTCACGAGGATCAGGTAGCCGGCGGGATGCGCGGCGACATCGAGGACGAAGCCGTCCTTGGCCGCGCCGAACTTCCACTCGGTCTGTTTCTTGCCGGTCGCGGTGTCGAACTTCACCAGCATGGGCGCGCCTTCGAGGAAACCGCCGCCGGCCGGCTCGCAGCCGCCCACGAGCAGCGACTTGCCGCCCTCGATGAATGTCAGCGTCCGCAGCCCGCACACGTCCTGCAGGCGGGAGAGCTTGTAGAGCGCCGAGGCGTCGAACTCGCGCCCTGCCTGCTTCGTGCCGAAGTCCCACGTCTTCACGCGGCCCTTCTCGTCCCCGAACGCGACGACCTTGCCCTCGGGCGCGAAGGCGACGGCGAAGACATCGTCCGTGTGTCGGTGCTCGGCGACGAGCTTGCCCGCCGTGGTCCACACGCGGACGAACTGGTCGCGTCCGCAGGTCGCGAGGTGCTGGCCGTCCGCTGAGATGGCGAGCTTGCGAATCCAGCCGTCGTGCGCGGCGGCGTTTTCCCAGCGCGGCTTGGGCGCGTCGCCCTCGTAGGCGATGGCGGTGAGCCGGCCCCAGGTGTCGGCGGCGTAGAGGACTTTGTCCTTCGGGTGGAAGGCGACGTTCTGCACCCAGCCGTTGAAGCCGGTGAGATGCGGCTGCGGCACCAACTCGACGGGCGACTCCGGCGGCGCTTTCGCGTTCTTCGCGGCGGGCTTTTTCTTCGGCTCGTCGGGCAGCTCGACCTCGACGGCGGCCTTGGGCTTCTCGACGACGCGCCAGCGGCGCACGGTGCCCTCCATCGCGCCGGCGGCGAGGAAGTTGCCGCACGGGCTGAAGCGCGCGACGCAGAGCTGGCGGTCGTTGGGGAACATCTTGAATTCCTTGGGCGGGACAAATTTGTCGGCGGGCTTTGCGTCGCTCATACCAAGGCCTCCTTGATGGCTTCCATCTCGTCGTGGGCGAGCGGCAGCGGCTGGCCGTTGTTGTCGTATTCCGTCTCCTTCGAGTCTATGCCCAGCGCCTTGAACCAGGTGTGGAAGACCGCGCCGATGTCGTGACCCTTGTCCTTCACGTCGGTGCCCTTGTCGTTGGTCGCGCCGACGACCGCGCCGGCCTTCAGCCCGCAGCCGGCCATCGCGATGCTCCACGCCTCGGGCCAGTGGTCGCGCCCGACATGGCCGTTGATGCGCGGCGTGCGTCCGAACTCGCTCATCGCGACGACGAGCGTGTGCTCCAGCAGGCCGCTGGCGGCAAGGTCTTCAATGATGGAGGCGAAGGCGCGGTCGAACTTCGGCACGAGCGAGGCGCTGGCGTTGAAGTTGTCGCCGTGCGTGTCCCAGCCGTAGCTGCCGACCTTCACGAAGCGCACGCCGGCCTCGAGCATGTTGCGCGCGACGAGCATGTGCTGGCCCAGCTCGGTGCGGCCGTAGCGGTCGAGGTCCTTCGCGGGCAGCTTCGAGGTGTCGAAGATGTGCTCGCGCTTCATCAGCTCGCGCGCGGTGTCGAAGACGAAGCTGCTCGCCTCCGTGTAGGCCGGGCGGCGCTGCGCGGCGTAGCGGCGGTTGAAGACCTCGCGCAGTTCGTTGCGCTCCTCGTCCTCGTCGGCGGTGAGCGAGGCGTGGCGCAGCAAGTCCTCCGGCGGCTTGCCGTCGCCGAACGCGAGCGAGCCGTATTTCGGGCCGAGGAAGCCGGCGTCCTCGGTCTTGAAGCCGCCGCTGCCGGGCTTGACCCAGACGTAGGGCGGGAGCTTGGACGAGGTCGGCCCCATGAGCTTCGCGATGGCGGAGCCGAAGAAGGGATAGGGCACGCCACGGTTCTTCGGGTCGCCGCGCTGGATGCGCGCGACGCCGGAGGAATGGGCGTTGTCCTTGGTGGCGATGTTCCGCACGACGCAGAGGCGATGCGCCTGCTTCGCGCACTGCGGCATCAGCTCGGAGAAGTGCGTGCCGGGGACGGTGGTCTTGATCGTGCGGAACGGGCCGCCGAACTCGGTGTTGGGCTTTGGGTCCCAGCTCTCAAGCTGGCTCATGCCGCCGTCGAGCCAGACGAAGAGCACCTGCTTTTCCTTCTTGCGCATCGCCTCGGCCGCCTGCGGTGAAACGAGGCCGCCCAGCGCGCCAAACGCCAGCGCACCGGCGGAAGCGCCAAGGAACTGGCGGCGGGACGTGGCGTGCTCCCAAGGTTTGCAGAGGGGGTTCATGGTTTGAAATTGGCCGCGAAAGGGCGCAAAGGATCCAAAGGAAAAGCACTGGCGGAAAAGTGGACGGAGGCAGTGTTCAGCACTCTCTCATTAGCACCTGGCTTCAGCCGGGCGCTAATGAGAGGGGACAACACGTTCCCCATCTGCCTTCTTCGGCTTTGTGCTCTCTGCGTCCTTTCGCGGCAAGCCTTCATCAGTGGTTCGTGAAAAACTCCATGCTCGACAGCATCGCCCACGCGAAGTGGCCCAACGCCTTCTCGCGGTCGGCGGTGTGCTTGGCCAGATACTTCTCCAGCGTGGTCGTCTCGTCAGTCGTGGGCGGGCGGCTCAGAATGGTGTGGAAGAGGTCGTCGGCAATCTGCGCCGGCTCCTTCAGCGCGGCGACGCGGGCGATGAGGTTGCCGGGCCGCGATTGGAAGGCCCAGAGAATCTGGTCGTTGTTGCGGAGGAAGAGCGCGGCCTTGAGCGTCGGGTTCACGGTCAGCTCCGGCTCCTTCGCGTCGTTGGCGAACGCGGCGAGGAACGCCTTCTCAAAATCCTTCACCGTCTTCTTCTTGTCCCCCTCGGCCCAGCCCTTGCCGTTCACCACGCGCTCCTGCTCACCGACGGCCAGCAGGAACGATCGCGCGAGCTGCTCGGCGGAAAGCGGGCGCTCCTTCGCGGCGAGGAAGAGCGCCTCGGGCACCTGATCCGCGCTGGTGGGCAGCACGGTGGAGCGCGCGTAAGTCTGTGTCAGCGCCAGCTCGCGCAGCAGCCATTGGAGGTCGAACTTGTGCTCGGTCAACTCCTTCGCCAGCAGGTCAAACAGTTCGGGATGCGACGCCGGGTTCTCCGAGTGCTGCAAGTCGAGCGGCTCGACGAGGCCGCGGCCCATGAGCTGCCACCACGCGCGATTGGCGATGTTGCGGGCGAAAGGCAGGTTCTCCGCCGAGGCGAGACGCGTGGCGAGTTCCTTGAGCGGGCTGAACTTGGGCACGCCGGCCTTCCGTGTCTTCGGGTCCGGCGGCACGGCCCAGAGTTCTTCCTTCGTGGTGAACGCCGGGATTTCCACCTCGACGCCCAGCGGCACACGCGGGCCGGTCGCACCCTTCACGCTGCTGAGGACGGAGACGAACTGGTATTTGTTGGTGACGAGACCCTCCTGCACCCAGGCGGTTTTGTAGTCGCCGCTCGCCGCCTGCATCTTCAGGTTCTGAATCGGGAAGAAGAGGCCGTTGAAGTCCACCTGCTTGTAATCCTTCACCGTGAGATGCTTGTGGCACTGGCAGCATTGCAGGTCCATGCCGACGAACAGCCGGCCGATGTCGCGCGTGAGGCCGGGGTAATCCGTGTCCTGCTGGCCGACCTTGTCGAGCCGGCGCGTGATGAACCAGCCCGCGCCGCGCAGCTTCTCGTCCTTGAAGTCCGGGCTGATGATCTCGCGCACGAGCTGGTCCCACGGCTTGTTCACGCGGAACGACTCGGTGAGGTAGCTGCGCCACTCGTCGTTCGCGCCGTTGCGCTCCATGAGCTGGATGTTGAACGCCTCGGCCATCCGCTCCGCATACTTTGGCGACGCGAAGAGCTGCTCGATGAGCTTGGCCCGCTTGTCCGGCGACTTGTCCGCGAGGAACGCCCGCGTCTGCTCCGCCGTGGGAATGACACCGCTGAAATCCAGATAAACGCGGCGGAGAAACTCGGCGTCCGTAGCCGGCGCGGCGAAGGGCTTGCCGGCGGCCTTCGCGGCAATGAGCTTGTCCACCTGCCGGTGCAACGGTTCGGCGGCAAACGCGCCCGTGCCGACGAGCAGGGCGGCAAAGAGGAGCCATTGCGTCAGGGGCACGCTGAGGCGGGTCGGTTGCATCGGGTTACTTGACGCTGACGCGGGCGTGAACATTGAAACGGGTTGCGTCATCCTCACCAGCGCGACGGAAAGGAAGCTGGCCTCCCGCGAACTTGTCTGCCACGCTCCGATGCGTCGAACCGACATCCGCCAAATGAAACTCCGCCTCGCCCTCGCCACGCTGCTCATCACCAGCCTTGTTCCCGCCCTCGCCCAGACCGCCACGCCCAAGGCCGCCAAACCCAAAACGGCCAAAAAGGATCCAGCGATGGAACCCGTCACCGACCAGCCGGGCCTGCCGCGCGTGCTGCTCATCGGCGACTCCATCTCCATCGGCTACACCGTCCCCGTCCGTGACCTACTCCAGGGCAAGGCCAACGTCCATCGCATCCTTGAAAACGGCGGCCCGACCACCAACGGCACCGCGAAGCTCGCCAAGTGGCTCGGCACGGCCAAGTGGGATGTCATCCACTTCAACTGGGGCCTGCACGACCTCAAGTTCATGGAGAACGGCAAGGCGCAGGTCAGCCTCCCCGACTACGAGAAGAACCTCCGCGAACTGGTGAAGCAGTTGAAGGCGAGCAACCCGAAGCTCATCTGGTGCGCGACCACGCCGGTGCCCGACGCCCGGCTCAACCCGCCGCGCAAGGACAGCGATGTGCAGGCCTACAACGCCGTCGCGAAGAAGGTCATGGACGAGAATAAGATCCCCACCAACGACCTCTACGCCTACACCCTGCCCAAGCTCGCGGAAGTGCAGCGCCCGGCGAACGTCCACTTCAGCAACGAAGGCTCACAGTTCCTTGCCAAGAAGGTGGCCAAGAGCATCGAGGAAGCGTTGAGCCGCCGTTAAGGCAGCATTTCCCAACTGTCGAACCGCGCGTCGCTCACCGGTTGGGTGAAGGGCACGGTATTCCCCGAGCTGAGCGTGACGTTGCCGGAGTAGATGGCAGCGAACTGGCCCCACATCAGCTTGCTCCCGAGCGTCACCTCGGCATGGCCGTCCAGCATGACCACCGCCATGCGCGAGTTGTGCTTTTTGGGCTGCTCTTGGAAGCGGTAATTGCCCGTGCCGGAGCCTTGGGCCGCCCCCGCCGGGGCACGGTTCTGGTTCAGGGGATAGCTGCGGGCCGTCCACCAAGTGTCCAGCCAGGCCGCATCGCCCTTGCCGTCGTTAGTGTCAATGGGGTCGTCGTTGCCACCACACTCGGCGATGTAGATGGTCGCGGCGGTGTTCGGATACGTCTCCTCGCGCCGCGTCCCGCCGTTGCCATTGATGACGCCGAAGTAGTTGAAGCCATACGAGAGGAAGCCGGTCTGCGACGGGTCCGACGCGTTGGCGACGCCCTTGGCCGTGAGGCCGCGCTTCTTGCTCGGGCACACGAACACCAGGGGGTTGCCCGCGTATTGGTTGAGGAGCTTGGCCGGCGTGCGGGTCCATTCGCCGCCGCGCCGGTTGCCGGCGCCGGCAATGTCGAAGTAGCCGCTGGCGTTCCAGTTCGTGCCGGCCACCTTGCTGTCGTTGTCGGATGCGTAAAGCCCGGCGGAAATCGCGAGCTGCTTCGTGTTGTTGAGGCACTTGGCCCCGGCCGCCTTGGTCTTGGCCTTCGACAATGCGGGCAGGAGCATCCCCGCGAGGATCGCGATGATGGCGATGACGACGAGGAGTTCAATCAGGGTAAAACCCGCGGCCTCGGGCCGGGGTTGACGGGCATTGGGTTGGGCGGTCATCGGATGGGTGGGGTGGGAAAGTTCAGTCGGTCTTGATGCCCATGTTGCGGCAGAGGGTCTCGAACTCCGTCCGCTCGGCGGGCGGCAGCTTCTGCAACTCCGCGCGCGCGGCCTTGCGCTGCGTGCTGCCGCCGTCGCGAAACGCGAGCGCAAGCTGCATGAACCGCCGGTCCTTGTTCGCCGCCTCGCGCGCCTGCGGACCGCCCGCCTCATACACCGAGGGCGGTGCCGTGTCCTGCCCGGCGGGTGCCGCGACAGGTGCCGGGGGATCCGGCGGCGGCGCCTCAACGCGGGCGGAGCGCTTGCGACAGCCGCCGACCAGCAGGCACGACAGGAGAAGCAGCAGCGCGCGGGTGGAGAAATCGGTCGTCATACGGCGGGTCGCTGACAACGCCATAATGCACCCGCTTTGCGCCTTGGCAAGCGGCGAGGCGGAATGGCCCCGAGCTACTCCGCCACCAGCTTCTTCCGCAGCTTGCCGTTGCTGACGCAAATCTCCACGGCGTAATCACCCTCCACCGGCTGCCACCAGAATTCGCCGCCCGCGCACTCGACGATCAGCCCGCCCGCCGCCACGTCCCAGAGGCGCACGCCATTCTCGATGTAGGCGTCCAGCCGACCATTCGCCGTCCACGTCATCGAGAGTGCAGCCGCGCCGAGCAGGCGGACCTTGCGCACGCGATGCACGAGGCGGTTAAACACCGGGAGCATGAGCGCCAGCGTCTTCGTGTATTTGGCAAAGCCCATCGCCACGATGGCCTCGTCAAGCCGCGCACGGTTGCTCACTTGGATTGGCTTGCCGTTCAGCTTCGCCTTTTGTCCGCGCACCGCCGTCCACATCTCATCAAGGAACGGGTCATACACCACGCCCACGAGGGTCGTGTAGCCGCGCAACGGATCGCCGGGGAACTTGGACTTCGGATCGCGCACCTGCAACGCGATGGACACGCAGGCGTGCGGGATGCCGTAAGTGAAGTTCACCGTGCCATCAATCGGGTCCACCACCCAGCGCGCGGCGGAAGCCGGATCGCCGAGGATGCCCTCCTCGCCGAGAATCGCGATGGTCGGGAACGCCCGCCGCAACGCGCGCTCGATGAGCTGCTGGCAGCGCACGTCCAGCTCCAGCTTGATGTCGTGCTGCGTGGCCTCGTTGACGCGCTTGGTCAGCGCCAGGTTCTGCCGCATCAGCTTCCCGGCGGCACGGGCGGCGGCGGCGGCGGTGGACAAGGCGCGGAGCTGTTCTCGCAAAGTCATGGCGGGCGTTTGTAGGCCAACGGATTCATGGCGGAAAGCAATTCCGTGCCGGGAAATTCCTTGCGCCCCCGCCGCTCTGCGCCACCATCCGCCGCACACATGAAAACACTTCTGTCACTCCTGGCCTTGCTCTTGGCCGCCTCCATCACCGCTTCCGCCGCCGACACCCGCTGCTTCGAGATGCGCGTCTATTACGCCCCCGAGGGCAAGCTCGACGCGCTGCACGCCCGCTTCCGCGACCACACCCTCAAGCTCTTCGAGAAGCACGGCATCACCAACCTCGGCTACTTCGTGCCCCTCGGCGCCAACCCGGAGCGCAAGCTGGTTTACTTCCTCGCCTATCCCAGCCTCGACGCCCGCAACGCCTCGTGGAAGGCGTTCATGGCCGATCCCGACTGGCAGAAAGCCCACAAGGCCTCCGAAGTCAGCGGGAAGCTCGTCGCCAAGGTCGAGTCCGCCTACCTGTCCGCCACCGACTATTCGCCGCTCGCGAAGGCGGAGAAGGTCGGCAACCGCGTCTTCGAGCTGCGCACCTACACGGCTGAACCGGGCCGCCTGCCGAATCTCAACGCCCGCTTCCGCGACCACACGGTCAAGCTCTTCGCCAAGCACGGCATGACCAACGTGGCTTACTGGACGCCGCTGGCCGACCAGAAGGGCGCGGCCAGCCCGCCCGGCGCGGACACGCTCATCTACCTCCTCGCGCACGCGAGCCAGGACGCCGCCAAGGCCAGCTTCGGCAACTTCGGCAAAGACCCGGCGTGGCAGGCCGCGCGCAAGGCCTCCGAGGAAAGGGCCGGCGGCTCGCTGACCATCAAGGGCGGCGTGAAATCACTCTTCCTCGTGCCGACGGATTATTCCCCGGTGAAATAGGCCCGTGCCGGCGACTTCCAGTCGCCGTGTCAGCCCACGAACGGCAGGCCGGTGGTGCGAGTTTCCGGTCGTCGCTTCTTTCGGCCGTTATTTCGAAACCCACGGCGAGCCGTTCGCGAGAATGCCGACGAAGAACGATGCTGCGTTGCCAGTCAGTGAAATAAGCCATGACCGTCGCAAACTGACGGCGCGGTAGTCGTCGCCTTGGAAGTAAGGTTTCCGCGACAACATCTGAATCGCCGTGGCGTCGAGCCAGACCACGCCGACTTCAAGCAGCCACAACGGGAGGAACCGCTCCTGCATCGCGGGAAAGAAAAGGAAGACGAAGACCGCAGCGTTGGCGATCAGGTAGCCGGCCATCGTCCGTAAAGGCACCACGCCCGAAAAGAGCAGCAGGATCGTCACGACGCCCGCCTCGACCACCAATGCCCAGAACGCAACGATGCCGAAGGCGATGAGCGAAACTGGGTTGATGGAGACGGGATTGGCCGACACCGTCCACGGCCAACAGAGCACTACGGCGAGCAGGGCGACGCGGACAAATCCGTTCCACCGGTGGGCGGGAGGCGTCATGGCTATGCACGACCATATGCCCCCCGGCTGAATCGAACTATCCGGTGAACGCAGTAGATGCTGGCGTTGTCATTGCCTTGCCGCAAACCCCGCCCGCGTCCTTTCCAGCTCCGCCTTCAAGGCCACCCGCAGTTTCGCCAGCCACTCTTTCGCCTCCGGCGCGGCGATGCGGTTGGTGAGTTCCTCAGGGTCGCGCTTCAGGTCGTAGAGTTCGTCGCCGGTGCCGGGCTTGAGGTAGTGGATGAGCTTCCAGCCGTCCTGCACCACGGCGGCATACCACGGGACGTTGTGATACTCGGCTTTCGCCGGTTCGCTGTTCACCAGCTTCGCGACACTGGAGCCGTAGATTTCCCCGGTGAACTGGTAGAGGCACGGGTGCGGCCACGCGGCGGCGGGGTTCTTCAAGAGCGGCGTGAGGTCGCGGCCGTGCATGGCCCACGGGATTTTCACCCCGGCCTGCGCGGCGAAGGTCGCGACGAGATCGGGCGCGTTCACCGGCACGTTGCACACCTTGCCCGCCGGTGTGAGGCCGGGCATCGCGACGATGAGCGGTGAGCGATACGTGGCGTCGTATGGCCCGAGCTTCGTGCGGAAGCCGTGCTCGCCCATGCCGAAGCCCTGGTCGGCGGTGTAGATGACGAGCGTGTTTTCGAGCTGGCCGGTTTCCTTGAGCGCGGCGAGCAGCCGGCCCACGCCCTCGTCAATCGCCGGCACGCATTCGTTCATCTGCCGCACGAAGCCCGCGTGCGTCTGCCGCTGCTTCCCGCTCGTGTCGCCGAAGGACTCGCCGCTCTTGCCAATCATCGGCTGGCCGTCCGGGCCTTTGGCCCACGCCTGCGTCCGGTTGAGATAGTCGGGCTTGCCGGGGCGCGGCGGGAAAATGTCCTTCGGCGCGGGCACCTCGGCGTTCGCGTAAAGGCCCTTGTGCCGCGCGGCGGGCTTCGACGGGCCGTGGATGCTGCCGTAGCAGAGCGAGAGGAACCACGGCTTGTCCGCCGCGCGCGTCTTGCCGCGAATGTAGTCCTCGGACCATTGCGTGTAGTTGTCCGCCGGATAGCCGTCCACCCATTCCTCCTTGCCGTTGATGGAGAGGATTTGGCGCTCGTAGTAGGCGCCGGCGTTCTCGGGATGGCGCGGGCGGTTCCAGACGATTTGATGGTCCCAGTCGCGGCCCCAACCGGAGTCCACGCCCGTATGCCACTTGCCGATCTGCCCCGTGTGGTAGCCGCTTTGCCGCAGGACTGCCGGCCAGAACGGACATTGCTTCGGGTCGTAGGCGCTCGCGGGATACTTGCCCTCCATCCTCATGCTCTCGATGCCGTGCGGGTGATGGCCGGTGAGCATCGCGGCGCGCGACGGCATGCACCATGCGCCGAGATACGCCGCGTGAAAGCGCACGCCCGACGCCGCGAGGCGGTCAATGTTCGGCGTCTTCACCCACGGCCACGACTCCGGGTAGCAGCCGACGGTCTTGTAGGACTGGTCGTCGGCGTAGATGAGCAGGATGTTCGGGCGCTTCGCGGGCGCGGCGGAAGCCGGGCCGCAAAAAAGCGCCAGGAGCAGCAGGGCGGTGAGCAGGCGGAGTGAGTTCATGGGCGGAATTTAACAGGTCGGCCAGGCTTGGGAACTGTGAACCGCGAGGCGCGGCTCACCGCACGCGGGACAGCGCTCCCGCGGCAAAAACAAGCTTGCCCGTCCGGGGAACGTGGCCGGAGGATGGGGCCAGTCAGCGCGTCACCATCTTCCCGCAGCGGATTGCCCTGGGTTGGTCTCGTCGCTGCAACAACAGAACTACCGCATCCTTCCCATGACCACCTTGAACCGCCGCCGTTTCGCCCAGCTCGCCGCCGGGGCCTTGCTCACGCCGTCGCCCGCCCGCGCCGCCGCGCCGGGCCAGCCCAACTCCAAGGTCGGCGGCGTCCACATCGGCATCAACGCGCCCTACAGCTTCGGCAACGCCGCCATGTCCGCCGAGGACATCCTCAAGACCTGCGTCCAGCTCGGCCTCAGTGCCATCGAGCTGCGCACGCAGCCCGTCGAGGCCCAGTTCGGCGCGCCCGCCAGCCTCACCAGCCCCAAGGCCAAGGTGCTCCCCGCCGGAGCCGCCGAGGACCACGCGAAGAAACTCCGCGCCTGGCGCGAGTCCGTGGACATGGCGAAGGCCCGCGCCTTCCGCCAGCACTGGGAAGCCACCGGCGTCTTCATCGAGGTCATCAAGGTGGACGGCATCTTCAAGATGGGGGAAAGCGAGCTGGACTACGCCTTCACCCTCGCCAAGGCCCTTGGCGCGCGCGGCATCTCCACGGAGATTTCCAAGAACGACGCTGACCACCAGCGCGTCGGCAAGTTCGCCGGCAAGCACAAGATTTATCTCGCCCTGCACGGCCACGCGAGCACGGGACCGGCGCACTGGGAGAAGGCGTTTGCGCTCGGCGAATACGTCGGGGCCAACGTGGACCTCGGGCACTTCGTCGCCGGCGACCACGGCTCGCCCGTCGAGTTCATCAAGAAGCATCACAAGCGGATAACCCACGTCCATGTGAAGGACCGCAAGAAGGGCAACGGCCCGAACACGCCCTTCGGCGAGGCCGACACGCCGATCGGCGAAGTGCTGCGGCTCATCCGCGACAACCAGTGGCCCATCCAGGCCACCATCGAGTTCGAATACAAGGTGCCCGCCGGCTCGGACCGCATGACGGAGCTGGCCAAGGCCATCAAGTTCTGCCGCGCCGCGCTGGGTTGAGGCCTTTTCCACCCGGAGGCGGTGGGACTTGGTCAGGGGGGGAAGTCGCCGTCGCTGGAACTGGCCGCCCGTCTCCGAAAAACGCCCGCCCGACCCCACGCTCCCAAATGAAACGCCTCCCGATCCGGTTCACCAGCGTCGCCACGGCCCTGCTCGTGGCTTCCGGCGCCCAACTGCGCGCCGCGGAATCCCGCCCGAACATCGTCCTCATGATGGGCGACGATCACGGCTGGGAGGAGACCGGTTACAATGGCCACCCGCACGTGAAGACGCCGGTGCTGGATGAGATGGCGCGGACGGGGCTGCGTCTGGACCGCTTCCACGCGGCGCACCCGAGCTGCTCGCCCACGCGGGCGAGTTTTCTCACCGGACGGCATCCGAACCGCATGGGCACGTTCGCGCCGGGCTGGTCGTTTCGCCCGGAGGAAATCACCCTCGCGCACCTGCTGGGCAAGGCCGGCTATCGCTGCGGGCATTTCGGCAAATGGCACGTCGGCGCGGTGAAGAAGGAATCACCCGTCAGCCCCGGCGCGATGGGTTTTCACGAGTGGCTCTCGCATGACAACTTTTTCGAGCTGAATCCCTCGCTCTCGCGCAACGGCGGCCCGCCGGAAGTCTTCCCGGGGGAAAGCTCCGAGATCCTGGTCGCGGAAACCATCCGCTTCATCGAGGCCGCGCGGGGGACTGGCAAGCCCTTCCTCGCCGTCGTCTGGTTCGGCTCGCCGCACGAGCCTTACAGCGGCCTGCCCGCCGACCTCGCGCTCTACGCCGACCTGCCGGCCAGATACAAGAAACCCGTCAAGCTCACGTCGAACGAAACCGGTGGCCAGGTCACGCGCCCGCAGGGCGAGGTGCTGCGCGAACGCTACGCCGAAATCACCGCCATGGACCGCGCCATCGGCACGCTGAGAAAGCATCTCGCCACGCGGGGCCTGCGCGACCACACGCTGCTCTTCTACTGCGGCGACAACGGCACCTCCGGGGACGCCGCGCTCGGCTTTCCGCATCGCGGCGCGAAGGGGCAGGTCTATGAAGGCGGCACGCTCGTGCCGGGCCTCATCGAATGGCCCGCGCGCATTCCGAAACCGCGCGCCACGACCGTCCGCGCCAGCACGAGCGACCTGCTGCCCACGCTCGCCGCGCTGGTGGGCCAGCCGTTGCCCCAACGTCCCCTCGACGGCCTGGACCTCACGCCGCTGCTCGACGGCACCATGACCGTCCGGCCCGCGCCGCTGCACTTCTGGGCCTACAACCCCGCCCGGCTGGCCGACGGCCAACCGGAGCCTTACCTTGACCCCGGGCTGCAGCGCGGCACCACCCCGCTCGTCAAGCTCCAGGGCGGCAAAGCCACGCGCGACTTCACCAACTTCCGCCAGCCCGCAGTCACCGACGCGGACTACCTCGGCCCGCGCGCCATCATTGACGGCCGCTTCAAGCTCGTCATCCACGAACCCAGGAACGGCGATGCCAGGCTCGAGCTTTTCAATCTCCTCACCGATCCCGCCGAGAAATCCAACCTCATCCAGCAGGAACCGGCCCTGGCCGGACAACTGCAAAGCCGGCTCCGCGACTGGCAGCGGTCCGTGCTGCAAAGCCTCACCGGCGCGGATTACCGGAAGTAAATCATTCAACAACCATCCCGCATGAAAACGGTCCTCGTCCTCGTGCTCGCCTGCCTGGGTGGCGTTGGCTTCGCCCAGAACGCGAAGCCGGCCAAGGCGTCCCCCAAGGCCGCGCCATTCGCCTGGGTCTCGCCGCTGGCGAACGCGGAGGTGGCGAGGAAGACCCTGCCGGCGACGGTGAGGCACGCGACCTTCAAGAGTCCGTCCATGGGCATCGAGGTCGGCTATTACATCTACCTGCCGCCGGGTTACGAGGCGGGGAAGGAGCGTTATCCGGTGGTGTATCACTTGCATGGCGGCCGGCCTGGCGGAGAGAGCAAGAGTGTGCGGCTCGCGGGTTACGTGGATGCAGCGATCAAGAAGGGCACGATCAAGCCCACCCTCTACGTCTTCCCGAACGGCGGCCCGGTGAGCTGGTATGATATGCCGGAGCTCAAGCACGGCCTCGGCGAGACCGTGTTCGTGAAGGAACTCCTCCCGCACATTGACGCCACCTATCGCACCTGGGGCACGCGCGCGGGCCGCGCGCTGGAGGGTTACTCGCAGGGCGGGCGCGGCACCACGCGCATCATGTTCAAGCACCCGGAGCTGTTCCTGTCCGTCGCGCCGGGCGGCTCCGGTTACGGCCCGGAGAAGCACATCCAGGAAAACGACGGCTACGAATCCGACACCCTGCGCTTCCTGCCCGTGGGCTACAACGCCTGGGATCTCGCCAAGGCGTTCGCGTCGCGCCAGGACCGGCCCGCCCTGAACATCCTCATCTGGGACGGGACCAAGTGCTTCAACTACGAGTTCAACCTCAAGTTCTCCGCCTATCTCAAGGAGCTGGGCCTCGCCCACGACTTCCTCGCCATCCCGGACGTGCCACACACCGCCACGGGCAGCTACGACGTGAAAGGCGACGACCTCATGCGGCATCACCAGAAGACCTTCGACGCGCATCGCCCCAAGTGACGGCCGGCAGACCTCTCCTCCCCGTGAAAGCGTTTGTCCTGGCCCTCAGCCTCGCCCTCGCCGGCCTCGCGCCGCTCCTCGCCGCCGAGAAACCCATCGTCCTTTGGCCCGGCGGCGCACCCGGAGCGCCTGGCTCGACCGCGAAGGATGTTCCCACGCTCACGCCCCATCTCCCGGCGAAAGCCAGCGGCGCGGCGATGCTCCTGATCCCGGGCGGCAGCTACAGCGGCATTTACGAGGGACAGGCGGAACCCTTCGCGCTCTGGCTCAACGCGCAGGGCCTCACCGTCTTCGTGCTGCGCTACCGGCTGGGCAGCGCGGGCCATCGCTACCCCGCGCAGCTTCAGGATGCCGTCGAAGCGATGCGCCAGATTCGCGGCGGCGCGGCACAGTGGAACATTGACCCGCACCGCCTCGGCGTGATGGGTTTCTCCGCCGGCGGACACCTCGTCTCCACGCTCCTCAACCGCCCCGAGGACGGCGAGATCGCAGGCCGCGCGCCGTCGGTCAGCCCGCGACCCGATCTTGCCATCCTCTGCTATCCCGTCATCAGCATGACCACCAAGCCGCACGCCACTTCGAGAAGGATGCTCATCGGCGACCTGCCCGGCGAGGAACTCGTCCGCAAAACCTCCAGCGAGCTGCAAGTGCGGCCCGGCCTGCCGCCCTGTTTCCTCTGGCACACGACCGAGGACAAGCTGGTGCCCGTCGAGCACGCTCAGCTCTACGCCGCCGCGCTGCACCGGCACGGCGTCCCCCACGAACTCCATCTCTACCAGCACGGCGACCACGGCACCGGCCTCATCGGCACCCAGCACCCGTGGTTCGCCGATCTGCTGTTCTGGCTGAAGGCGCAGAAGTTCATCCCCTGACGCCGAAGTGGAACTGGGTGGCACAGGCTGCCAGCCTGTGCCGTCCGGCCACTGGCCGGACGGAATGGCTCGGCAGCCGCGTTGGATCGCACCGCCCCCCTTCGTTCGCACGCCCTCGTCATGCCGAGCGGCTGGCGGCCGACGCGTCGCCTTTCACCGCCATTGGCAGGCGAGCGGAAGGAATCAACGCGCCGCCACGCTCGAAAGCACGATGTGCGACGCGCGGTTGCGGTCATGATGGATGGTCTGGCGCGCGACGACGAGTTTGGTCGCCAGGGTGGGGGTGGGGGCGAGCATTCTAGTTCCGTGCGGGACCGGGGTCGTGCTTCTCGAACCAGTCCAGCACCCGGCGCAGCACGTCCTCGCGATGCGGCAGTTGCTTGATCGGATGGCCTTCCTCGGGATACAGCACCAGCCCGGTCTCGACGCCGACCTGTTTCAGCGCGCGATGGAACATGACGCCCATCGCGACCGGACAGCGGCGGTCGTTGGTCGCGTGCAGGATGAGCGTGGGCGTGCGCACCTTGGGCGCGTGCGTGAGCGGGCTGTGCTCGCGGAACCGCGCGGCCACCTCCCACGGCCGGCCGCTCATGTCCCAGTCCGTCCAGCTTTGCAGGTCGCTGAGATGCCACATCGCATTGAGGTCCGTGACGGCGTTCTGCGCGACCGCCGCGCGGAACTGCTGCGTCTGGCCGACGAGCCACGAGGTCATGTAGCCGCCGTAACTCACGCCATAAACAAACTGGCGCTTCGGGTCCGCGATGCCCTGCCGCACGAACTGCTCAATGCCGGTGAGAATGTCGCGCATGTCGCCGCCGCCAAAGTCATTGCGGTCCGCATCGAGGAACTTGAGGCCGTAGCCGGTGGACCCGCGGAAGTTCGGCTGGAACACCGCGTAGCCGCGCGTGGCAAACAACTGCACGTCGAAGCCGCCGCCGCTCGTCGCACGATGATGCGGGCCGCCGTGCGGCAGCAGCAGCAGCTTGTAGGGTGGGCGCGCGACGGACTCCGGCGGGCGCGTCAGCACGCCTTCTATTTCCAGACCGTCAAAGCTCTTCCAGCGCACGATCTCGTCCTGCGCGCGCCGCCGTGCCCCGATGAGCGGATTGGCCGCCGGCAGCTTCGGGCCGCGCCGCGCGGATGGCGGGGACTTGTCCTCGATGGTCTGCGGTCCCACGTCCAGATCCACGAGCTGGGGCAGGGTCTTCACGCCGCTGACGCCGTTGAAGAACACGCGCCGGGTGTCGCGCCAGCAATGGTGCGGCAACGGTTGGGCGGGCGAGAGCTGCGGGGCCGGGGCGCTGGCGGGCGCGTGGTGATTGAAGACCACGCGTGACTTTGCCCCGCCCGAATCGAGTTCCACCAACGTGAGGTTGAACACGTCCTGATGCGGCCCGCGGCGTGGCGAACTCAGACACAGGATGCGCCGCCCGTCGGGAGAGATGCGCGGGGAGAACTCCGGCCCCGGCCCCGTGGTGAGCTGTTCCAGGCGACGGTCGGCCAGGTGGATTTTCCAAAGGTCGTAGTTGCGATTGACGCTGTAGCGCACCGATTCCTGGTCGGCGGTGCGGTTCGCATGCACCACCAGGAACGAGCCGTCCGGTGCCCACTGCGGGTCGCCATACCAGAAATCGTCCGTCGTCACGCGGGTGATGCGGCTGGCCGCCGCCGCGCCCGGCTGGTCAGCCAAGTCCGCCACCCACACCTGCATCGGCCCGTAGCCTTCGTAGCCTTCGCCCTGATCCTCCCGCACCACGATGACGTTGTTGCGGCGCTCCGCCTCCGTGCGCAAGTCGCGCCCGTCATCCGCCACGAACACCAGCCGGCGGCCATCCGGCGAGAACGCGACGCGGCCATAGAACTTGTCCGTGATGACGCGGCCATGGGGCTTGGCCTTTCCACCCAGCGGAATGGCCGCGCCACCGCTGACGGGCATCAACCAGAGGTCCGCCGCCGGGTCCGAGTAAGGCGGCACGCGTTTGAAGGCGGGCGTGCCATCCGCGAACGGCCGCGTGGAGAGGAACAGAATCCATTTCCCATCGGGCGAGAGTTGCAGCCCGAAGGCATCCGGCTCGCCCGCTTCCACCGCGCGCGGCTCGCCGCCCTCGTCCACCCGCCACAGCGACTGCTTCACGGTGCGGGTTTGCGGGTCAGCCCGCTGGCGGATGTAGAACGTGGTGCGACCGTCCGCCGTCGTGACCGGCTCGGTCGGGAGGTCGGTCTTGTAGAGATCCTCGATTTGCGGCAGCGGCGGCAGTTCCTGCGCCAAGATCAGCGGCCCGAGGGCCAGCCCGGCCAGCCAGAACCAGAACACGCGGGGAAGGCGTCGGGAATGCATGCATCATTCCACGCTTCACCGCCGGGCGCTATTCACCGGCGTGCGGATGACGGCGGGCAGATGGACGCTGTGGCGGCGGCGAACGCCGCCAGCCTGGCCTGACTGGGACCGCCTCCGTTCGAGCGAAGCTCAATACTCGCGCTTCGTTTTGATGCCCGGCTGGGGAATGGGATACTTCCCGTCCTTGTCGGCCTGCACGGGGGCGGGGCTGTCAAACGTGAGCTTGTCCACGCCGGGCGCATACTCGTGTTCGTGGTTGAGGAACTCGTCGAAGGTCACTTCCTGCCCGGTGTGCGCGGCATAGCGGCCCATGGAGGTGACCACGCTGGCGTGGACGCCGGACGCGGCCTCGTTGAACGGCTTGTCGTTGCGAATGGCTTCGATGAGGGCGGCCCATTCGTTGAGGAAAGGATCATCGGGGCCGTCTTTCGCATCCTTGGATTTCCAGAGGAGGCTTTCGCTGGTCGGGCTTTGGGTCCGATACGTGCTGGAAGGCCGGCCGCAGTCGCCCTGCTTGGAGACGATGGCCATGCCCTTGGTGCCGTGGGCGAAGCTGCAATAGATGGGCGCGGCCCCGAGCATGTTGCGGCCGTTCATATACATCTTGGCGCCGTCGGCGAAGGTGTATTCCACCGCATACGAGTCGAAGTTCTGGTCCACCAGCGGCTGGCCTTCGGGATTGGTGCGATAGGTGCGTGCGCCGACGCCCTGCGCCTTCACCGGCCAGGCGTTCTTCATCCAGCAGAGGTGGTCAATGTGGTGGATGTTGAAGTCGCTGTAGCCGCCGCCGCTGGCCCAGAGGAAGCTGTGAAAGCGCGAAATCTGCCACATCAACTCGCCCGGCTGGCCGGGCCACTTGGTCGAGAAGGCCGAGCCAATCGGCCCCTGCATCCGGTAGCCGCGCAGCAGCGTGAGGTCGCCGATCTCGCCGTCCTGAATGCGCTTGTGCAGTTCCTGGAGCGCGCGGCTGTGGCGGGACTTGAGGCCGACCCCCACCTTGAGATTCTTGGCCGAGGCCTCCTCCGCGAGCTTGAGCATCCGGCGCGAGGTCGGACCGTCGGCGGTGAGCGGCTTCTCCATGAAGACATTGAGGCCCTTCTCGATGGCGTATTTGAAATGCACCCAGCGGAAGGCCAGCGGCGTGGTGAAGATCGCCACGTCGCCCTTCTTGAGGCAGTCCATCGCGCCTTTGTAGGCGTCGAAGCCGATGAACTTGCGGCCGTCGGGCACGTCCACCTGGTCCTTGTGCCGGCGCTTGAGCGTCTCGTAGCTGGTCTTCAGACGGTGGTCGAAGACGTCCGCCATCGCCACCAGCTTGGGCGGGCCGCTCTGGCTCATGGCATTGGAGGCCGCGCCGCCCCCGCGCCCACCGCAGCCGATGAGGGCGACGTTCACCTGATCGCTGCCCGCCGCGTGGACGTGCGGCAGGGCGATGCCCGTGAGCGCGCCCACGGCGGCAAGCTGGCCGGAGGTTTGCAGGAACTCACGACGGGACGGGGAGGGGACCGAAGGCGTGCTCATGGCCCATGCTTTTTCCAGATGCGCCGCAGTGTCAACCATGCAGGTGGGGGGGGGGGAAGGGATGGGCGGGCAGGCTTCGAGGCAGGGCAGGAGATGCCCACTACCATCCAAGGTAACTCGAAGCTGCCCGCCCGAAAACTCTGGGCGATGGCCCGCACGGCAATTCGACGCGTGGCCTGCACCGGGAGACTCGGACCAATTGGGGCGGCAAATGTTCAATGATCGCTGACTTGGAAACCCGAAGCGGAAGTTCCGCAAGTTCGACTCGGCAGCGAATCCGCCCGTCCACCACCAGCTATCCGGCCCGGTGGTCTCCGCGCTCACTCCAGCAGCTTCTCGCCGCGCGTGTATTTCTTCACGGCGTCGCGGTCGAGCGTGAGGCCGAGGCCGGGCTTCGTGGGAATCGCGAGCATCCCGTCCGCGTCGAGGTGCCAGCCGCCGGCGGTGATCTCGTCAATGAACGGCGAGCCGGTGAGATACTCGATGAGGTCCGTGCCGGGGAAGGCCGACGCGAGGTGCAGGTCCGCCGCGAGGCCGACCGCCGTGTTCCAACCGTGCGGGATGAAGCGCACGCCGTGCTCCTGCGCCATCCACGCGATGCGCCGCTCCTCGCTGATGCCGCCGACTTTGGTCACGTCGGGCTGGATGATGTCGAACGCGCGCGCTTCGAGGAACGGCTGGAACGCCTGCCGCCGCGTGAGCACCTCGCCGCCGGAGATCGGCACGGGCGAATGCTCGCGGAGCTTGGCGAAATCTTCGAGCGCGTCGGGCACGAGCGCTTCCTCGAACCAGAACACGTCGTAGTCGGCGAGCATCTTGGCAGTGTTCAGCGCCCACTTGTAGCCATTGTTCCAGTAGGCGTCGCTGCCGCCGGCGTCCACCATGAGCTTGTTCTCCGGGCCGACCGCCTCACGGGCGGCTTTGACAATCGCCTCGTCCGTCGCCGCGTTGCGCCGGCCGAACGGACCCCAGCCGATCTTGAACGCGCGGAAGCCCTGCGCCTTCACGCGCAGCAGGTGGTCGCGTAACTTCGCCGGCTCGTCCATGAGCAACGACGCATACGGCTGCACGCGCTCGCGGTAGCGCCCGCCCAGCAGACGACCAACCGGCTGTCCCGTGGCCTGCCCAAGCAAATCCCACAATGCGATGTCCACGCCGCTGATGGCGTGCGTGATCGAGCCGCCGCGCCCCAGCCAGAACATGTGCTGGCTCAACTTCTCGCTCACGCGCTCCGGCTCCAGCGCGTTCTCGCCGCGCTAGAGCGGCTCCAGCACCGCGAGCGCGGCGCGCACCAGTGCATCGTTCGTGAACACGCTGCCCAGCCCGACCGCGCCTTCGTCGGTGTGCACGGCGATGAGCGTGTGGACGCAGTCTTCCGGCCGCAGCTCATTGCTCCAGCCGCCTTCAGGAGTGGCGCCGCGCAGGCCGGCGCAACGGATTTCGCGAATCTTCATTTGCTTGGCGTGGGATTCTGAACCACGAAGGCACAAAGGACACAAAGAAATCTCCTCCGAAGCCCTGCCTTTGTGCCCTTCGTGTCTTCGTGGTTCATCCTCTTGCCCGACTGAACACCTTCACCGTCGGCGTGAACTTCAAATCCGGATCCAGCGGAAACATCGGTCGCGCGCACTTCGTGTGGCCGAGGCTGCGGAGGTTCGCGCTCGTCGAGCCGGGCGCGTCCACGTCCACGTAGCGCGCCGCCCAGGTCTTGAACATGTGCGGCTCGCAGTGCGGCGACTTCACCACCACCGCGCCGAAGTGCTTCGGGTCAAAGCCGTGGGCCAGGAACAAAGCCCGGTCATACAAACTCACCGCGCGGCTCGTGAGAATCAGCGTGAAGCCTCCGACCTGAACCGCCGCCGTCTTGCCCGCCTGCCACAGCTCGCGCGTCGTCTCGCTGTGGAACCAGCCGTCGGACAGCATCCGCACCGTGCCTTCGATGAGGAGCGGCGTGAACCGTCCCTTGTCCAGCGCGCCGCCGACCGTCGTCTTCACCGTGTTCCCCACGCCCGCCGCAAACGCCGCCGCCACCGCATCCGGGTCCACGATGGGAATCAGCGCGGTGCCCTGGTAACAGGCGTCCAGCAAGGCGCGCAGGATGGCGTTGCTGTCGCCGGACGCGCCGGAGCTGGTCGCGTCCGCCGCGTCCACCAGCACGACCGTTCCCGATGGGTTCTCCCTCGTGATGCGTGCCGCGTCGGCGAGGCTCGTCAGCGGCACCTGCATCTTCTCGTGATGCTCCCAGAACAGGTTGGCGATGAGCAGCGCCTCACGTTCCGCCCGAGCCGGATTGTTGTCCGTCACGACGAAGCTGTTCGAGGCCAGCGCCGGCACGTCGGTGAACGGATTGCCCCACATCATCGCCGCCGAGAGGCCGCCGGGACTCTGCTCGACGGCCTTGGCCGCGTTGACCGCGTGGCGGATGGAGCCGGTCTCGGTGATGAGTTCATCGCCGCGCACGAGCGCCGGCACCGTGACCTTCGCCGTCACCGGCTTCACCTCGCCCGCGACGATGCGGAGAAGCAACCTCGCCGCGCGCGCGCCCGTGCCGAAGAAGTCCACATGGGGATACGTGTGAAACGCCACCGCCGCGTCGCTGTGCTCCAGCATCCGGTCGGTGAGGATGCCGTGCAGGTCCAGCGAGATGACGATGGGCACGCGCTCGCCGACCAGCCTCCGCGTCTCCGCCAGCAGCCAGCCTTCGGGGTCGCCCTCGCTCTCCGTCGCCATCGCGCCGTGCAGGGAGAAGTAAATGCCGTCCACCGGGGCCGCATCCTTGATGCTCGCGAGCAGTTCGCCCGCGATGCGCTGAAACGCTCCGTCCGCCAGCGTGCCGCCCGACGTGATGAAGTGCGCGCTGCAAGTCGGCACCAGTTCCACGCCCGGCGTCGCGTCGAACACGCTCAACGCCCCGCCCACCTCGCTGCGCACCCGGCGATGGTAGTCGAGAATCTCCGGCCCGAGCCGGATGGTGAAGTCGTCGTAGCCGCTCAACACGGGGTTGAACGTCGAGACTTCCTGTTTGCACTCGGCGATGAGGATGCGTGGCATGGTGTGTTCGGATTCAGGCTAGTGACTCTCGCATGGTGCCGGCAAGCGCCGCGTGTTGGGGAGCGCACGCGTCCCGCGTGCCGGATTGGGCGTCTCGCCCAATCCCTCGTGACTCCATCATTTGTTACGCAAAGCTTCAAGGTGGGTGAAACGAGTTCCCGGCGCGACGCCGGGAACAGCACGCGAGACGCGTGCGCTCCCCAAATGCACCGTCTTCATGGCTTCACCCCGCTCGGAAACTTCCACAGTTCATCGAAGTAGCCCGCCCGGATGGGTTCCTCGGGGAACTTCGTCACTCCCGGCTTCCACGCCTCCGCGCCGGGTGCGATGCGCATCACGGCCCAGTCGCCGTGGCGCGGGAAAAGCAGGTAGTTGAACGCGGCGAATTCCTTCTCGTGGAAGGTGTGGCCGCTGTTGATGACCACGTAATGATCGCCGGCACCTGGGAACGGACTGGCGCTGATGAGGGCGGGGGCGTCGTCCTTCGCAGCGTGGCTCTGCGCGCCGAGCTTCACCGAGTCGCGCGTCCAGGTGAGCGGCAGCTTGGGCAGCGCCTTGGCGATCCACGGATTGCTGCCGGGGTCGCCGAAGAGGATGAGATGTTTGGTGCGCACATCGGCGTCGGTCACGTCGGTGTCGTTCTTCACCGGCAGGTCGCCTCTCATGTAGCGGGCGAACTCGTAGGCGAAGCGCCGCAGGCTCGCGTCCGCCCACGCACCGACGGCCGGGTTCCACGGCTTGCCCGTGCCGCGCACGCAGAGGAACGGGGAGGCGAAAGCATCGTCAATCGGCCCTTGCACGCCGGGGCGCTTGCCGGTGAGCAAGGCGGAAGTGCGCGGGCCGGCGAACTTCCATTTGCCCTTTTCCAACGCGAAAACCAGCGCGGGACCAGCCTCGCTGGCTTTGCGCTTGGACAAGGAAACCTCCTGTCCGGCGATGCGGACCTTCGCCGAAGGTGATGCGAGCATCGGCGGGTGAATGGCGAACTGCGTGATGTTCTTCGCGAGACTGACTACGACCGAGCCGTCGTCAGACGCCTTTGCCACGATTTCCGCGCGCTCGTAGTGCTCGCCGAGCGCGAGCAGTTCGAGCCAGTGGCAGCGGTTGTATTTCAGCGTCCACGTCACAAAGCGGAGTTCCTTGCGCGTGTGTTGCAGGCCCTTCGCGACGTGTTCGCCGATGCGTCGCATCTGCTCCGCGTGCGTCTTCGGGTCAATCGTGTGGCCGGTGCCGGACGAGATGAGGTTCACGAACGGAATGCCTTCCTTCGCGAAGACTTCGCCCATATGGACGTGCGACTGGAAGAACACGTCCTTGTCGCCGATGGCCCCGATGGCGGGCACGACACTGGCGTTCGCCGCGTAGTCAATCGAGTCGAGCATGTGCAGGCCGCGCTCCTGATGCGCGGGCAGCGGGCCGACCTTGATAAAGCTCGGGATGGGCGTCTCGGAGAAGCGGTGCGTGTCCACATAGCCGCAGTAAGGCCCGAGCGCGACGAAGCGACTCGGATGCTTCAGTCCGAGATGCCAGGTGCCCGACGCCCCCATGCTCATGCCGCGCAGCACGATGCGGTCGCGGTCAATCTTGTAGTTCCGGCACACGGCTTCGATGGCCTCGAACACATCCGTCTCGCCGGCCCAGCGGTAGCAGTTCTCCACGCGCCCGAGCGGATGCAATTCGATGAAATCCACATCCGGCGCGGACTTGGCCGCGTCATCACCCTCGTCGAAGCGCGCGATGAACTTCAGCTCGCTCATTCCCACCGGCTTCGAGCTTCCGTGTAAGACCACGTCGAGGCGCATGGGCTTCTTGCCATCGTAGCCCTTCGGGACGATGACGCCGTAGGGCTGCGTCGAGCCGTCCACCGCCGAGACGTAGCCGCGCAGGACTTTGCCTTTCCTCGCCGTCCACAAAGGCGAATTGGCCGCAAGCGCGGAGACCCGCTGCCCTGCCCGGTCCAGCGCCTTCTTAACCGCAGCCATGTCGCTTGGCCCGAGCGCCAAATCATAGCGAAGTGCCCAAGTCGCGCCCTTCGCGTAAACCTCGGCATCAGCGCGCAAGTCGGCGTTCGGTGCAGTCGCCCTCACCGCTGCGGCGGCCCGCGCGAGCGACGCGCGCTCGTCCGTTGGCACATTGCCGGCCTCGCGCAGCACGAACTCCAGCGCGGCCACCGTGTCCTCGTGAGTCGTCGAATGCCCGCCGGTCTCCCGATGCAGGAGCAACAGCTTGCGCTTCGCCTGCTTCAGCTTCTCCGCCAGCCGCAGCACGCTCGCGGGCGGCACGACCGCGTCCTTGCCGCCGGTCGTGAAGGCCACGGGCATCGTGAACTTCTCCGGCCACAGCTCCGCGCTGCGCTTGCGGTATTCGTCCGGCACCTGCGCCTTCGTGCCGCCGAAGGACGCGGCGATGGCGTCCTGAAACTTGTCGTATTCCACATGGTTCGCCGTGCCGTTGAGGCTAGCCACGCCCGCGACGAGTTCGGGATGCAGCGCCGCGAACGTCAGCACCGCCGTCCCGCCCATCGAGCCGCCGACGAGGAAGACGCGCCCGACCTTGTGCCGCTGCCGCAGCTCGGCGATGAGTTGCACCGTGTCCGCCTCGGCCTTCGGCCCCATCCACGAGGTCTTCGCGCGGTAATCGGGCGACACGAAAATCACCCCTGCCTTCGCGGCCACATCGCGCGAGCCTTTGCACTCGCCGCGCGCGTCGCGGATGAACTGCCAGCGGTCCGAACCGTGCCCGTGGAAGGCGAGCAGCACGTCATGCGGTTCAGCGGCGTTGAAGCCCGGCGGCAGCAGCTCGACGTAGCGCTGCTCGGTGCCGTCCACCTTTGCGGTGAAGGCAATGTCCTGTGGCTCATTCGGCGTGGCCGCGAAAGCGGCGCACAGGCCAGCCGCGAACACCAGCAAGGCAACCCAAGTCAGCGACCGCAGCGGAAGCACCGCGACCTCTTGGACTGCGGCGGCAAGCGAAGCGCGACGCCGCTTTGGCGTCCCGCGGAGCGGCGCGTGAGGCGGACACTCCTGTCCGCCGTGCTTCAAATGTTTCGCTTGGCTCGACTGGGGGACAAGAGTGTCCCCCTCACGAGGGGAAAGCGCCGTCGCCGCTGCGCTCTGCCGGCGCAGTCCAAGACGTGTCGGTGTATTCGGAGCCGGAAGGGTTTTCATGGGGGGAGTGTGTCAGTGGACGCGTTCGTAGTCGCGCGGGAAGCAGAGTTTGATGCCCGCGATGACCGCGAGGCCCGCCAGCACGTAGGCCAGCGCGGTGAACGTGAGCAGGTTGTTGATGCCGACCGATTGTTTCAGCGCGCCTCCCGCGAGCGTGGCGAAGCCGGAGATGACCGCGCCAAACAGATTCAGCACGCCGACCGCCGAGGCCCGCGCGTCCGCCGGGACAATCTCAAACGAGGACGGGAAGATGTTGCCCATGAAGAAGCCGCTGAAGAGGCCGAAGCCCATCGCGGCGATGCGCGTGGCGGCGAGGGTGTCGCTGTTGCCGAGGTAATGCAGGAACGGCGCGCAGCCGAGCAGGCTGGCCGTGAGCAGCCAGAGGCGCGCGGCCTTCGTGCGACGATAGAGCGTGTCCGCCAGCACGCCGCCACTGAGCATGCCGGCGAGCGTCGCGCCTTGGAGATAGACCGTGGCGTTGAAGGCGGCGTCGGCGAGGCCCAGCGCAAACTTCTCGTGGAGGAAATTCGGCAGCCAGCCATAGAGCAGCCACAGGCCGAAGACGAACACGGGGAAGACCACGCAGAGCAGCCAGTAGGTCGGCGTGCGCACCAACCCGGCGAGCGCGCCGGAGCCGCCGCTCTTTTTGGTCTCCACTTGAGCCTCCTCGCTGACGCCGCGCAGGAACGCGAAGTAAGGCAGCGCGAAGACCAGGCCCACCGCGCCGAGGACGAAGAACGCCGTGCGCCACTGGCCCTGCTGCGCCATCCAGCCGCCGAACCAGCCGCCGCCCACGTTGCCGAGGATTTGCGCCGTGGTGAGCGCAGCGATGGCGCGCGAACGGGTGGCGGGCGGGAAGGCATTCGCTGTGAGCGCGATGGCAGCCGGCATGAACAGCGCCTCGGAGATGCCCATGAGCGCGCGCAACGCCAGCACCATGTTCGGCGAGTTCGCCAGCCCGGTCGCAATCGTGACCAGACTCCACAGCGCGAGACTCCAGATGATCAGCCGGCGCTTGGAAAACTTGTCGCCAATCTGCCCGGCGAAAAAACTGCCCACGCCGTAAATCCAGAGGAACGAAGCGCCAACATAACCAAGCTGCGTGTCCGTGAAGCCGAGGTCGGACTTGAGCACCGGGAACATCGAGAACACGGCCTGCCGGTCGCAGTAGTTCAGGAAGTAGGCGAACCACATGAAGGCCACGAGCAGCAGCGCCTGGCGGCTGGGGGGCGGGGGATTCGCGGGGGGTGAGGTCATTTGGGCAGGGCGGCTTCGAGGCTGAAGCGGACGAACATGGCCATCGGCTCACCGGCCTTTTCGGCAACGCGGGCCGTGGCGAGCGCGGCGCGCATGTCGTCGAAGGCGGGCCGCGCGGCGGGGCCGAGAAGTTCAAGCGCGCGGGCGGCATGGAGCACGACTTCGCGCGATGGGTCGCGCAAGCCGGCGGCGAGCACGGGCAGCGCAGCGCCCGCGTCGCCGTGTTGCGCGAGCGCGGCGGCGGCCTCGATGCGGACGGTGGGCGAGGCGTCGCGCAACGCGGCGCGCAGGGCCGCGCGGTCGGCGTCGCCGAGTTTCGTGCGCGCGTGCAGGCCGACGGCGGCCCAGTAGCGCGCGCCGTCGTGGGCGTCGCGCAGCCAGTCGCGCTGGCGCGGCGCGGCTTCCTCGCGACCGACCGCGTCGGCGGCGTCGAGGAGACGGGCGAGCGGATGGCGTTCATCGTCGTGCGCGACCGACCACGGCGTTTCCCTGCCTTCAAGCCGCGCCCACATCTGCGGCTCGGTGAGAAAGCCCGTGTCGCGCGTGGCGAGCTGCCAGCGGCGCAGCTCGGCGCGCAGCCTCCCCAGCACGGCGCGGTGCTGCGGGTCGGCGGCGAGGTTGCGAAGCTGCTGCGGGTCGGCCTGCGTGTCGTAGAGTTCCTCGAGCGTGCGCCGGGGCGCGGCGAAGGTGAGCGGGCCGGGCGCGAGCTGGCCGGCGGCGGCGAGGCGCTTGAACTCCTGGCGGAATGTCGAGGTGTCCGAGTAGCCCTCGGGCTGCATCCACGGGAGGTGCGGCAGGAAGTTGCGGACGTAGAGCCAGCGCGCGTCCCGCACGCTGCGCGAGACATCGAACGCCTCGTCCACGCGGTCGCGCGCGCCGTGGACGAACTCGCGCGGCGTGGCGGCATCCGGACCCAGGAAGGTGCGGCCTTGGAAGTGCGTCGGTGCCTTCACGCCGCACAGGCTCAGGACCGTCGGCGCGAAATCCACGAAGCTCACCAGCCGGTCGGTGGTCCCGCCGGGCGGCGCGGGCGCGAGGTGCGCCCACTGCTTCGGGAAGCGCACGAGCAGCGGCACGCGCAGGCCGGAGTCCTGCAGGCAGCGCTTGCCGCGCGGCATCCCCATGCCGTGGTCGGAGTAGAAGAAGACGATGGTGTCGTCGGCGAGGCCGTCCGCCGCGAGCTGGTCGAGGATTTCACCGGCCTGCCGGTCCATGAGCGTGATGCAGTCGTGGTAGCGCGCCCACGCGCGGCGGGCCTCGGCGGTGCCGGGGTAGAACGGCGGCGGCGTCTGGCGCGCGGGGTCGTGCCGTTCGCCCGGCGAGAGCTGCGCGCCGATTTCCTTCTCGAACTGCTCGGGCGGCCACGCGCTGGTGCGCGACTGGTGCGTGGCCATGAAGTTGAACACGGCGAAGAACGGCTGCCCCGCGCGCCGCCCGCGCCAGTGCGCCTTGTTCGAGCTGGCGTCCCACGCGGCGCGGATGAAGGCCGGCTCGTCGCGCAGGTTGTAGTCCGTCTTCACGTTGTTCGAGCAGTGGTAGCCCGCCTGCCGCAGCCCGGTGGTGAACGGCCCGAACTCCGCCGGCACCGGAAAGGCCGAGCGCAGCCGTTGCGTGCCGAGCGACGTGGCGAACATCCCCGTGATGAGGCACGAGCGCGACGGCGAGCAGACCGGCGCGGTGGCGAACGCGCGCGTGTAGCGCACCGACTCGCGCGCCAGCGCGTCGAGCCGCGGCGTGCGCGCCTCCGGGTCGCCGTAGCAGCCGAGGTTCGGACTCATGTCCTCGGCGGTGAGCCAGAGGATGTTCGGGCGTGAGGCGGCGCGGAGACCCGTCGTGGCCAGGGCGAGCGCGACGAGGGTCGTGAGCGGGGTCAGCAGCGTGCGTTTCATCGGGCGCTTTCCGGGATGAACTTCCGCGCCGCGAGCCACCCGAGGGACTTCGCCTTCCACTCCTCCCAGAGCGGGCCTTGGCAGCCGTTGAAGCCGTGGCCGCCGGAGGGAAGCTCCAGGTATTCCACCGGGACGTGATGCGCCTTCATCGCGGCGACGAAGTTGCGGCTGTTGTCCGGCGGCACGGCCGTGTCGTTGGCGGCGTGCGTGAGGAAGGCCGGCGGCGTCCGGGCGGTGACCTGGGTTTCGTTCGAGAACCACCGCACCAGCTCCGGCGGGGGATTTTCCCCGAGCAATTTCTTCCTCGAAAGCGCGTGCGTCTGCGCGCCCATCGTCACGACCGGATAGACCAGCAGGGTGAAATCCGGCCGGCAGCCCGCGCGTTCGACGGGATCGGTGTCGCCCGCGCGGCCCGCGTCGAAGTGCGTGCCCGCCGTGGACGCCACATGGCCGCCGGCGGAGAAGCCCAGGATGCCGATGCGGCCCGGATCAATCCGCCACTCCGCCGCCCTCGCGCGCGCGAGGCGGATGGCGCGCTGCGCGTCCAGCAGCGGCACAAGCGGGCGGCCCTCCGGCAGGCGATACTCCAGAATGATCGCGGCGATGCCGTGCGCGTTGAGCCACGCGGCGATCGGATAACCTTCGCGGTCGGTCACATGGCGGATGTAGCCGCCGCCGGGACAGATCACCACCGCCGCGCCGTTGGCTTTGCCTGCCGGCGGTAAATACACCTTCAGCTCATGGGCGCTCGGCTCGAAGGCACCGCCGCCGACCGGTGCTTTGCCGGGCCAGAGCGGCACCTGGAGCGGGGCGTCCGCTGCCCGTGCCGTGGTGGAACCGACCGTGGCTGCCAGCAGCGCCACGAACAGTTGAAAAGTCAGGAAGTGTTTCATGGGTGGTCGTCTCAACGGTTCCGGTCGGCAGTTCGAGGCAGGCGGCGCGGACGGTTTCACGGTTTCGCCGCCGGCTGGGCGGTGCGCAGGTGGGCGATCAAGTCCGCGACATCCTGCGGCTTCAGCGCGTTCTCCATTCCCTCCGGCATCAGCGAGAGGCCGGAGCCGAGGAGCTGTTTCAGGTCGGTGCGGAGGATGGTTTCCTCGGTGCCGTCCGCGCTGCGCAGGACGAGGTTGTTCGGCGTCTCGGCGGTGATGATGCCGGTGAACTCGCGGCCGGACTTCGTCTCCGCAGTGTAGGCGAGGTAGCGGGCCTCGACGGCGGCGTTGGGGTCGAGGATGGCGGTGAGCAGCCAGTCGGTGTCGCGCGTGGTGACTTGGCCGAGGTCGGGGCCAATCTCGCGGCCCTCGCCCTTGAGCTTGTGGCAGACGCCGCAGTTCTTGGTGAACAGCTCGCGCCCGCGCGTCGCGCTGCCGGTGAGCGTGGCGACGGCGGCGTAATCCTTGATGACCTTCGCGCGGGCGGCGCTGGTGGCGGCGAAGAGCTTCGTGGCGCGGTCGCGGAGAGCGGCCTGCGGATGCGTGGTGAGCTTCTGCCGCTGGACGGGGCTGATTTGCGTGGGCGCGACCTGCCCGCGCTCGACGGCGGCGAGGAGGGTGTCAATCCACGCCGGGCGCGAGAGCAGCGCGCTGAGGACGGCCTCGCGGAGCGCGGGGCTGTGCGCCTTCCAATCGGCGAGCAGGGCGCTGGCGGAGTCGGAGCCGCCGAGCTTGGCAAGCTGCGCGACGGCGGCGGTCTGGATTTCGGCGGGCTGCTGGGGCTTGAGCAGCATGGCGAGCGCGGCGAGGTCTTCGGTGCGCCCGCTCGGGCCGCGACCGAGGAGGGTGATGGCGGATTGGCGATTGCCGATTGCCGATGGGGAAAGGGCGGTCGTGCGGGCGGTTGCGAACAAACTCGCCTGCTTCTCGATGGCAGCGCGAAGGCCCGGCTCCGACTCGGCGGCGAACTGAGCCAAGGTGTTGCCGCGCTGGGAGAGGCCATCAAGGAGCGTGGCGATGACGCCCTGCTTCCACGCGGCCGGCGATGGCTCGTCACCCTTGTCGAAGTAATCCAAGACGATTTGCAGCCCACGGGAATCCTTCTCTGCGAGCGTTTGTCGGACGACGGCTTCTGCTAGCCAAAGAGGAGGCAGCCTATGGTCGTTGAACCTTGCGCTGTCGAAGGTTTCTCCAGCGCAGCCAGCCAGTGAACTGAGAATGGCGGGTTGAAATCGCGGGTCGAGGGAGTCGGATTGTGCGAGAGCAGCGAGGGTTTTTGCCGCAGTTCTTTTGCCAAGTTCAGCAGCACTCAATGCAACCTGAAATCGAAGTGGTGACGGAGTATTTGAGAGCAGGGACGAGCGGTTCGAAAACAAGTCCTCGTCACTGTATGTGGCCACGAGTTGACTCATCACTTCGTCTGGCGATTGACTCTTCAGCTTGGCGATACTGGCAACTTGAGCTTCGAGAATTCGCACTGCATGAGTCCGCACTGGTTCTCGTGACGCCCTTGTGTCGCCGAGCGCTTGGAAAAGGTAGTTTGGTTTCAGGGAGTTCAATCCATCCAGTGTGCAGAGAGCTTGCAGGCTCACTTTGGTGGGCATGGCGTCGAGGGCGAACCGCTCCAGTCGCTCGATTGCGTCGCTCTGCTTGTCCTGCCGTTCCACCAGCAGCCGTTGCGCGGTGTCGCGTTGCCACCCGTTTGGTGAGTCAAGCGCTGTGACCAAATCCAAAGTCGTCAGCTTGGCGAGGTTCGGAATTTTGCGGCGTGGCTGGTTCTCGGGGACGACGCGCCAGATTCGCCCCTTGTCCGCGCCGGCGCGGAGGTCGAGGCGGGCTTGGGTCTCGGGCGCAATCCACTCGGGGTGTTCGAGGACAAAGCGGTAGAAGTCGGCGAGGTAGAGCGCGCCGTCGGGGCCGGTCTTGAGCATCGTGGGGCGGAACCAGTTGTCGGTGCTGGCGAGGAATTCGCGGTCCTGCTCGTCGGGCGCGCGGCGGCTGGTGAAGCTCACGCCGTCGGG